>Ga0316198_10001224_pt1 | contig 14910 bp, 9 predicted proteins | sample OudBieAanoxic_MG_FD_204935 | JGI IMG/M metagenome (GOLD analysis project Ga0316198, IMG submission 204935) | Coastal sediment microbial communities from Oude Bieten Haven, Netherlands - site A anoxic | ecosystem: Environmental > Aquatic > Marine > Coastal > Sediment | place: Netherlands...
GGTCTTGGCGTAACAATATGATGGTGGCAAACATGGCCAGGTAATGACTAAAGGGATCCAAACGCTCTTCGACATATCGCCAAAACTGATATAAACTTTCCGGCATCAGGCTGCGCATTGACACTCCGCCCGACAGCAGATACCGGAATGGGGTGTGCAAATGTATGTTCTTTATCTGCCACTGCGGATACTCTTTCTCAAAACGACGCCGATCGCGTTGGAAAACCACCCATGGTAAAGCCGAATTGGCTTGTGACAGGGGGCCGCCAGAAGGGATCTCCCATTCCCATGAATCCGGATCAAACGGTTCATGGTGCAAATGATGGTAAATCAATCGCGACCATAACGTATTCCATGGCTCGATCATGACGATGGTCCCACCCGGTTTGATGCAACGGGCGGCTTCAGCAAGGAATCTGACGACCCGAGGTAGATGATGGAAAACATCAACCATAACCACCCCTTTTAAGGACTGGTCACCAAAAGGCAGCTCTTGACCGTCGAGCAATATATCAACACCCGGAATCGGTAGAATTTCGGTTGTAATTACGCCCGGTATGAGGTCCTTGCAAAAACCTCCCCCAGACCCCAGTTCAACCACTGGCCCAGAGGGGCGTTCCGGCAACCCGTGCAGCAGATTCGTATACCAGTCAGAATAAATCTTGCGCAAGAATGGTTTTTGACGGATGACCTGCGAATGCCGTATCGTTCGATCCGGTGAGTCAAGGTCGATTTCTCGAATCTGGGAATATGAAAGTATTGACGTCAGTCGGTTTTTCTCCATCCCGTTTACTATATGAATTTTAGTCTTTTAGCAGCGAATACCACCATTTTTAAAAGCAACAGACCATGCCGCCAACGATCAATGTTGGTATGGCCATATCTGCGTGCCCGGTAACGAATGGGCATTTCGGCAATTTTAAGATTGAGTTTGGCAGCACCGAATAGCAGATCAAAATCACCAAATGGATCAAAGTCTCCGAAATACTGCCGATTCGCTGCAATTCTTTCGTAGTGGCTGCGCCATAATACTTTGGTGCCGCACAAGGTATCTTTTATCGGCTGTCCCAAGAGCCATGAAAATGCCAGACTGAAGAACTTGTTCCCCATAATGTTGAATAGCCGCATCGACTGATTTTCCAGCGGATATACCAGTCGAACCCCGTTTATAAACTCTCCCCTGCCGCTTTCAATAGCCGCACAAAAACGGGGCAGGTCTTCCGGCGGAACGGTCATATCTGCATCCAAAATCATAAGAATATCACCGCTGGCATTTTCAAACCCCAACCGGACCGCGTCGCCCTTTCCTTCCCCGGTCTGGCGTAAAAGCTTGCATCGATTTCCCGGTCTTCTAAAAATGGCTTGCTGGAGGATTTCATAGGTCCGATCCCTGGAGTGCCCTTCCACGAATATGAGTTCAGTTTCGCTCCCCAGTTGCGGGATTCTGTCAAATATATTCTCTATGTTTCCGGCTTCGTTCCGGGTCGGAACAATCACCGATACCCGGGGACGCTGACGGGGATTCGGCGGTTTATTTATCTTAACCAGTCTGGCAATCGTAATATTCGTCAGCGCGAACCACTTGAAGGGGATAAATTGAGACAGGTAGCGATTTAAAAACTCTGCCAACACGGGTATTTTCAGTGGTAAGAGAATTTGGGCCTGTCGTCTGATGACCTCGAAGCCAGTCAGCTGCAACAAGTTGGTCACATCGTGTGGTGAAAACCAGTTTTGCTCTAGCATTTCGGCACCCAAACCCAATTTTTTGACCAACGAAAGCGGCATGCGCCAAAGGTTGTTGTAGTAATTGATGATAATTCGCGTACCCGGATGGCAATACTGTCTGATATTCTCGAGGACAGTCTGCAGGTCCCACAGGTCGTTGACCAGATCTGAGAGGATAACAACGTCAAACTGATGGCGAAGTGAGACGTCGTGGACATCGGAGACAATGAAACACAGATCAGGGTATAATTTGCTGGCAACAGAGATCATTTCCGCCGAAAAATCGATGCCGACGCCCTGCGAAGGCTTGATCGCGGCCAGCAAATGGCCGTGGCCGCAACCAAGTTCGAGCACCCGCTGGCCCTCCGGCACTAAAAAACGATAATATTTCTTAAGCAGTGCGTGGTAGAAAGCGCCTACTCTTTTGGGGTTGTTCTTATACGATGAGACACGATTCCAATGGGCGATCCGTCGCTTGCGATATGTGTCTGCGGCCGGATCGCTGACCCTCATCTCGCTGTCACCCAATTTTTTGGTTTCGTCTTGTGCTGCGGTCACCACCGCTTCAGCCGTTGTCAATTCAATCAATATATTCCTCCGCACTAAATGATACTGTATGGATCACACAAAATATAATTATCCTGTAACCTACTAAAGTTTAACAAAATTTCAATTTAAAGTCCATGGTGCGCAGCGCGTGCTCCACAATTTAAGCAAGGATCATGCCGTGAGATTTTTCTCCTGCCGATCTCCCAAAACCTGTGATACTCGCTGCTCGAATGCACAAGCGAATAAATTCAGGCATAACGACCGTCATACTTTTGGCACTTCAGTACAGTGGGCAGAGGCAATTTTGACTGCTGTAAACCCTCGTCTAATCGTTTGCCGGCTTGATTTTGTCTTTATTTATTTTGGACCTCGAAGGTGGGGAGATAGGCGCCTAACAGGGGAATTGGGTGTCAATGCGCATCCTGATTCAAGGCAAAGAGTGAGTACTCTTGGTTTTGTTTGATTAACTCCATGTGGTTGTTGAATAAATCTGCAGTAATCCGTCTTTCTCGGTCGTTCAGGGACCCTGCCCATTGTTTCAAGAGATTGAGATGGACGATGACATGGGTATAGCCGCTTTGACGCAGGGATGCTCTGACATCCTCCGCCGATGACGCCATAATTATGGATCGTGTGAGCTTCTTTTCTCCGAAGATCAGTGTCCGATCGCAAAAATATCGTCGGTTGCCCAAATAAAGACCGAGAATTTTATCGGTCTCTTCTAAGTTCTGGTTGGCATATTTCAGCACGGGATACTCAGGACGATGTTTGGCAATGTAGGCCTCGCGTTTCATTCGCCCACTGATGTAACTTAATGGATCGATTTTATGGAACTGTTCCAATATATAAAAAGTATTCATCCCAAAAAGCAACACAGCCGCGATAATCACTGCCGATAGTCCAGCCAGAACGGCAGCAGGATGTTTTCGCGCCTGGAAAAAAGACACCACATTGTTCAAACCATAGCACGAGAGGATGACCAAAGGCGGTAATACCGGTGCAATGTACCGTATTCGAATGCTGGTTTTAAAAAATGAAATCAACAAAAATAAAATGACAAACGCTGCCAGAATGTTCCTTTCCAAACGGAATGGTTGCTGCAAGCGAGGCTTGGGAAAGAATGCCAACAGGGTCAGAAATAAAAGGAATGGATTGAGTTTTCCGTCAAAGTATTGCGGCGTGTTGTCCTGTCCCTGAAAAAATATCCGTATCGGAATGAGTGCGATCTCTCCCCAGGATTCGCCATAAATAATACGCCGAATGGCCAGATGGTTCCAGTCTTGCGTGTGTTTTTTTATCGCCGCCTGAACCTCGGGGGGGATCTCTTCGGCCGCTGGAGCAGATGCGGCCGAAAAAACCCTGTTGTATAGGGGATAGATTGGGTTGCCTGTCCATATTGCGTTACGCACCATCCATGGTGCAAAGACCGTCAGGGCAATCACAAGATAGGCGATCGAGAGTCCGGCGGCTGAGAATTGCCTCGTCGTCTGCCTGTTTCCGTATCGCAGGTAAATGAAGGGTACAAAAATAGTCAATATAAAAAGCGTTACCAGGCCATTGTATTTAGTCCCCAGTGCCAATCCGCAAAACACGGCGGAAACAAGGAAGTACCTGCAGCTGGTCTTATCCCTGCCCCATTTAAAAAGAGCAAGCAACGCAGCTGTTGAAAAAAAGACCAGCCCCAGGTCGACATACACGGTCGTTGATAGCTTGATAATGACGGGAAGGGATAGGAAGAACAGCACGCCAAACAGGGCATATGTTAAACCGAAACGATTTTTTACAAATTTAAATATGACGCCTGCAATGAGGAGTCCGAAAAGGAAGTGAATAAGTTTCGGTAGGATATCGTTTCCTAACGAGAGCGGGACCATGTAGAGCAAATCGAGGTTCATCGGAAAATAAGAAAATGGAATGTGCGGCAGTTCGACCATGCCGCCGTGCTGAAGGTAAATCTTAGGAACAGCGAGGTGATGGGTCAACGCATCCCGGCTCACCGGTGGAACCCATGACAGCAGGATGACCGTAGGTATGAGAATGCATATAAGGATCAAAAAAATCGCAATAACAATCTTATCTGTCTTCATGAATGATTTCTTTTTATCCGCGTAAACCATGACTTCTTTCGGCCTTTTCCGCCCATCCCGGTACACTAACAGTCCTTTGAATCATCGATCCCTTAGGGAGTTTTCGCCAATCTTGGAACTGTCAAACCTTAGCAATCTCCCCAGCAAGGTTTGGGGTTTTGCGAATATTATCATTGTAGAACGTTTAATCGGCCACCTGTAATAATATTTCAGGTGGGATTTGCCCATTGTAAAGCTTACCGTTGATCAGAAAGGTCGGTGTTCCGGTTACTCCCAATTTCAGAGCATCTATTATATCACGATGCAACTGACGTCGGTAATCCTTTCGGTGGATCGAGCGGCTCAGATTATCGAAATTGAGCCCAATGTCGTCAGCCAACGTCTGCAGATCGACCTGGTCGGTAAACCGGGCGTGGGCGAACAGGTAGTCATTCGTTAGCCAGAACTTTCCTTCTGTCGCCGCATGGATGGATAGAAGCGCCAGGGCACCGGCACCGAGGTGAACCGGACGCTCAACAATCGGGTTGACAGTATGGTCCATAGGAAAATTGCGATGAATAACTTTTATTTTCCCGGGATAACGGGTCATCATTTTCCGGATAAAATAGTTCATTTTACTGCATTGGAAACACAGGTAATCCGTAAATTCGGTAATAACCAATTCCGGGTTTTCAGCTCCGATCCAGGGATGGCCTTCTGAGGTCAAACCGGTAGACTGGGGTGAGGCAAACACTGAAGGTTTTAGATTCCAGTAAGAAGGAAAGAATGTCCAAAGCAATAGGACCCCAGCCAAAACAGGTGCGAAAATGAAAGTGGCCTTTTTACGCCATTGCCACAAAAATTCCAGATCCTGTCGAAATGATTTGTTCAAGGGCTGAGGGTCAAAACGCCGCCTGATTAACCAGCAATAATAGAGCAACAGGAAATTGATGGCGTAAATCAAAATACACATTATGCAGTAACTATTTATATAGACATGCGAAATGACGGCTAAAATCATGCTGCAGATACTGTAGGTCAAACACACCACCAACATTATCGCCCAGACTCTTTTTTCCCTAACCGGTCCCGTACCGGTAATTACCAATAGAAGCAGAAAAAAGACATAACCGATAGCACCCCATACGGGAACCGGCAGGCCCATGAAAACGGCGTAAGGGCTTTGTGAAACTGTATCGCAATTTATGGCACGTGAAATGGCGCAAAAGCTCTCATACCCGATATCATTGTAAATCCGGAAGTGAGAGATCGAAAGGTAGGTTGAATCCACCAACCCGATGACTGCCAAAATCACAACGGTCCAAAAATAAATACCAAACGTCAGAGGCTGAATCACTCTTCGTTTTTTATAGACAGTCTCAGTCATCTCGCCCATGCGTCCCGCTTCTGTGTGTCAGGATCATTTTTCTGTTGCTCTTTTTCCGGAACAAGGGATTATCTTTTCCATTTCAGCGGCGACAGTTTGTTCTAGTTTGAGATAATCAGCCCTGTTATTAAAGGGTTCGTCCTTAATGTCCATTAACGACAAGGAAATATCCTCCGATGATGCCGATTGAATCAGATATCTTACCAGAGTTTTCACTTCCTCATGGTCCATCAACCTGAGATTGAGATCGATAAGTCGCAAATAAGGCAATATATCTTTCGGCATGAAGTTTAGCCCGGCTTTAAGCAGCTTTTCGGCCTGTTTGTCTGCCCCTAAAGCCATCAGGGCCACACCGGCATTGATATAGCCAGCCGGTTTTTCGGGGTCGCTCTTTATTGCCATCCGAAAGGAGCGCAACGCTTGAGCGGGATTGTTTTGGTGTAATAGAATTTTCCCCTTGAGATTCAGATAATCGCTGTTCCGCGGGTGTCGCCGCAGCAGCTTGTTCACTTTCTCTAAGGCTGAATTCCACTTCTTTCGCTGTATGAGCGTATCGACCAGCCGATAATGGAGGTCATCTTTATGGGGAGCGATGTCGATGGCCTTCTCGAAATAGATCTCAGCCTCTTCGAATCGGCCGAGACGGAAGAGGATATTGGCAATGTTACCGTACAGATCGGCCCGATGGGAGCGCCGGTGCATTTTTAGGCTGTCGGCTTTGTAATAAAGCTTTAAAGCCTCCTCTATCCGGCCGGTGTTTTCGTAATAAGACATGGCCAGATTATGCACTGTTCGGTGGAGCATTGGCGCCTTACGGTAAGCATCTGACCATAACGCCACCTCGTTTAACCAAACGCGGTTTCGGCGATAGGTCCCGACACCGAAAGCGATCAACAACGAAATGATCACTCCCATCACAAAAAGACATGATCGCTTCATTTGCTCGCACTGATGACTGATGAGCCATGCGGCTCCGGCGGACACCGGTGCGAAAAGAAACATGGAAGGCAGGTAGTTTCGATGCTCGAAAACGATTTCAAGCGGGATGATTGTCGATTCGACAAGGTGATTTAAGAAGAAAAACAGCACGGCAAAACAGCCCAGTGGATAACGCGCAATTTTCCACACGGCACTGCCGAGTAGGCCGAATACGAAAAGAATAGCTGGAAGGGTCGTCCAGGGATGAATCAATGAGGTCGATATCGCAAAATCATGGTCAATTGATAATCGTGCCGGATGCGGAAAGAAAATCTGGGTTAAATAAAAAAACAGCACCCGTGGTTGGGTTATCAGTCTTTCCCATGGTGTAAAAAACCGATCGCTATAACCAGAAAAAATTGCCGATGGAGAGTTTCCAAGAAAAAGGATACCCCCTATAATGCCGATGAGTAGGATACCTGCAGCGAATACGATGAGATACCGTCTCCTGGTGTGGAAATCGCTTAGGTCCTGAAAAAAAGCGGCTTCAACAAGGATCAGCGTGAGGGGCAGAAGCATCGCATTTTCCTTGGACGCCATAGCGAGCAGCCAACATATGGCGCAAAAGGAAAAAAATAGGTATCTGTAGCGTCGTTTTTTGATAAGCCGGGCCCGCAGATAGAAGAAGAGGCCTCCGATATAAAAGAGAGCGGCCATCAGTGTCATGCGCTGTACGATGTATGTGACAGCTTGGGTCTGGATCGGATTGATTGCCCACAAGACCGCTGTCAGGAGAGCAGTAATATACGCCCCATTGATAGATGTCTTTTCCCGCATGGCCGGAGTTCGAAAAAGGCACAGTAGCGTATGAAATAAGATAAAAGCGGTAATGAGATGGAGCAGAATATTAACGACATGGTAGCCGAACACCCGGTCTTGGCCGATATACCAGTTCAGGCCGAAACTCAGATATGCCAGAGGGCGCCATATTCGTTGTGCGTCCGGATGTTGTATGACTCGAGACAGAACCGGTAGTGTGAGCTCGGTGATGTGGACTTTGGAATTGTCAACAATACTGTGACGATCGTCAAAATGCCAACCGGCATGAAACGTGTTGCCATATACCACTAAAACCAGAACAAAAAGAAATGCAAAGGCGTATGTTGAACTTGAATATGTATCGGGGGAGAGGAAACGCTTCATCATTTTAAGGTATACGGATCATTATTGGCAAAAATGAGAATGGTTTTCACTAAAGAAAGATCTGCCGTACGGCTCTCATCTTTCCGCATTCATATTATCGTAAAAATCTGTAGAAAAGGTTGACATTCGGTATGTGTCGGATTGATGGATCAGACAAAACTTGCCGGAATTGAACAATTTCGATACTGATCATCACAACCTTGTCCCATCAGTATCGCTTAATTCTAGACCTCCTATTGGTTCTGCGGCACTCGTCATGCGGCGCGGGAAGTCAAACAGAGGTTTTGATTCCAATGGCCAATCGCAGACATCCTCACCGATTGTTTCCGCGAGCAGGGGACACATGTCAGCCACGGGGCTTTTGATGAATTTATAATGGGTTGTTATCCGGTGCCAGTATTTCTTGACATGACGCCCCCCCCCGACCAAGGCAATGAACCTATCGAGGTGTGACTGAACATCATTATCGTTGCCGTAGGTAAGGCGGTTTTGAGCGCGCAGGAGTTCAATAAGGGGCTCTTTGGGTCTTTCAGCTCCTGCCATTTTATAGAACCGGTTGGCCTTACCACCTTGACCCGTCATATTGAAAGCCAGCCCCAGGTACATTAAACTTTCCCAATCGTGGGGATACACTCGAATACTCTTACGAAAATATCCTGCCGCCACTTCAGGTTTGTTTTCATGTAACAGTATGATCCCATTCAATCGCAGACCGTCCGGATCAAAAGGTTCTTTATCGATAACAGAGGACAGCGTTTCGGCAGCTTTCGTCCATTTTCCCATCCGAATCTGCGCTAACGCAAGACGGTAATACCCCTGTTTGTAATTCGGATAGGAAACAATGGCCTCTTTCCAATAATGTTCGGCCATGGCATATTCACCTCTGGTGAAATGAATACTGGCGATATTATTCAAGCTCCGTGTTTTTTCATAAACGTTCTGCCCGTTGAGTTCGAGTCCGCGAAGGTAAAGTGAAAGTGCAGCATCGTAGTTTCCGCTTTTCTCGTAATATTGATAGGCCAATTCATGGTGGGCACGGATCGAATTCGGCGCTTTCACCAGGGTATCTTCCCACAATGTCTTTTCATTGGCCCATGCCTGGTTCCGGATATACGTTCCGACCCCGAAACCGGCAACCAGCAAAACCACGCCTGAAATCAATACACGTCGCATCAACATGTTTGAACGATCGTAAGAATTGATAAGTCGAATCACCCAGACAGAGATGGGCATAAAAACAAAAAGCGAGGGAAGATAGTTGCGATGTTCAAATACCAATTCCAGCCCAATGACAGTGGATTCAATCAGGTGATTGACGAAAAAGAACAGGATCGCAAAGCTCAATAGCGGTCGCGAAACCATCCACTTTATTCCGAAGCCGACGAGGGTCAAAATCAGCAGTATACTCGGCAGGGTCGTCCAGGGGACAAGCAGGGACTTGGATACAGCGATGTCGTGGTATATTGAAAGGCGGGTGGGGACGGGATAGAGGATTTGGCTCAGATAGTGTACCAATATCCTGCTTTCTGTCAACAGGCGCTCGAAAGGAGTGAAGGTTCGATGAGGATAGCCATTCAAAAATCCGAAGGGATTGCCGAAAGCAACAGCACCTAAAACGACGATCAAAGCGGTACCGACTGTCAGCAATAAAATTAGTAATCTTAACTCCTTAGAATTACGACAATCCCGAAAGAACGTGAATTCGACGAGCAGTAGTGCGAGCGGTAGAAGCGCGGCATTTTCTTTGCTCATAATGGCCAGAAAATAACTGCAGATGCATCCGATGATCAGCGAATATTTGCCGTTGGTCGTCTTTGCGAGGCGGGCCGAAAGGTAACAATAGACGCCGAGGATGTAGAACATGGCCGCCATCGAGGTCATCCGCTGAACAATATACGTGACGGCCTGTGTCTGTATGGGGTTGGCGGCCCAAAGAACCGCAGTCAAAAGAGCAATCCAAAATGCATCTCTTTGTGGTCGCCGGACAAGCCTCGGCGTTTCGAATAATTTTAATACGGTAATGAAAAGCAGAAACGCTGTTATCGAGTGAACGGTTATATTCACCCAGTGGTAACCAACGACATTCTGTCCGCCGAAATAAGCATTTAACGCAAAAGAGAAGAATGCTGTAGAGCGAAATGGTTTGCGTTTACCTTCAGGAGAAGCAAGAAACGTCTGAAAAAGGGTAGACGGTTGTATATCCTGTATCTGGACCCGGGGATTGTTTGCGATGTTTTGATAGTCATCCAAGTGCCAGGAGGCCTTGAATGAATTACTGTAAATAAGGAAGCACAAAGCGGCCAGTGAGAAAAGTGCAAAAGAGCACTTGGAATCGATGCCGGAAGTTTTCTTCGTCTGGAGATCCGTGGATAGTCGAGAGCTCATTTCGGTATGGGACTGACTTTTGTTTCCATTTATATCTGTCTCACCTTAATTTTTAATGGCCATATTTTATCACTTATCCGGCCTGAACGCCATGATTCCTTGTCTTTTAATATAAAAAAAGGGGGGACATAATCCCCCCTTTAACGTTCGAAGATATTTCTGTTGATGACTATTGCCAGTAACCCTGCGCTCCACCCATGGTCTTAAAGTACTCGGTGCTTCTGGGGCAACGACCGGAGTCGTCTTCAACCATAATAGCGGTGATGCCTGCCGTAGTGGTTTCGTCGATTGTAATATTCGCAGGCGCGTTGTTGGTGGAGAGCTGCTCGGTGTCGATCAATTGTTGGACGGTCGGGGTCTGGGTGTGATCAGGCTCTGAAAAGTAAGACGCCAGGGCAGCCGCAACGCTCTGGGCATCCTGCTCACCGTAACTACAGAAAGCTTTGTCGCGGTAGGCGATGAAGTTAGGAATCGCGATGGCGGCCAAAATACCGATGATAGCAATAACGATCATAAGTTCGATCAGGGTAAAACCTTTTTGATTGTTGCCTCTCAATTTCTGTAACATGTTATGACCTCCTTTTGGGAATGTGATTTACAATATCAGTGACAATTGAAGTAAATTATATTGTGGTTTAATCTTGCGACTGTTTCCTTTGCCACCTCCTTCTGCTTTTGCTGTGAACCGGTTTATTGGTTTTCATCAATCGTGTTTGCTGGTTCATCTTGCAATGCGCATGCCACAGTGAAACTAGCACTTTGTAATTTTTTAACCTATTGTAATTATTTGCATAAGTATGACTATAAAAAAAACGTGCGGCCTGGACTGGCCAAAACCAATTGCAGCGAACCGAATTTTGTTAATGGCGTGACAAATTTTGTCAGGAACTTTTGAATAGTTGGTCCGTGTCGTGGCGAAGCAGACTTCCCGTCGATCGGTTCAGAGATGGAACGCACTTGAGATAGCTGTCACGGAATTTGTAACATGAGTAATGAGTCAAGATATTGAGGGGTATCAAAAGTAGGTCGAACACAGCGCTAATCTGAGTTTGTCCCCAGTTTGTCTAAACGGTAACGCATCGATCGGAAACTGATACCGAGCAGCTCAGAGGCCTTGTTTTTGTTTCCGTTAGACACTTCAAGCGCTTTGAGAAGATAGGCGCGTTCGATTTCTTCAAGGATGTTGTCCAAGGAGACGCCTTGGGAAACTTCATCGAGATCGAAACGCCTGTCCCTGATACCTTCAATCCAGCGACGCTTGTGGATGGACAGTGCCAGGCTGTCCGGCAGCAGGATGTTGGTGGTCGATAGTGCCACGCTGCGTTCAAGCAGATTTTCCAGTTCACGAATGTTGCCCGGAAAATCGTACTTGTTGAGCATATCAATGGCGTATGAGGATATTTTTGATATTTTTTTGCCCATTTCCCGGGAATATTTATCCAGAAAATGCTGTGCCAGGGTCCGCAGATCCCCTTTCCGTTCTCTCAGCGGGGGCATCTTGATTTCGATAACATTCAAGCGATAGAAGAGATCCTCCCTAAAATTCCCTTCGATGACCTCTTTTTCCACCTCCTTGTTGGTCGCAGCAATGATACGGATATCAACCGATAACTCCTCACTGCCGCCCACCGGTTTGAATGTGCGTTCCTGAATAGCCCTCAAAAGTTTGACCTGAATCGGCAGACTGAGTTCACCGATTTCGTCCAGAAAGATCGTACCTTTGTCGGCCACCTCGAAGAGACCTTTTTTGTCGGAAGTGGCACCAGTAAAGGACCCCTTTTTGTGACCGAAAAGCTCGCTCTCCATCAAGGTTTCCGGTATTCCGCCGCAATTGATAACCACGAACGGTTTGTCGCTCCGTCCGCTTTCCTGGTGGATGGCCCGGGCGATTAATTCCTTGCCGGTACCGCTTTCACCGGTTATGAGAACATTGGTACGCGTCGGTGCCACCTGGCGGATCATTTTATATATATGAAGCATCGCCGGGCTGTTGCCGACAATTATATCAAAATGGAGATTCTTCTTGAGCTCGTCTTCGATAATTTCTTTCTCGTGTTCAATTGTCTTCAGATCGAGCGCTTTGGCGATGGTTTGTTTCAGTTCTTCATTGTCGAAGGGTTTGGGCACATAATCATAAGCGCCCATATTCATCGCTTCAACCGCTGTTTCTGTGGTCGCGAAGGCTGAAATCATTATAACGGTTGTGTCCGGATGTTTCGTCTTCGACGCCTTTAGGACATCGAGGCCGGTCATGTCACCCAGTTTGATGTCGCAAAGCAGCAGGTCAAAGTCATTTTTGTCAAGCATAGCAATGGCTTTGCGACCGGTTTCTGCTAGGGATATTTTGTATCCTTCCCGAGAAAGCAGAAACTCGAGCAATTCACGCATGCTCAGTTCGTCATCTACAACCAGAATATGCGGTTGAGTCTTGGCTGTCATGATTTCAGCACTTACCTTTTTTAGAGTTAAACTTCAGAGGCTGTCCATTGTAATGACGGATACTTCCTGTCTCGAATTTTTGAACAGATGAAGATTTTCATACGACCACCCGCCGGCTGCAAGCCTCATAACGCCTCTACTATGGTCGTTTCGGCTGGCCCGCCCGGGATGATATTTTCAAGAAAGCGTCATTCCCGCCCTGCATGGAAAACCGCGCCCGGTTCGAATGACTCAAAGCTATGACATTTGAGTCGAACCCAATTAACCCATTAATTATACCGTATTTTCAGAAATGTTTCCAGAAGATCTTGTAGCAGGATTCTTTCCACTGTCGATCCGGTATAATCCTTCGCTTCATACGGATTCAGCGGTAAGATGGTATGAGAATCAATAATCTCATCTGATGTAAATTCGCAATACGGTCAGGTTTGATCGAAATTTTTGATAGAGGTGGGCTGTAGGGTCTGACAAAACATTATATCAACGGCCTTCGGTAGTTTGGTCCTTTATCTTAACAAATTTCCGAGTCTGTTCCAGCGAACGGAGAATTCATCACTGTTCCAAGACCAGTAAATCATAAAAGCCTTGCCGCTGACGACTTTCAAATCGACAAAGCCCCAGAAGCGGCTGTCGAAACTCTGATCACGGTTGTCCCCCATGACAAACAGAGAGTTCTCGGGTACGGTGATCGGTCCGAAATTGTCCCTGGCTTGAATTCCTGCCGGGTAAACCGTCGGGTCCGTTGTTATGGCATAGCTTTCTTCTGTCGGTTGTCCATTGATAAATATTTTTTTATTACGGCCTTCAACCGTATCGCCGGCAGTGCCGACGACCCGTTTGATAAAATCCTTTTCGGGTTCGACAGGGAATTTGAAGACAACGATATCCCCACGATTTGGTTTTCCTATCGGAAGGATCACCTTTTGAAGGTACGGTAACTTCACACCGTAGATAAACTTGTTGACCAGAATATGGTCACCGATCAGCAACGTATCCTTCATCGAACCGGAGGGTATTTTAAACGCCTGCACCACAAATGTCCGGATGAATAACGCCAACAGAATCGCAACCAGTATCGCTTCGACATTCTCACGCAGACGGCTTTTTTCTCTCCGTGCTGCTCTATTCTCGTGTACGGCGTCGGTCATCAGGGTTTCTTTTCCTTTCTACGAATTATACTTTTTCGATAACAGTCTTCAAAATGGGTCGGAACCGATCAATGCTAAAATAAGCCGCAGCAGGATATTCCCCATAACGCCAGCAACCACGTCATCCATGACGACACCTGTGCCGCCTTTCAGGTTTCGCTCTATGGCACGAATAGGATACGGCTTGGTGATATCGAGAATGCGAAAAATGATAAAGCCGGATACGACCGTCACACCGTCAAATGGCAAACCGGCCAAGGTCACCATCATTCCGGCGATTTCGTCAATAACGATGCTGCCCGGATCCTTTTTGCCTAACAGTTTTTCAGCCGCGTCTGCCACAAATATGGCACAGCCGGTAAAGGCAGCGATAATAACCGACTGCGCCCACCATTGCAAATGAGACAACATAAAAACCGGCAACAGCGCTAACAGCGAGCCAAAGGTTCCGGGCGCAATCGGTAATCTACCGATATAACAGCCGGTGGCAAGAAACAGCACCGCCGTTTGACGGAAATTCATGGACGGGGTCTAACCTCAGGATGGATTTTTGTCAAGAACCAAGGTCCGTTAAAATCGTTGCGATACACAGTTGAAATCCGGTTGGTCGTCCGTATAGTTACCTGTTAATGCCCTACTCCACTTATCTGAGAAGCCGCATCCGCCCATTTGCAAGGCACAAAAACGCTGGATAGTGCGCAATATGTATCAGTGCGCTCGAGGCTATGCGTTACTTTTGGCCGGCGTCCCTTACGATGGTATCGTAAACGGTCCTAATGGGAATGTTCAATTTCAGCGCGATGTCGCGGCAAACGTCATATTCGGGGACGATCCGTGTGGCACCATCAGGTGTTCTGATCCGCTTTGCCGTAACCTCTCCGAACGCCGTGGCAACACGGATCTGTTCTCGTTCCAGAAGCTGTCGTTGCATCTCATGGTAGCGGACGCCGGCTGTTGTCGTCTCAGACAGCAGGCGTGCAATAACCGCATCCCTCGTATTACGGCGGCATAATACCCGAACCATCGTTCCGGGACGGTTTTTTTTCATATATACCGGAATCCAAAAGACATCGAGTGCCCCGTCCTCGAA
>Ga0316198_10001225_pt1 | contig 14904 bp, 15 predicted proteins | sample OudBieAanoxic_MG_FD_204935 | JGI IMG/M metagenome (GOLD analysis project Ga0316198, IMG submission 204935) | Coastal sediment microbial communities from Oude Bieten Haven, Netherlands - site A anoxic | ecosystem: Environmental > Aquatic > Marine > Coastal > Sediment | place: Netherlands...
GGTGGTTTTGTAATAGCCAATCCAATTCCTGAGAAATATGAGATGGATTTTGACATAATTACTAACGCGATAAATACAGCAGTAGAAGAGGCTGAAAGACTAGGAATAAAAGGTAAGGAAAGTACGCCATTCTTACTGGCTAAGGTAAAGGAATTGACAGGCGGAGATTCATTGGAATCAAACATAGAATTAGTTTATAATAATGCAAAATTAGCTGCAAAACTAGCTGTAGAATATTCAAAGTTATAATAAATTAAAAAGATCTTCTTGCTAATAAGTTCACGATGGTGTATCTTATTTAGTGAAAAGATTTTTTTTTGTAAAAAAAAGGAGGAAGAAATGAACAAAAAATACAAAAAATCCATTAGTTTGGAGGGGATACTTGCAATTTTATTGATTATTGGAGGTGTATTTTACACAGCCAGTATAATGGGTGGGATAAACATGATCAATACGATAATGAAAACCACTCATGACTTACTCTTAAATACGGTGTTTTTCATAATGGGAATAGCTGTTTTAGCAGGAGCTTTAGCCGGTGTATTGTCGGAATTTGGAGTAATATCTATAGTTAATCGAGTTTTATCACCGCTGATGAAACCACTTTATAATCTGCCAGGGGCGGCAGTATTAGGGGTTATAACTACATATCTGTCGGATAATCCAGCAGTTATTACTTTAGCAGAAGATAAAGGATTTAGAAAATATTTTAAAAAATTTCAATTACCAGCTCTTACAAATTTAGGAACATCTTTTGGGATGGGGTTAGTAGTTTCAGCTTTTATGGTGGCGCAGAGTACTGTGGCAGGGGAAAGTTTAATAGCTCCAGTGATAATAGGAAATATTGGGGCTTTTTTAGGAAGTATCGTCAGTGTAAACCTTATGTTGACATTTACAAAGAAACTATATGGTACAGAGGAATATATTGATGGAAATAATCAATTTGACTCCAATGCAGATATACTGAATTACCGTGAAGTAAGGGAAGGCAGTGTTACTGGAAGAGGTTTAGAAGCTGCTTTAGAAGGCGGAAAAACAGGTGTTAAGATGGGACTAGAAATAATCCCGGGAGTTCTTATTATTTGTACCATGGTAATGATGCTGACAAATGGACCTAGTCCAGATGGATATACTGGTGCAGCCTACGAAGGGGTAAAATTACTGCCTTTTATAGGAGATAAATTATCATTTATATTTACACCGATATTTGGATTCCAACATTCAGAAGCACTGGCTTTTCCTATTACATCACTAGGAGCAGTGGGAGCGGCTATAAGTTTAGTGCCTCAGCTTTTGAGGGATAAATTGATTGGCAGCAATGAGATAGCAGTATTTACAGCCATGGGAATGTGCTGGAGTGGTTATTTGAGTACCCATGTAGCCATGATGGACAGTTTAAAATTTAGAAATCTTACTGGAAAAGCTATATTTAGTCACACCATAGCTGGATTGGTAGCTGGATCTAGTGCACATTTTTTATTCATGTTTTATAGTTCATTTATGTAAAAATAGTATTATCAAGGAGTTTTCTATTTTGAAAGCTCCTTTTTTTATGTATTAAGGAAATTATACCCATAAAGGATATAATACTACCAGCGAGTCGCATCACCAAGATTTCTGCCAGTGAATGGTATCACCAAAATACTAGTAGTTTGCTTTACAAACATAGAATTTTGAGCTAAAAATTATTACATAATTTAAGAATCTTGAGATAGTAGTTTACTTCTAAACATAAGTTTTTTCGTTGCTTTTATTATCATTGATAAATAAAGTTGCAAATGTTTTACTAATCATATATACTGTATAGCATATAGTTTGATAATCAAAACAAAGAAAGTAGGAGGTACGATGATAGCGATAATTGGAGGAGTAAAGGGGATAGAGTTTGAGTATAAGGGACTGATGAAGAAAAATAACCTTAAGTGTAAAATATACAATAAGAATTGTCCAGATTTTGAAAAGAAGATAAAAAATTGCGAAGCCTGTATAATGTTTACCAATACAATAAGTCATAAACTTTCAGTATCATGTAATAAGGTCTGTAAGAAAAATAATATAAAATTAATAAGAGTTCATTCAAGCAGTATAAATAAACTAAAGGAAAGCATCGGTGAAGTATACGAGTATTTAAATGATTAGGAGGTAAAAATGCAGGTATTTGTTCATCATATATATGAATATGAAAAAGGATTGAGAAATTTAGTGTTACATACAACATCAAAAGAGAACCTTGAAATGATTGAAATGAAATTAAAAAATAGAGATATAAGTTACAAAATATATGAAATTAAAAATGGTAAACTTAATATTTTTTTCGGAGCGAAAGAATGTGTGGAAGTTATAAAAAAAATTGGAAAAGATTATTTGGTAGATTATACAGCAGAGGAAGATTTTATGCTGGGGATAATGTTAGGTTACGATAGGAAAAAACAGTGTGAAAGGTTTATGAAATATGATGAAATAAATAGAGCTAGTTAGAAAAAACTCTATTTATTTCAAGGAAAGACTCCTAATTTTAAAGATATGTCAGTTAGGAGTTTATAGATATATCGTCTACATGAATGTCCAAAATTTTGATTAAATCTTTTGGGTCTATCTCTATCTGCATCCCTCTTTTTCCCCCGCTGACAAAAATAGTTTCAAAATTTAGGCAAGAATTTCCAATATAGGTAGGAAAAGGTTTTTTCATCCCTAGGGGAGAACATCCACCTCTTATATATCCTGTTATCTTTAGAAGATCTTTCATATGAATCATCTCAACCTTCTTGTTTTTGCTGATCTTAGCTAACTTTTTCAAATTTAATTCTGTTTCTCCTGAGATACAGGCTACTAGATAGCCGGTTTTGTCTCCCAAAAGAACTAATGTTTTGAAGATTCTGTTTATATCAGTCTCAGTTTTTATTGCCATAGCAACGGCACTGACATCGGACTCATCATATTCGTATTCATTCATCACATATGGAATTTTATTTTTATCTAGTATTCTGACTGCATTTGTTTTTTTCATATTTCCTCCTTGAACTGTCCCTTAGATTAAAGCTTATCATATAAATATAGAATATTGAAGGAAGAAATAGTAAAAAAAAGGAGGACTGAGTGTCCTCCTTTTTTCTACATCTTGATTATAAAATAACTTCTTCCTTTAACTTTAAATTCCACAGGTTTTCTTTCTCTTACTTTTTTAAATTTTGTATGGGTATATCTTTTCACCATCTTTTGAGGATAATCTTCTGCTTTCTTCCTGCTCATAGTAACTATGGCATTGATAACTTCAGATTTTTTATTACTGACTAAATAGTCCTCATTCATGCAGGTAAATAAAACACCTCTATAGATAGGATCTCCTTTTATTTGTTTAAAATTTATATTTTTACCCAGTCTTTCATTGATATATAACCCTAGGGCCATCATTCTATCTTTCATAATTATCTTCTCCTTTTTGATCACTAATTAAAATCATTATCGCTAATTAAATATGTACTGCCTTAAAATTATTAATTTTAATTTCTTTATATCTATTCGCTTAACTCGTGATTCAGTTTTTAAATTTTAATGTTTTATTTTTAGACAAAAATTTGGCTGAGAGATCCCAGCCAAATACTTTTATTTTTCTGTTCTGTTAAATGCTGCTGTGATTAATCCACTAAATAATGGATGTGGTCTATTAGGTCTTGTTTTAAATTCTGGATGGAATTGCCCAGCAATAAAGTAAGGATGATCCTTAATCTCTACAATTTCGGCTAATCTTCCATCTGGAGAAGCACCTGAAATGATAAGTCCAGCTTTTTCCATCTCTTCTTTGAACTCATTGTTAAACTCAAATCTATGTCTATGTCTCTCATAGATTAACTCTTCCCCGTATAACTCACGAGCTAAAGTACCTTCTTTTAATTTACAAGGGTATAGTCCTAATCTCATAGTTCCACCCATCTCTACACCTTTTTGATCAGGCATGATATCGATTACTGGATGAGCAGTACCAGAATCAAATTCTGCTGAATGAGCATCCTTCCATCCCATGATAGATCTAGCATACTCAATAACTGCTGACTGCATCCCAAGACATATTCCTAAGAAAGGGATCTTATTTTCTCTAGCATATTTTATTGAAGCAATCTTACCTTCTACTCCACGATCTCCGAATCCACCAGGGACTAAGATTCCGTCAAAGCCTTTTAAATCTTTTAAGTTTAGGTTTTCAGCTTGAAGGTAAGTTACTTCAGCCTTGATATCTTGATGGTATCCTGCATGTTTTATAGATTCATCTATAGAGATATATGCATCTTTTAATTCTACATATTTTCCAACTACAGCTATTTTAACCTTCTTAGAAGGGTTCTTGATCTTCTCTACCATAGCTCTCCACTCTGTAAGAGCAGGTTTTTCATTGGCAACTCCTAATTGTTTGCAAACTGCATCTGCTAATCCGTTCTCCTCTAAGTTCAGAGGCACTTCATATATTGTAGGAGCATCTATACACTCGATTACAGCATCTGTATCTAGATCGCAGAATAGTGATAACTTTTCTTTTAATGATTCAGGAAGAGTATGCTCAGTTCTACATACTAATATGTTCGGTCTGATTCCTAGAGTCATAAGTTGTTTCACTGAATGCTGTGCAGGTTTTGATTTTAATTCTCCAGCGGCTTTTAGGTAAGGTACTAATGCACAATGAACATACAGTACATTTTCTCTTCTTACGTCATATCTAAATTGTCTGATAGCTTCTAAAAATGGTGTAGACTCGATATCTCCTACAGTTCCACCAATTTCAGTGATTACGAAATCAGAGTTTACTTCTTTACCTACAATTTCAATTCTTGATTTGATCTCATTTGTGATATGAGGGATAACTTGTACAGTTTTACCTAAGTATTCGCCCTTTCTTTCCTTGTTGATTACAGTTTGATAGATTCTACCGGTAGTAACACTGCTGTACTTAGTCAGGTTTTGGTCTATAAATCTTTCATAATGACCTAAATCTAAGTCTGTTTCTGCTCCATCGTCAGTTACAAATACCTCACCATGTTCATATGGATTCATTGTTCCTGGATCTATATTGATATATGGATCAAATTTTTGAATAGTAACCGAATGACCTCTTTCTTCTAAAAGTCTACCTAAAGACGCCGCTACAATTCCTTTACCTAAAGATGATACTACACCACCGGTAACAAAAATATACTTAGTTTGTTTCATATAACTCCTCCTAAAATAATAGATTTAACACATAAAAAAAAGACGAAAAAAAAAACGGATGTTTTGATTTATCGCCTATAATAATTTTTTTTAAAAACAGAAATATTTTCTCCTCTGTTTAATTCACTTTTATTAGTATACTACAAGATTCAAAAAAAATCAATCATTATTTTGAATCTTATAGTATTTTGAATTTATTTCTATCCCTCTATTGGATTTAAATTAATTTTAGGATCTAAATTTAGGATAAAATGAGTAAGTAAATTTATTTCATCTTCAATATCATAAAAACTAGCTGTTTCCACTGGAGAGTGCATATATCTGATTGGAAGGGAAACCAATGCTACAGGAACTCCTTTACCGGTATACTTTATAGTATCTGCATCTGTTCCAGTCCTTCTAGGGGTCAGCTCATACTGTAAATTTATATCTAATTCCTTGGCTGAATTTTCTAATTCTGTGTTGATCTTCAGATTTATAGGTGCACCCTTGGCCAGAACAGGGCCGCCTTCCAAAGAATATTCTCCATTGGCATTGGTATCTACCCCAGGATAATCAGTGGCAAAAGTAACGTCGCAGATTAGAGCCATATCTGGATTGATTTTTGAACCGGCAAAATAAGCTCCTCCCTGATTGGTTTCTTCAGTACTGGTGTTAACTGCATAGACTCCTATATTGAGGTTCTCTTTAGATAAATTTCTCATAACTTCAGCGATGATAAAACTGCCGGTTTTATTGTCTAAAGCTTTACCAGCGATCCTGTTTTCCTGTAAGATCTCAGTTTCTCTTTTATAGACTGCCATATCTCCGATATTCAAAAATTTTATTGCTGACTCTTTGTCTTTAAAACCGCAGTCTACATAGATATCATCTATAGTAAGACCGTCTTTTACTCCGCCATGATGTTCGGCATTAGCTCCAACAACTCCAACAACTTCTTTTTTTCCTAAAAATTTAATTTTCATTCCTACAGCAACTTTTGGACTGATTCCTCCTAGTTTTTCTAAGAAAATAAAACCATTAGAATCAATTCTCTTTACCATGAATCCAATTTCATCTCCATGAGCTGCAATCATTATTTTAAAATCTGCCTCAGGATTCAAAACTGCATATGCATTGCCTACATTATCACTTTCGGTTTTATGGGAAAACTCTTTCATATAGTCAAGCCAAAGAAGCTGCACCTCTTTTTCCATTCCAGACGGTGAAGAGGTATCCAAAAGATCTATTAAAAATTTTCTGTTCATAAGTTATGCCCCCTGTTATTTTTATTATCTAAAAAATTATAAAATTTTTGATTGTAACTAATTGGATGTAACGTCACGCTGCCTTTTTTAATCAAATTTAATATACATGCTTTTTATCTTATCCACAGTATCCCAAATGTTAGTTTTTAAATCGATATCTACTTTATCATCCATATATTTTTTATAATTACCGACCCTTTCACTTAAAAGCTCTACAATACGAGAGTGCAGATCTTCTGCATCGTTTAGGAGAGGTCTGGTATTTCTCCTAGAAACTCTCATATATATACATTCGACAGTACAATCTAAGTAGATTACAAAACCACTTCTTTTTAAAAGCATTATATTGGTATCAGATGCTACCACACCACCACCTGTAGAGATAACGGTGTTATTCATCTTTGAAATTTCTCTAACATATTTAGCTTCAATTTCTCTAAAATACTTCTCACCCTTCAGGGCAAATATCTCTTTTATCTTCATTTTTTCCTTGTTTTCTATATAATGGTCGGTGTCTACAAAGGTCATCTCCAGAACTTTAGCCAGCTCCCTGCCAACTGTAGATTTGCCACTCCCCATAAATCCTATTAAAATTAAATTTTGTTTCATAAGGTTCACCTCGAAATAATTATATCATAATATTAAATACTTTTGATTACTTTATTTTCTCTTTTTTAGGCAATGACTATTTATTGCACAGAGAACTTTGATTTTATAAAAGTAAAAGGATTTCACAAGATTTTTTTGTATATATTTTAAATGAAAAGTGAATAAAGATTTAATGAATCGTGTATTATGGAAAAAACATGGGAGGGGGAAATGGAAAATAAAAAATTATATTTGATATTAGGTATTTTATTTTTAAGTTTAACTGCCTGCAGAAAATATGAGGAGCCCATAAAAATAGGAATTAACGATTGGCCGCCTTGTGAATTGTGGTATATAGCTGAAAAACAGGGTTATTTTGAAGATACCCAAGTGGAAATTATTAGATTTTCTACCTGGGCAGATAATTTAACAGCTTTTTATCTGGGTAAAACAGATTTAGTAAGTTCATCATATTTTAATACTCTTTATTATGATAAAAAAGGAGAAGGAGCAAAGATAATCCTTACTGCTGATATGATAAAGGGAGGAGATGGTCTGGTAGTTAAAAATTACATTGAGGATCTAAAGGATCTAAAAGGAAAAAAAATAGCAGTAGAACTGGGGACAGATGAACATTTTTTACTACATAAAGTGTTAGAAAAAATAGGACTCAAAGAGGAGGAAGTGACAATAATTCCCGCGGCTTCTAAAGAAGGTATGGAAAAATTTATTCGTGGTGAAGTAGATGCCTGTTTAACATATGAACCTTTTATGACTCAGGCTGCTCAAAAGGGAGGAGGCAGAGTTACTCTTACTACAGCTGATTTACCAAAGTATGTAATCGATGTTTTACTTGCCAGAAATGAGGTTTTAGAGAAAAGAAAGAAAGATTATTCAAACCTTATCCGTGCTTGGTATAAGGCTCAAAAATTTGTAAAGGAAAACCCAGAAGAAGCCTATAAAATAATGAGTTCTAAAGAAAATATAACACTGGAAGAATTTAAATCATTTTATGAAAGTTTTGAAATGTTTAGTTTGGAAGAAAATAAAAAGATATTTAGTTCAGAAAAATTTAAAGAAAAATTAATGGAGATGGATGATTTTTTATTTGAAAATGGTCTAATCTCTGACAGGGTAGAGATAGAGGAGATATATACAGATGAAATTATCTTTGATCTAGGAGAGGAGTAGGATGAGTAAGGGATTTAGAAGATCTTTTTATACCTTATATCTAAAAATTTCAACGGGATTAATAGTTGTAATAATTATAACTATGCTTTTATCATTTTTTTTCATCGATAAACTTCTTTATAGTTATTTAAAAGTCCAGTATAAAGAACAGGTTTTTTCTGTTATTTCAGGATTAGACTGGGCAGCATCAGGTCTTTTAGAAAATAAAGAAATAAATTCTTTGCAGAGGTTGACAGAAAATATTGGTTCCTATTCTTTTATTGAAAAGATGCGTGTCTATAATACAGAAGATAAGATCATATCTTCTAACAATAAAGGGGAAGTTGGAGAAGTTCTCAGGGAAAAAATTGTTAATGAAATATTAATAAAAAATAAATTACGAAGTATGGAAATAAATTTTAAAGAGGGGCGGTTTAAAGTGGCTGTTCCTATAAAGGGTAAGGAATACAGCAGAGTGTCAAAAACAGGAGTAGTAGGAGTACTCTACATACAGGTTGACCTGAAAGGAATAGATAAGCTCATGTATGATTATAGATATAATATTATTAGAGATATTATTATAGTTGGTGTACTTTTGCTAATAATAATATTAATATTGTTGACAAAAAAATTGTTTATTCCCCTCATTAAATTATCAGATGCTGCAATTGAGGTCTCTCGTGGGAATTATAGGAGTAAAATTGAAAATAGTTCTAAGTTAGAATTTAGTTATTTGATCGATGAATTTAACCATATGATCGAACAAATTAACATAAGGGATGAAAAATTAAAGATCAGTCGGAAAAAATTAGAAAATTATAGTTTATTGCTTGAAAAAAAGGTGAAAGAACGAACTAAGGAGCTGCATCTAAGTAATAAAAAATTCAAAAAAATAGCAATTACAGACGGATTGACTAAAATTTATAACAGAAAGTATATTTTAGAAAAACTGGAATCAGAAATAGAAAAGGCCATAAGGGTTCATGAAAAGCCATCTGTGATTATGCTGGATGTGGATGACTTTAAAAGAATAAATGATAAGTATGGTCACCAAACAGGGGATGAAGTGTTAAAAAAAATAAGTGAATTTATAAAAAGTAATTTAAGAGACATAGATCTATTTGGAAGGTATGGTGGAGAAGAATTTATTATTATCCTGCCTGAAACAAATATAGAAAAATCTTTTTATATAGCTGAAAGGATCAGGGAAGAAGTTGAAAATATAAGACATGACAATGAAAATATTAAAACCACTATAAGTTTAGGAGTTGTAGAAGTAACTGATGAAAATCAAAATGAGGTTATAAGAAAAGTTGACAAGCTTCTGTATAAAGCTAAAGCAAATGGAAAAAATAGGGTAGAAAAATAAAAAAGCTAAAGAAGTTATTTTGGCTTTTTTTTACTTTATAAATTAATTTAAAAACAAAAATTGTGTTAATTTAATTAAGAATGGTTACTATTATTTAGATTAAAAGAATAATAGATTTTTAAAGGAGGAAAGATGTTTGAAAAAATGAGAAAAGCTATGGTAGAAAATCAATTGTCTAATCGCGGAATAAAAGACCCCAGGGTGATAGCTGCATTTTTAGAAGTTGAAAGGCATCTTTTTGTCAGAAAAGAGGAAATAGAGTTTGCCTACAATGATTATCCCCTGCCCATTGGGTATGGGCAAACAATTTCCCAGCCATATATTGTGGCCTATATGATGGAAAAATTAAAGATAGAAAAAGATGATGTGATTTTAGAGGTGGGAACCGGATCGGGATATGAGGCTGCACTAATATCTAAAATTGCAAAACAGGTTTTCACCCTAGAGGTAGATTCAAATCTTTATTTGGAGTCCAAGGAAAAACTCGATAGGTTAGGCTATAAAAATATCGAGGTATTGAACAGAAATGGTTTTGAAGGGTACGAGGAAAAGGCTCCATATGATGCGATAATAGTGTCGGCTGCACCTAGGGAAATTCCAGAGAATCTAATATCCCAGTTAAAAATAGGAGGAAGGATGATCCTTCCTGCAGGTGAATTGAGGCAGCAGTTATTCTATATAGAAAGAAATGACATAGATAAATTCTCTGTAACTGGTTTAGTCTATGTGAAGTTTGTACCTATGATTAAATAAAAATTAATTTCTTAAAAAATTAATTTAATAATTATGGTACAATAATGCCATATGACATTATTTAAAAAGGAGAATACAATTTCATGAAAAAACTAATTATAACTTTAATAACCCTTCTTTCTTTGAACCTTTATGGAGAAACAGAAGGGAAAGGAAAGAATAGAGAGGCATTTGATGTAGATGGAAATAAATATATAATCAGACCTTTCTATGGAGTCGCTACAAGATCTGATATAGGAGATTTAATTACCTTTAAGGATCTAAAGGGCGATCCAAATGGTGGCAAGCTTGCTGGGATCCAAGTGGAAAGATATGTGTATAAAAATCCCTATGATTTTCCAGTAAACATAACTTTACAGAGTAGTTTTATTACTCATTTTAACAGTTACAGCGGTGAACAAGCGGATTATTATACAAACAAGGACACCTATGAGATAAACTTTGGTATAAAGATATATTGGACAGAATTTCCATGGGATAAATATGTACGTACAAGACTGGGTGTTTCGGAAGGATTATCTTATACAAGTAATATCACCAATTTAGAAAGATACAATCAACATGATGAAAAGAATTCTAATTATTTAAACTATATAGATATTACCCTTTCTTTTAATGCCAAGGATATTACTAGAATGGATAATTTAGAAGACACCTATATTGGAATGGGAATTTCTCATAGATCGGGAATATTTGGAACTATCAATGGGGTAGACGGCGGATCAAATAATGTGACATTCTTTTTTGAGACGGAATTGTAGGGGGAGAAATGAAAAAATTAATATTATTTTTTAGCTTGATGATTAGCATGACAATAACAAGTTTTAGTGAAACTACAAATTTTCAGTTGGGGTTAACACCTACTTTGAACATAGGTAAAGGGGAAGAAGTTGTGGGACTGCGTGTGCCGGTATTTTTCGGAACTACAGAAAAAGTTACAGGAATTGATTTTAATATATTTGCCAGTGAAGTGGAAGAATTTAAAGGTCTTCAAGGGGGAATATTTTTAGGAGCCGGGATATTTAACAAAGTTAATACTGAGTTTAAAGGAGTCGGTCTGGGATTGGTAAACCTCCATGGAGGAGATAGTGAGGGAGTTCTAATAGGTGCGACAAACCTTACAAATAAATTTACAGGATTAAAACTAGGAATACTTAATTATTCAAAATCTCATTCAGACTATGAATTGGGAATAATCAATTACTCCAATGAAGCATTTTTTCAATTTGGCCTTATAAATGTTGCAAATCAGATAAATGGTATTCAGGTGGGATTATTAAACTTTGCTAAGAACGGTGTTTTATCGGTAATGCCTTTTTTTAATTTTAACTGGAAGCTTTAAAAGAGAAAGAAATATTAAAAATAAAATTTTGAATAGAAATTACACAGATTAAAAGGTAGATTATTATGAAATATTAAATTTTAAATAAATAAAAAAGGGGGAACCTATGAAGGATAGACAAATTTTAAGTGAATTTGCAAACGTAATAAATTCTGATAGGTATCAATACACAGAAAGTGATGTTTTTTTAAAGGAAGGGATGCAGGAAAAAGTAGCTGTTTTTGACATGTATTTTCGTAAAACAGAGGATGGCGGTTTAGCCGTGGTTTCTGGAATTAATGAAGTAATTAAATTAATAGAGGTTTTAAATAGCACTAGCGAGGAGGAAAAAAGAAAATATTTTTCCCTTCTTATTCATGAAGAAGAATTATTAGAATATCTGGTAAAGTTAAAATTTACAGGAGATCTGTATGCCATGAGGGATGGAGAAATAGCATATCCCAATGAACCAATTATAACTATAAAAGCTCCTATAATTCAGGCTAAAATTTTAGAAACACCTATTTTAAATATAATGAATATGCAAATGGCCATAGCCACAAAGGCATCTCGTGTAAGCAGAGCAGCTCATCCTACTCCTGTCCTATCATTTGGGAGCAGAAGAGCCCATGGATTTTCTTCTGCTGTAGAGGGGAATAAAGCAGCCTATATTGGCGGATGTGCGACCCATTCAAATATTGTTACGGAATATAAGTATGGTATACCCAGTGTAGGGACTATGGCACACTCATATATTCAGACTTTTGGTGTTGGAAGAGAAGCAGAAAAAGAATCTTTTGATAAATTTATAAAAAATAGAAGAAGTGGGAATAACCCCCTTATTCTCTTAATCGATACCTATAACACATTGAAGATAGGGATTCAGAATGCCATTAATTCATTTAAAGAAAATGGGATAGATGATACCTACGATGGAGTTTATGGTATAAGGATTGATTCAGGGGATTTAGCATATCTCTCTAAAAAATGCAGACAATTATTGGATGAAGCATCTCTATATAAGGCTCAGATAGTTTTGACTAATGGATTGGATGAAACCTTAATAAGAGCTCTAAAGGAGCAAAATGTCGCGGTAGACTCCTATGGTGTAGGAGATGCCATTGCTGTAAGTAAATCAAACCCTTGTTTTGGAGGAGTTTATAAGATTGTAGAAGTTGATGGTGAATCGGTAATAAAATTATCTGAAGATGTTATTAAAATATCAAATCCTGGTTTCAAAGAGGTATACAGGCTCTATGATAAAAAGGGCTTAGCTTATGCGGACTTAATAACTTTAACCCGTGGGGATAGCGACAAGGAATTATTGATTAATAATGATACTCTAGAACTTAGAGATGAAAATTATAAGTTTAAAAGCGCTAGCTTACCAGGTGGTAAATACAGCTATAAAAAACTTACCAAAGTATATGTGAAAGATGGTCAAATAACAAAAGAATATCAGGAGTTAAAAGATATAAAAAAATCAAGGGATTATTATTTGAAAGAATTAGAAAAAATATCTACCGAAAGGAAGAGGCTGGAAAATCCTCATAAATATAAGGTGGATCTATCCCATGATCTGAGAAAATTAAAATATAAGCTTATAAATAAGATATCTAAGCAAATTAAGGGTGAAATCTAAAAATAGAATAGAGGGTGTTCAAGTAGATTTTTTACTTGAACACCCTCTATTTATTTGCATATAAATATAATAAAATTTTTTTTAGTTTTACAAAGAAGAGATCATTACAGATAACCTCTTTAGGTTGTGCCTATCTGGATGCAACGTCACGTTGCTTATTTACCTAAGAGTCCAATCTAGCTGGTTTTTTTAGTTTTCTTTCACTTAAATTTTCTATAAGATTTTTAATTTTTTCATATTGTTTTGCATTGATTTCACTGACTATAGCGATAGCTTCTTCAAATTTTCCTAAATTTCTATGGAGTTCTGCCTTCAAAATCTTTTCGGCATTACTTTCTCCTAAGTTGTTTAAAAGGGTTTCCATATTTTCTTTTTCGTGGGTGGTATATACCACTTCTATCTCTCCTATCTCTTCCATATTTTTAATTTGATTTAAGATATTATTCAAATGATTTTTTTCTTTTAATCTCCCAAAGACTTCTTCCCTTTTCTCAATTAATTCATTTATTTTTTCCTCCATCATTGTGATGTGTTTTTCATCAGAGAGAGCCTCTTTTTTAGTGATCATCTTAACGATATATTGGTTAAAATGAGTTATAGAAGGTATTTGTGAGATGGTAGATTTCAAGAGTTCTGCCTTTACTTTGAGATCATCTAAGGAATCGATCTCTCTGTATTTATCATTGGATTTCTGCCATGCTTTTATCCTGATATTTACATTTTTGAACTGTTCATTTTTTAAAATTTCTAAATATTCTTCAGTTGTTGGTTCGACCAAAAGAGTTCCCTCCTCTTCCTCTATTTGTTCACATTGATTTAGAGATTGGATCTCTTTGCAGAAGTCACAAATAAAAACACTGATCTCTCTCGGGACTACTGCTCCTTCGATTACTCCGTCGGTATAGACTTCAGCATCGACGTCCCCTGTAAATTCAGGCATTTCAATCCTGTATTTAGCCCCACATTTACATTTAAAGTTCATATGATTCCTCCTGTTTTTTATAGTATAGGAAATTATACCTGTTTTGTAACGTCACGTTGCTTTTTCATATCTGTTAAAATATCATTCAGTTGAAAGGTTAAATTTTTCCAAGTGAATTGATCTAAAGAAATGTCATGATTTACATGGTGAAGAGTCTCCAAAGAATTTGATAGGGCTCTTTTAATATTTTCAATATAGATACCTTCATTGTGTTTTTTTAATCTATCCTGGGAGACCCTCTCTGGAATATCTACATATGTGATCATATTGGAGTTGTTGATGGCGTCTCCAAACCAAGGTTTTATCCCAGGAAGATCAGATGTGATGACTCTCAGCCCGCAGGCTAGAGCTTCTACTAAAACTAAAGGAAGCCCCTCATACAGGGATGGAAGGATAAATATATGTCCTTTATTGTAGATCTCCTTTAATTTAGACTGCTCGATCATTCCCCAAAATTTTATCTCATTTTCACTGTTTTTACTTTGAGATAAGATGTTTTCATATTCCTCACCGTGCCCCATTCCAATTAAATTAAGCCTTAGTTGTTTATTTGTTTTGAGGGAAGAAAAAGCTTCTATTAAATATCGAATTCCCTTTGCATAGGAGATCTTACCAGTAAATATTATATCGATT
>Ga0316198_10001226_pt1 | contig 14899 bp, 14 predicted proteins | sample OudBieAanoxic_MG_FD_204935 | JGI IMG/M metagenome (GOLD analysis project Ga0316198, IMG submission 204935) | Coastal sediment microbial communities from Oude Bieten Haven, Netherlands - site A anoxic | ecosystem: Environmental > Aquatic > Marine > Coastal > Sediment | place: Netherlands...
CGACCCGAGCATCGGCGACTCCTGCACGAGCCAGAGCGCCGCACCAGTCAAGCTTGCCAAAGTGTCCTCCGACGTTTTGGTATCCGAATCCGGCGTCCCGCAAAAACACGGGCTCGCAAGCTATCCGACCACTTGAGTAAGTGTCAAGGGACTCCCGCACGCGGCCGTGGACTCGACCAGAGCAGCTCGCGCGTGTACGGATGCTGCGGGTCCGCGAACACGCGCTCGGTCGAGCCTTCCTCCACGATCTTGCCCTCGAACATCACGGCCGTCCGGTCAGCGACGTGACGAACGACAGCGAGGTCATGAGAGATGAACAGATACGTCAACCCGAGCTCCACCTGGAGATCCGCGAGCAGGTTCAGGACCTGGGCCTGCACGGAGACATCCAGCGCCGACACGGGCTCATCTGCGACGATCAGCTCCGGCTCGACGCTGAGCGCGCGGGCGATTCCGATGCGCTGTCGCTGACCGCCTGAAAATTCGTGCGGATAGCGAGCGGAAGCGGACTCGTCGAGACCTACGAGAGCCAGAAGCTCGGCGACTCGTTCGGAGGTGTCGTTTTCGAAGGCCAGCCCATGGAAGGTCAGGGCCTCGGCCAGCATGCCTCCTACGGTATGGCGCGGGTTCAGCGAGCCGTACGGATCCTGAAAGACGACCTGCGTCCGGCGCCGGAACATGGACGAGGTGGCTCGATCAAAATCCGCGAGGTCCCGGCCGCGATACAGGACTCGCCCCGCCGACGGAGGCTCGAGGCCGAGAAGCAGGCGCCCGGTGGTGCTCTTGCCCGATCCGGATTCACCCACCAGGGCCAGTGTCTCTCCGGCATGGATCTCGAGATCTATGCCGCGAACGGCTTCCACCTGCACCGGACGCCTGAGTCCGGCGGGGCCCGACCGACCAGTCGAGTAGCGCTTCTCGAGACCTTCCGCACGCAGGATCGGCTCGCTCACAGGTCCTCCTCGACGAGCCAGCAGGCTGCCCGGGTGGCCGGCGCTTGCATGAGCGACGGATTATCTGTCCGGCACCGATCCAGCGCGACCGTGCAGCGGGGATGGAATCGGCATCCCGGGGGCCAGGCGTGCGGCGATGGCACCGACCCGGGAATTGCTTCCAGTCGATCCCCGGGCTTGTCCGGATCGGGAATCGAGCGCAGCAGGCCGATCGTATACGGGTGGGCGGGTGTCGAGAACAGATTTGCCGACGGACCTTCCTCCACGATTCGACCGGCATACATCACTGCCACCCGATCGGCCACCTGCGCCACGACGCCCAGATCGTGCGTGATCAACACGAGCGCCATGTTCCGCTCGCGCCTCAGGTCATCCAGGAGCGTCAGGATCCGGGCCTGGATCGTGACGTCGAGCGCCGTCGTCGGCTCGTCGGCGATCAGAAGCTCCGGGTCGCCGGCGAGCGCCATGGCGATCATCGCACGCTGCCGCATCCCCCCGGACAGCTGGTGCGGGAAGGTCCGGGCCCGGCTGGCCGGATCCGGAATGCCCACCCGGTCCAGCAGGGCCACGACACGCTCATTCACCGCGTCACCCCGGAGCTCAGTGTGGCGGCGAACCGCCTCCGCGACCTGGTCTCCGACCCTGAGTACCGGGTTCAGGCTGGTCATCGGCTCCTGAAACACCATTGCGACTTCGCCGCCCCGCACGTCACGCAGACGTGCCGACGCCGCGGTGAGAAGCTCCTCGCCACGCAGCCGGACGCTCGAACCGGGCAGGACCCGGCCCGGCGGGTCCGCGATCAGTCCGAGGATCGAGAGCGCGCTGACCGACTTCCCGCAGCCCGACTCTCCCACGATCCCGAGCGTCTCACCGGCCCCCACCGAGAAGCTCGCGCCGTCCACCGCCAGCACCTCGCCCGCGTCCGTACTGAAGCTGACTCGCAGATCATTGACCTCGAGAAGTCGCGTGGAGCTCATTCGACGTGCCTCGGATCGAGCGCATCCCGCAGGCCATCGCCGACCAGGTTGAAGCTCATCACGGTCAGCACGATCGCCAGGCCCGGAAAAGTGCTGATCCACCACGCGTCGATGATCCTGTCACCGCCCGACTGGATGATGTTGCCCCACGAAGCTGTTGGGGGCTGGACCCCGAGGCCGAGGTAGCTGAGCGCCGCTTCTGCGAGGATCGCATTCCCGATTCCCAGCGTCGCGGCCACGATGACGGGCGTGAGAACGTTGGGCAGGATATGACGCCCGAGTACCCGGCCCGGCCCGTAGCCGAGGGCGCGGGCTGCTTGCACGTACTCCCGTTCCCGCACGCTCAGCACCTGGCCGCGCACGAGGCGGGACACACCCATCCATCCGGTGAGACCCAGCACGATTACGATCAGTGGAATCGACGGCTGAAAGACCGCGACCACGGTGATCAGGAGAACGAGTCGCGGAAAGCTGAGAAACAGGTCCACGATGCGCATCAGGATCGCGTCGGCCCAGCCGCCCGCATAGCCCGCCACTGCGCCGATCGCCGTGCCGAGCGTGATCGCGATCACCACCGCGAGGAATCCGATGACCAGCGAGATCCTCGCGCCGTACAGCACCCGGCTGAGCAGGTCCCGACCCAACTCGTCCGTCCCCATCCAGTGCGCTGCCGACGGGGCCAGAAGCCGACCCGTCGAGAGATTCATCATGTCCGGATCAAACGGGGCGAGAAGTGGAGTGAGCAGGGTCACGACCGTGAGCGTGGCGAGCATGGCCAGCCCCAGAACGGCCTGGTGGTGGCGCTGGAATCTGCGGCCTGCGAGCGCCACGGGTGATCGGCCTGCCTCGGGTTCCAGCGAACCGATGGAACGCCAGCGCCCCCGATTCCCCGCCAGCCAGATCGCGGCGATCAGCACGACCAGTGACAGCACGGCGAGGATGCCGTCCCACCCGGGCTGCGCGAGCACGTCCAGGATCCGGGAGCGTCGGAACCACGCTACCCCCAGCAGCGTGAGCCAGGATCCGAGGGCCAGGAACCCGGACAGCCGCCGCGCCAGCAGGGCCGAGATTCCGGGCAGGACGATGTCGAGCGGGCCCGGCCGCCCACCGCGGGTCTCCGGCGGCGCCTGCCTACTCATAGCGGATACGGGGGTCGACAAATGCGTACAGCAGGTCGGCAATCAGATTTCCGATCACGACCAGCACCGCGAACAGGAAGCTCGCCGCCATCACGAGGGGATAGTCCCGCGCCAGGATGCCGTCGTACATCAGGCGACCCATGCCCGGCCACGAGAACACGACCTCGATCACCAGCGCCCCACCGAACAGCAGCGGCAGATACAGCCCGAGCAGGCTCACGACCGGGATCAGCGCGTTGCGGAGCGCGTGCCGGAGGATCACGGTCCGTTCGGAGAGTCCCTTGGCGCGAGCCGTGCGAATGTAGTCCTGCTGGATCACCTCGAGCATCTCGCCGCGCATGTAGCGAGCGACGCCGGCGGCAGAGGCCAATCCGAGCGCGATGGTTGGGAGCACGAGGTGTTGCGCCACATCCGTGAATTTGCCGACCGGGCCGAGCAGGGAGTGATCGACCGAGGTCATGCCGGAGACCGGCAGTCCCAGCCACGACAGGCTCGTGGAGGCAACCAGGATGAGCATCAGGCCGAGCCAGAAGCCGGGCATCGAGTACAGGAACAGAGTCGCGAAGGTGAGCAGTGAGTCGGTCAGCCTGTACTGCCTGACGGCCTGCACGGAGCCGACCGCGCAGCCGACCCCGAATATCACGAGCAGCGAAGTCCCGCTCAGCAGCAACGTATTCGGCAGTGCGTCTCCGATTACGTCACGAACCGGGCGGAACTGTGTGTAGCTGTATCCGAAATCTCCCGACAGGAAGGCCTTCACCCAGCGCAGGTACTGCACGTGCAGGGGCTGATCCAGCCCCATGTTTACCCGCATCCGGTCGAGTACTTCGGGCGGGATGTTCGGGTTGAACCAGACGGCCGTCGGATCGCCGGGGGCCAGGTGCAGGATGAGGAAGATGAGCGTGACGATCCCGATCAGCAGCGGGATCGCCTGCAGCGCCCGTCGCCCGAGATAGCGGATCAGCGTCGGTCCTCCGTATCGAGCCACCACTCGGTCACCGATGCCCAAGTCCCACGCGCATCCGCGCCTACTCCCCGCAGTCCCGCGCGACGCGCGAGTACCGTCTCGACGTTGAACAGGAAGGTGTACGGCTGAGCGTCGGCCACCAGTGTCTCATAGCGGCGGGTCAGCCTGCGGAGCGATTCGCGATCGGATACGAACTGCATCGAGTCGAGCACGGCATCCAGTTCGGGATGGCACCAACCGGTGAACTGCATCGGGTCGTCCACCCGGTCGCACGCCCACAGGTCGCGGTCATCCAGCGGAACATCCCTCGCCCAGCTCACGAGAAATGCGTCGAAGCGACGATCAGGGCTGGTGACCATGGGAACGAGCGATGCCTGCTCGCGTGCTCTCGGCTCCACGGCCGCACCGACATCCGCCAGGTTCGCCTGGACGATGGTGGAGACATCCATCCAGGCCTGTCGCGGGGTGAAAAACAGCTCGAACCGGAGCGGCACCCCTCTATTCTCGCGCACTCCATCTCCGTCTTCATCGGTCCAGCCGCTCTGTTCGAGCAGCGCGCGGGCGGAGTCGGGGGCGAACGGAAAGGGTTCCCAGGCGGGATCGTACGTCCAGTGCCAGGGCCCGACCGGACCGGCCGATACCGAGCCGTACGGGCCTCGGACCACGTCGACGATCGACTCGCGATCCATGGCTAGCGTCAGGGCACGGCGCACCCTCGGATCGGTGAACGGGTCCCGCCGGGTGTTCCAGGCGATCAATGCGTACTCAGCAGCGGGAAACGACGTGACGACAAGCGTCGAGTCAGCCGAGAGACGCTGTGCCGAGGCGGGATTCGCATCGACGATCAGGTCGATCTCGCCTGTGCGCAGGGCCGCGTCCGCCACCGCGTCGTCCGGGATCTGCCGATAGACGAGCCGGTCCGCATAGGGCCGCCCCCCGAGGTCCTCCGGAAAGTCCGGATTCGCCTCGAATACCCAGCGATCCCCGGGGATTCGTTCGACGAAGCGAAACGGGCCTGAGCCGACCGGGCTCACGGTCCCGAATGGATGATCCGCGAGTGCCGCGGGTGGCACGTCTCCGAGTATGTGTTCGGGGATGATCGCGGTCACTGCCCAGCCATACAGCAGGTTGCTGCGGGGACGTACCGTGAACCGAACCGTGTGCTCGTCGAGGACCTCGACCGCCTCCCAGGCATCGAAGTACGAGGGGTTGAAGAACGGCACCTCCGGATCCACCACGCGTTGCCAGGTGAACGCGACATCACGAGCGGTCACCGGAACTCCATCGTGCCAGTAGACATCGTCACGCAGATGGAAGGTGATCCGGTCTCCCTCAGGATCGATGGTCCACTCGTGGGCGAGGTATGGGAGGGGCTCGAAGTCCGGTCCGGACCGCACGAGCGTGGTGAACAGCACGTGTGCCTGGTGCTGGACGCTCTCGATGTCCGTGGATACGAGCGGGTTCAGCGTGATAACATCATTCCGCCCCGCCACGACGATCGTCCCTCCGTAGCGGCTCGATTCAGAAATCTGCTCGTGTGCGACCGAGTCGGCCGCCACTACGGCCTGACGATAGGCCTCGGCAGCGATCCGTTCGGCCTGGTCTTCCGACGCCGAATCTGCTGCGGAACCGGTCTCCGCTCCGCGAGGCGGACCCGCGTCACATGCGGCCAGAAACAGTACCGACAGCGTCACCGACCACAGTGCTGACGGCCACGTCATGGCGTTTCTCCGTTTGTATATTGCCGAGACAATCATGGGTGGCTTACCCGGTCAATCCAGTGCCAGCCCGGAAGTGCAACGAGTTCACCGGCAGAAAGCTAGGGACGACGGCGCGGGGCTGAAAGGACGGTTCGCCTCAGCGGCGCCAGGTCCACGCCGGGTCCTGGTACGCCTCGAGCCGCGCCTCGGCCCGGTCCATCTCGAAGGCCGTCAGTTCGCCGGACTCGACGCTGGTGCCGAATTCGGACTCGAATCCGGCGACGAGCGCCTGTTCCAGCTCAGCGGCGTCCGGCACTGCGCCGAGCAACTCCTCCAGCCCCACGGCAGGTATTTCGATCGATGGGTGAGCCCCGATCCGCAGATCCTCGACCAGGTGCTGTTCGTTTCGAATCAGGATCGAACCGTGTTGCAGCAGGGCATCAGTGTCCCGCCACTGGGCACTGCCCACGAGCTTTCGCCCCGTGACCGTGACCTCTCCGGGAAGCGGGTCCCGGAAGCAGGCCCGCACCGTCGGCCGCGGAATCGGACCCGCCGTAGATTCGTGCACCACGGCATCGACTCCGAGCCGGCGCAGTCCCGCCGCGAGCGCCCGGTTGATCCGCACGTACGCGTCGCGCAGCGACCCCCAAGAGACCGGTGCGGTAACGGAGTAGGTGAGTTCGTGGTGGTGCAGGACAGATCGTCCCCCGGTGGGTCTGCGAACAACATCGTAGCCCAGAGCGGCCGCCCGGTCGCCGTCGTATCGGCCCAGTGCGGTCTGGTTGCGGCCGAACGACAGGCAGCCGGGCTCCCAGCGATACAGCCGGAGCGTAACCAGCCCCCGGCGTCCGCTCTCCATGATCGCCTCGTCGATCGCCATGTTCCTGGCGCCGGCCAGGGGCTGATCGACCAGCAGGCGTATGGGAGACGCGGTCATCGAGTCCGCGAATCCGCTACTCGGACGATTCGAATGCCCAGCGCAGGTCGAGCTGCCTCGCGGCCCGGCCCTCGTCGAGACGACGCAGCGGAGTATCGTGCGGCGCGGTCGTCACAAGCTCCGGATCGTTCTCCGCCTCTCGCAGGATTGCGACGCAGGCGTCCGCATAACGCTCGAGTTCGTCTTTCGTCTCCGTCTCCGTGGGCTCCGTCATCAGCGCTTCGGGTACGTTCAGCGGGAAGTAGACGGTCGGAGCATGGAAGCCGTAGTCGAGCAGCCGCTTCGCGATGTCCATCGTCTTGACGCCCGTGCGTTTCTTGATTTCGGAGCCCGAGAACACGGACTCGTGCATGCCTCGACCGAACGGCAGCTCGTAGTACGGTTCCAGCAGGGCCGTCAGATAGGCGTTGTTCAGCACCGCGGCCTCGGCCGTGTCCCGGATTCCCTGGCGACCCAGCATGCTCATGTACGTCCAGGCGCGGACCAGTACTCCGAAGTTCCCGTAGAAGCCGTGCAGCTTCCCAAACGACTGTGGACGGTCCCAGTCCAGGCCGAAGCTGTCGTCGTCCCGCCGCACCACCCGGGGTACCGGCAGGAACGGCTCGAGGTGCGCCTTCACAGCCACCGGACCGGAGCCGGGCCCGCCGCCGCCATGCGGCGTGCTGAACGTCTTATGCAGGTTGAAGTGAACGATGTCGTATCCCATGTCACCGGGGCGCGTGACGCCCATCAGGGCGTTCAGGTTGGCGCCGTCCATGTACATGAGCCCGCCCGCCTCGTGCACCATGTCGCAGATCTCGAGGATATCGGACTCGAACTTCCCGAGCGTATTCGGGTTCGTCAGCATCATTCCGGCGACGCTGTCGTCGAGTGCCTCCCGCAGCGCACCGATGTCCACCTTCCCGTCGGCATTGGACGGAAGTTCGATCGCGTCGAATCCGGCCATCGCAGCCGTCGCCGGATTCGTTCCGTGAGCCGAGTCCGGAAACAGAACCTTCTTCCGCGTGTCGCCATCACCCCGCGCCTCGTGATACGCCCGCATCAGCAGAACACCGGTCATCTCACCCTGGGCGCCGGCGGCCGGCTGCAGGGTTACGGCATCCATTCCGGCGATGTCCGCCAGCCACTCCGTGAGATCATACATCAGGCGGAGTGCACCCTGCGCTCCCGCCTGCGGCATGAACGGGTGAAGGCCCACGAATCCTTCGGCCCGCGCCGTCGCTTCGTTCACCTTCGGATTGTACTTCATGGTGCACGAACCGAGCGGATACAGCGCACGATCCACGTGGTGATTCTTCAGAGACAATTCCGTGTAGTGCCGGACGACTTCGTTCTCGGGGACCTCCGGCAATCTCGGCGGGTCCGTACGAAGGTGCCGCTCCGGAATCAACTGCTCGATCGGAGGTGTCTCCACCTCCGGGGCCGGAACCGACGTGCCGCGTCTTCCGGGACTGGACTTCTCGAAAATCGTCGGCGTTACGTCTGCCTTGTAGGGAAACTGGGCCATCGGCCTCTGCTCCTCGCGCTGTCTAGAATTCCCAGGCCTCGCCCGCGCCCAGAACCACGACTTCCGCCCGGGGCTCGACGAGCGCCCGGAAGTTGTCGGCGTCCTGGGCTATCAGGGGCCAGGTATCGAAGTGTATCGGGATCACGACTCGCGGCTTGATCATGTCCACCGCTCTCGCCGCGTCCGCCGGACCCATCGTGAAGTTGTCGCCAATCGGCAGCAGTGCCACGTCGACCTGCCGCTCCAGCAGCTCCATGTCCTTGATCAGTGCCGTATCACCGGCATGGTAGACCCGGGTTCCGTCGATTTCGATCAAGAACCCGTGCGGCGTGCTCGTGTAGCCCTCGCCTCCCTCGGCGTTGACCGAGGCCGTGTGGACCGCCGGCGTCAACTTCACCCGGCCGAACGGAAAATCGAATCCTCCGCCCACGTTCATCCCGTGACCGGCTTCATGTCCCTGCTTCGCGGCGGCGTAGCTCACCAACTCGAACGTCGCGATCAGAGTCGCGCCGGTTTCCCGGAGCAGGCTCCACGCATCGGCGACATGATCGAAGTGACCGTGCGTCAGAAGCACGTAGTCGAGTCGATCGTGGAAGTGCTCCGGCCCCACGTCGGCGGCCGGATTCTCCGTAAGAAACGGATCGATCAGCAGCCGGGTGCCGTCACCCGACACGATTTCCGTACACGAATGTCCGTGAAACACGATCTTGCTCATCGTCGAATCCTCTTCCTCCGTCCTAGTCCGAACCTCAGCCGGCGATCACGTCCACGAGACGGTCGATCTCCGCCCGATTGCGTTTCTCGGTGAACGCCAGGAGCAGCCCGTCCGGCGCTCCGAGAATTGGAAAACGCGACAGGCTCACACCCGCCAGGATCCCGGCAGAAAAGCCACGCTCCAGGATCGCCCGCGAGTTCTCTTTCGTCTTCACGGCGAACTCCCGCACGATCGGCGCGTCGGGATACAACAGCTCCACGCCGTCCAGCGCTTCGAGTTTCCCGCGCGCATAGTGCGCATTCCGGGCAGACACTTCGGCCACCTCGCGCAGCCCGATCCGCCCCAGAAGTGCCAGGTGAATCGTTGCCGCGAGAGCGTTCAGCCCCTGGTTCGTGCAGATATTGCTCGTCGCCTTGTCGCGCCGGATCTGCTGCTCGCGCGTCTGCAGGGTGAGGACGTAGCCGCGCCGGTCTTCCACATCCACCGTCGCGCCGACGATCCGCCCTGGCATCTTGCGGACGTACTTCTGCTTGGCGGCGAACAGGCCGACGACCGGCCCCCCGAAGCTGAGCGGATTGCCGAACGGCTGTCCCTCGGCGACAACGATGTCCGCCCCGAGCTCGCCCGGCGACCGCAGCAGGGCCAGAGTCACCGGATCGGCGACGACGACAAGCAGCGCGCCGGCCTGCTGAACCAGCTCGGCAAGTGGCTCGATCTCCTCGATTACGCCGAAGAAATTCGGATACTGGACGATCAGGCAGGCGACGTCGTCACCCAGCGCCCCAGCCAGCGCATCCCGGTCCACCAGGCCGTCCGGGCCCGTGGGGATGCTCTGCAACTCGGAGCCCTGACCGCGCAGGTAGGTGTCCGTAACCTTCCTGTAGTGGGGATTCAGGGACCCCGCGGCCAGCACCCTGTCCCGCCGGGTTACCGCCCGCGCCATGACCGCCGCTTCGGCGGCGGAGGAGGGGCCGTCGTACATCGATGCGTTGGCCACGTCCATCCCGGTGAGCTCGCAGACCATGGTCTGGAACTCGTAGATCACCTGGAGCGTCCCCTGGGAGACTTCCGGCTGGTAGGGCGTGTAGGCCGTGTAGAATTCGCTTCGCCGGATCAGGTGATCCACAGCCGCGGGCACGAAGTGATCGTACTGCCCCGCGCCGGCAAAACACACGAGCGAGTGATTCTGGCCGGCCATCTCCTGGATCGCCCGCACGGCTTCCCACTCCGACATCGCGTCCGGCATCTCCGGCAGCCCATCGCGAATGAGAGAGTCCGGAACGTCCGAGTACAACTCCCTGATGTCCGAAACGCCGACCTTCGCGAACATCTCGCGCCGATCGGCGTCACTATGCGGAACGAATGACATGTTCACCTGCCGTTCGTGAAGGGCGGCACCTGGACTTCAGTCCAGTGCCGCCTGGATAATGTCACGCTTCGATGAGGCCCGAGTAGTCCGTGTCGGAGAGCAGCCCGTCGAGCTCCGACATGTCCCTGGCGCGGATCCGGACCATCCAGCCTTCGCCGTACGGGTCCGAGTTCACGAGAGCCGGATCATCGTTCAGCGCCTCGTTGACCGCGACGACTTCTCCGCTGAGCGGGCTGTACAGATCCGAGACCGCCTTCACGGCCTCGATCGTCCCGAACACGTCCATGCGCGCAAACGAATCACCGGGGCTCGGAAGTTCGACGAATACAACGTCTCCGAGCTCGCCCTGCGCGTAATCCGTAATGCCGACCACGAACTCGTCGGCCGCTTCCGTCTCCCGCACGTACTCATGTTCTTCCGTGTACTTCAGCCCCTCTGGGATGTCTGACATTCCGGCCTCCAGAATCGTCTATGGTGTCCGCCGGTATCGTCGGCGGCCGCATTCCGGGAGGGAGACGATACCCCGCGCCGGGAGTGAGTGTCAAGCGGACTCCGACATGCGTGATCGGCCGACTAAGATGCGGCTTTCCGGACAGTTGGCGAGGGCCGGAGAACGTACCGTCCGCCGGGCGGCTCGCGACGGGACTCGGACCGTCTCAGTCCTGCTTCCCGCGCTCCAGCCGGCGGGCCTTCCGTTCGTCCCGGCGGCGGCGTTTTGCGTCGCGGGCCGTCTCTCCCGGCTCGCGGACCACGACTTCCACGCCGCCCATGATCGCGAGTCCCTTGATGATCACGATCGGGGCCTCGGGATCCGGATCCGCCGAGGGTTGATCGACTCCCTCGAACCCGCCCATGATCCCGAACCCACGCGTCTGCACCGCTAGGCCGGGCGGCACGATGACTTCGGCACCGCCCATGATCGCGATCACGCGAATTTCGGTCACGCCAGGACCGAAGCGTGCCTCTCGCAGGTCGAGCCCGGCCCCACCCATGATCGCGATGGTCGTGAAGTGACGGGCAGGCGTCCACGCGCCCTTTCGATCCATACCGGACATGATCGCGACCTGGAAACCATGCTTCGGCACGTCTTCCGCTCGAACCCGCGACGGCAGCACCGTCCCGGCGATCCGCTCCGGCACAGTTGATTCCACTAGAGTCGGCAGGTCCTGGAACACGCTCTCGACCTCGACGGGCGTCGCGGCCGAGTACACCCGGTCCACGCGGTCCTCGAGTTCTTCGACGCTGATGTGGTCCTCTGCGAAGTGAGTTCCCAGGCGTCGCACCGCTCGTTCCTTCCGATCCTCGAGTTGAAGTGGAACGGGCAGCCCGCTGTCGCTCACAAAATTGCTCCTGGCTCATCGTTGTGTCGCCGCCGCCGGACACGGGTGCCGGGCGACCGTCGACTGGGAAGATAGGCCTCCGTGGGACAGGGAACGAGACACCCGACACCCACCCGGGTTCCTCCCGTTGCCGGACACAATGGTGCCTTTTAACTTTCGATTTGGATGTACACCCGGCCGAGCCCGGGTGACGACGGGCGAGGCAGCACGAAGTACACCGGTGTTCGCGCCCGATGTGTTCTCGAACAAAGGAGGTGATCCAGTGTCTGACTGTAGAATCGAGCCTGGCTCGACACGGGCAAGCGGTCGCCTCGGCGGTACCCGCTAGGAAACGAGCAGCGTTTCCCGCGCCGATCGCCGGCAGGCGAAGGGCGCGCGTCTGACTCGCGGAGCCTCGAGGCGCCGCGTCGAGTCAGGTCGAACCGAAGGCCGCGGAATTCCATTTGAATCCGCGGCCTTCGTGCATCCGGTAGTCAGCCGACCGACCGCCAGTCCCGTCGGCTCGCAACGAGTAGCCCGACCCCCAGGATGGCAAGACCCCAGCCACCCGTCTTCAGCAGGGTGGTTTGCATTGGTACCTCGCCGACCAGCAGCGCTCGCGCGGCACTCAGCATCGGCCGCACCGGCATGACGCGGGCAGCGCCGGCCAGCAGGCCAGTCGTCGGGAGTGATGCGGTGAGGGCGATCGGGATCGCTACGAGAAGAGTCCCCACCAGGGCTTCTCCGCGATCGAGAACTGCTGACAGCAGCAGGACCGTGGACCCGACCCAGATCCAGATCACGAATCCTGCACCGACGGACCCGGCGAGGGAGAGGCCGGGACCGCTTCCGCCGCTGGCACGCCAGGCGATGTTGATTGTCGCGGCCGTAACGATCGCTACGCCTGCCAGGCAGACGCACCCGGCCAGCCATCGCGCAAAGTAGAAGCCGGGGCGGGATATCGGCCGGGTGAGCAGTAGCGGGCCGCTCCCGTTCCGTCGCAGATCCGAGACCACGCCCTCGGCCAGCCAGGGAGCGGCGAGGGCCAGGAGCAGTCCCACCAGCTTTGCCGTCGAAGCAGCTCCCGGCTCTCCTCCTGCCATGTATCCGTCTGCGAAACCTGACTCCCCGAACCGCAGGAGGGGTGAGGTGAGCAGCAGCACGAGCGCCGTCGCTACGACGCTCAGGGCCAGTCGATCGCGCACCAGGCGGGGAAACAGAGTGCCGAGGGATCTCATGTTTCCCCGGCCCGCTGCAGGACGCCCAGCACGCGATGCTCGAGCACTTCGGAATCGCCACACGTAGGAAAGTCGTCGACCACGCGTCCCGCTTCGATCACGATCACGCGCTCAGTGAGGCGAGCCGTCTCTCCCAGCTCATGCGAGGACAGCAGCAGGGTGCGTCCGGAGGAGTCTCTGTGGAGCTGCTCGAACAATCCCCGGAATCGGGCCCGCCACACCGGGTCGAGCCCGGAGAGCGGCTCATCGAGCAGCAGGACCTCGCGGGGCCGGAGCAGCAGCTGGGCGATTCCGACCCTCTGCCGCAGGCCGTGCGACAGACCGACACACCGATCGCCCGAGCGCTCACGAAGCCCGAGGAGGTCGAGGACTCGATCCACCGAGCGGGGGATCGCCGCACCGCTGTACCCATCCAGGATCGCCAGACGGAAGAGCGTCTCGCGCACGGTCAGCCGGGCTGGAAGCCGGACCCGGTCGGGGAGCAGGCCGATTCCCCGGGAGCGGACATATGCGGCTGGCGAGAATCCATGCACTAGAGCGCGTCCCCGGTCTAGCCGGATGAGTCCGGCGAGCACTCCGAACAGCGTGCTTTTGCCAGCTCCGTTTGGACCTACGATGGCCACGGTCGATCCAGCCTCGATGCGAAGATCCAGCTCCACCAGGGCATCGATCCTCCGCCGGTAGCGGCCGTGATACGTTTTCGAGACACCGCTCAGCTCGATCAATCGACTCCTCGCCACGTGTTGATACGGCTGCTCGCCGGTAGACGGCATGAGAGGCAAAGATTCGGTCCAGGCCCTCATCGGATCCTCAACGGCTGCCGAAGGGCGCCGCCCGCTTGCCGAGCGGGCCGGACGGCGTCCATGTTCGGGCCGTGTTCGAATTCTCGAAGTACTCAGGGGCAGGAAACGACTTCGTAATCGCGCGGGCCGACGATCGGTCTGACCCGATCGGGGCCGAGCTCGCCCGTCGCGTGTGCTCCCGGCGCACCGGTGTCGGGGTGGATGGCCTGATTCTCGTGTATCTGAGGCCGGACGGGATCCGGGTCCGGTTCTTCAACCCGGACGGCTCGGAGTTTTCGACCTGCGGTAACGGAAGCCGCTGTGCCGCCCGGTTCGCGAGCGACGAGGGACTGGGCGATCCGGCTGGTTTCGTGCTCGAAACTCCGGCTGGAGAGATCGACGCTCGGGTGGACGGCGACCAGGTATCGCTCGACTATCACATCGACGTGAGCCTGCGGGGACCGATAGAGGTGGCCGGTCCTACTGGCCCGGCGGACAGTTGGCTGGTGCGGATTGGCGTCCCCCACCTCGTACTTCACCTGGATCGGATGCCTGAGGGGCCGATCGAGGAGCTCTGCAGACCGCTCAGGCGGCTCGACGTCCTCGGACCTGCCGGGGCCAACGTGAACCTCGTGTCGCTCGACGATGTATCGACCGGTGCGGTTCGAACGTTCGAGCGGGGAGTCGAGGCCGAGACCCTGGCCTGCGGGAGCGGATCGATGGCATCGGTATTCGCACTGCGGGCGAGCGGTAAGGCCGGACCTCGGGTCTCACTGCGTGTCAGCGGAGGCGACGAGCTGGAAATCGAGATTCTCGACCTGAGCCCCCCCGACGGAACTGTGCGCGACGTACGTCTTTCGGGCCCCGCCGTGAAGTTGTTCGAGGGCACTTTCCCCGACACGATTCTCGCTCCGTGAGCCGGATCTGAGCCGTTGACGGCACTGGACTCCGGGAAGCTCGCCGGTCCACTGATCGAGTGGTTCCGATCACGTGAACGAGACGTCCCGTGGCGTGAGGAAACTGATCCGTACCGGATCTGGCTCGCCGAGGTGATGGCCCAGCAGACCCGGATCGCGGTGGTCCGTGAACGCTACGAAGGATTCCTGATCCGATTTCCCGACATCCACTCCCTGGCCGCGGCCGAGCTCGACACGGTTCTGAAGGCCTGGGAAGGTATGGGGTACTACGCGCGGGCCCGGAATCTCCACCGGGCGGCGAACGAAGTCGTCAAGCAGCACGGCGGTCTACTCCCCCAGGAGCCGAAGGCGCTGCGAGAATTGCCCGGGGTCGGCCCCT
>Ga0316198_10001227_pt1 | contig 14897 bp, 18 predicted proteins | sample OudBieAanoxic_MG_FD_204935 | JGI IMG/M metagenome (GOLD analysis project Ga0316198, IMG submission 204935) | Coastal sediment microbial communities from Oude Bieten Haven, Netherlands - site A anoxic | ecosystem: Environmental > Aquatic > Marine > Coastal > Sediment | place: Netherlands...
CAGATCTCTCGGCTCTCTGAAATCTTAAAAGCCTTTGGACAACGAGATATTACTGTAACTGGAACAAATTTCGGCGATATGTCATCACAAGGAAATATTGATATGACTGTCGTTGAAGCCGGTGAATCAGCGCAAATAAAAAAATAGTCCTTTTTTCCTTGTGTTATTCTCATTCGAATGGTTATATATCACCTAAATAATTTACCACATATATTTAACCTCAATTTATGGAGAAGATCATACAATGCAATTCGGAAACATGACAGCACAAAAAGATATCATTATTGATGCTATTGAAGGAGATAATGCGACAATTGATAAAAGTTCACATATTCAAAATGTTCTACCTACAAATATAACAGATGCATTATCCACTGTAGAGGAAGAAGACAGAGACGAGATGGAACGAACTATTGTAGACCTTCAACAACAAATAGCATCAAAAACACCAGACGAAGGTCTTATTAAACAACTTCTGAGAAAAATTCGCGATGTTGCCCCTGACATTCTTGAAATTGTCACGACAACATTTTCGAATCCTATCGCTGGAATAGGTCTGACACTCAGTAAAATTCTTGATCACGAATAATCCCAGGAGGACAGTATGAAAAAATATCACACTCTTACAATATGGTTGATTATAACACTCGTTATACTAAGTTGTGGAATAATATTCAGTTGTAGTAGATCTGAAACTGACACAATTACTATTGATCTTAATGTCGATAATACAAATACAAATGATAATGATAATGTCAATAGAGGATCAACTCCATCATCAACACCTTCACCAGGAAGTCCTGAAGGAACACCAACTCCAGGAGATCCTACTGGAGATTTTCCTGTGAATCTTCGTGGTACACCTCCAGAAGAGAAGACAGTTAGTGTGAATGCAACAAAATCAGAAGGTGTCACAAATGGCGTAATTACAATGGTTGTGTATGATCCGGATAATCCGAACGAAGGATTTTTATATATCAATGAACTAAATTCAATTGAAATGTTTGGAGCAGTTGGTATCAATGCATATAGTGATAAAACAGTCACAATTACATATACTGTTCCTGCATCATGGTTTAATGATGGTTCAAACTCTTTTCGGTTTACACATACAAGTACCTCAGGATATATTGTAAATAGTGCAACAGTAACATTTAACTAATAGAAGAGGATATGTACAATGAAAAACTATTTTACAATTCATAGATCAAATATAATACACATGTTTGGAACAGTCACTCAGTCATTATATCAAGAAATGACTGTTCACTAATATGAGAGGATACTCATTATGAAATATATTATACAAATTGCACTGGTTGTCCTATATACTTTCCTTCTGTTAGGATGTAGTGTTGGAGTTTCAGGGAATAGTAACATGAAAACAAATAGACAAATCGTTGAACAACAACGACTTGAATATGAACAAGAAGAACTTGAACATCAACGAAAATTGGAAATTGAAGCACGTGAACATGAAGCTGAAGAACGAGCTATGACTCGTATGATTCTTATGGAACAACAACGACAACGATCATATCCATCTGCTCCAGTCACTAAATTTACTGAAGTTCGAATTAAAGCTGATGCTGATGGTCCAGGTCAAGAACCTTATGCCGTCAAATGCGGACAATCTGTTCGACTCGACGGAACTCACTCAGAATCTGATGCCGGAATTCCTAATATTCAATGGCTCATTACACGTGGGTCACTGAATCGAGAAACAACATTAACACCTACATATACTGCTCCATCATGTCCAGGAGGAGCAACTCGAGGAACAGTTGAAGAAACTGATATTACACTTATCATAGAAGATACTTTTGGAAATCGAAGTAGTCACACAGCATGTATAACCATCATGTATCCATATCAACCTGGAGTCATTGAAGATAATCTTGGACGAACAACATTTAATCAAGTGTATCCAGAATATACTGGACCTGAAAATGTTGTCACTCCTACTCCATGCTATCAAACATTACAAAATGGAACAAAAATTATTGCAGAATGTCCACCAATTATTAGTCCACAACCATTGACTCAACCAATTATTAGTCCAGGAGATGATATTGTTATAGACAGTCCAACAATTTCACTTGAAAATACTCGTACATTACAAGAACCAACATGTATGGATGATGTCTATCTTGAACGATTATCAGATTATTTTACTGCTCTTGGATATACTGAGTTTAATACATGTTATTGGGTAACAAATACACCAACATGGATGCGAGCAGATTTTGCATTTACTCGATCATTGGTATTACTTGTTGAATATGATCGATCTGAAGAGATTAATACATATGCCGGACTTGGGTATAGTGTTTTCCCAATTAGTAAAAAAATGATCGATGATGAAATCACACGACGTAGTAATGAAATTTACCTGTTTCTTAAAGAAAATGTCGAACGTCCTCTTCTTAACGAAAAAGGACTCTAATGAGGTATATTATGAAAAAATGTGTAATTCTTTGTCTATTTCTCCTTATTCTCATTACAACACCTGTATATAGCCAAATTACAGGACAATTGAAGTTCTATACAAATTATGGAGATGAAGTCTTTAATATGGGATTTATTCCAATTCAAGATAGAGCAGAACTCCAAGCGCGAGCTATTATTACTCATGTTCCACAAGTTTTTGGAGCTGTTGGAATTGAATATAATGGAGCTATTTTATATCATGATGCATCAAACTATGATACAGAATCATATTCTCAATATATGCGAATTTATTGGGAAAAATCATGGGGAAATCGCTACGGAAAACTCTTTACAAAACTCGCATGGAAATGGCAAACATACTATGAAACTCTCTTTGAAAGTGGTCAATTCGTTGAAGGAACTATTGGATTAGAAGTTCCAGGAAATCCATACTTTCGATTTGCTCGAGAATATTCAACATATAAATTTAATGAAGCTCGACTTGGTGTAGAACATTTCTTCCCTCTTTATCAACAAAACTTCCGACTCTACCTCGGTGCCTCTGTCAATTATATCTCATTTGATGATTCTGTTGATGAAACAGTTTCTGTAAATGTAAATACTGATGGTGATCAAGTTATTGTTATTGATCGATTATTTAATGACGCCTATAGTAACTGGCATAGTTATCGACTCGCTGTTGGATTTTCATGGGCTATTTCTCGTTCAATTGAACTTATCCCATTAATAGAACTTGTTGGAGGAATTAACGATGAAGCACGAACACAAATGGAAACTGTAGGAGATACTGACTTATTATGGATTCCTACAATCAGTTTCTACTATAAATGGTAATATCATAGATATCACTATAAATGGTAATATCATAGATATCATAATACATCATAAACGAATTATAGTAATACACATAGGTGATACAGGTGGACATATATAATATTAAAAATGTCTTAGACTATCTCACAGATCAGTATTCAATGATTGAACATACACGAGGAGATATTAACACATCTCCTCAATATCACTATACTAAAATCTCTAAATCACGATTGGATACATGTCATGACGATCTTCAAAAACTCTTTCATGTTGTAATCAGAACAATTGATTGTACAATTCTATGTGGACATCGTACTCAAAAAGAACAAAATGATGCATATAGAACTGGACATAGTCAACTTACATGGCCAAAGAGTAAACATAATACATTACCATCGCATGCTGTTGATGTTATTCCATATCCTATTGATTGGAAAGATCGGGAGCGTATGACATTATTTGCAGGATTTGTATTAGGAATTGCATCATCTATGGGAATTTCTATACGATGGGGAGGAGATTGGAATCAAAACTGGAATGTTCAAGATAACTCATTTGATGATCTTGTACATTTTGAGCTTGTATAATATACTATTATGCAGAATCTAGTATCACTAGATTTCGTATAAACTACATGTATGCCAACAAGTTGCATGGCAACTTGTCGTATAATTTTCAATTATGCCAAAGGGAACTAGTGGAGGAAAGAGGACACGTAGTTTAGGTGGAGGAGCAATAGAACTATATAATATTTCTGTTCGTCCATCATCTATATCTGGGCAAGGTGCGTTTACAGATCATCAAATACGTAAAGGCAATAGTCTGGGTGTAGCATTTACTCAAGTTAATTCGACAGGTATTCCTGATATAGATTTTACATCTACGACTCTAGGGCAATATATAAATCATTCAAAGGACCCAAATGTAAAATTAGTACACGTCAATAATGGTCAATATGAATTTCAAGCGATAAAGCATATACGTAGAGGACAAGAGTTACGTGCCGATTATGATCAAATTGAGAAGACGATTGGATTTAAAGGAAACCGGGATTTTCGAGAAATCACTGGGAAGGTATATTCAGCACCTTATACACTAGATGAAATAAGAAGTCAATATGGCGAAGGTATCTATAACAGACTAAAAGAAGATCCTATACATCGTTGGAGAGCTGAAACCGGGGTAGAATTAATTCATAAAGAGCCAACAAACGATGAATTACAACGTATTTGGAAGAATTGGAATTTAATGACTAATAAACAGAAGAAAGAGAGTGATCATAAGTCTAAAGAATTATTTGGTAAAACAAATGTTGAACATTATAATGATTTATCTGAAGTTACACTACAGAATAAATCACATGTTGATTTGCGAAAACAATTTAAAAATTCAGGTATTAATATCGACTACAAGTCAATGTCTAGAATAGAAAAACAACGAATACTTAAGAAAATCATAGACAGAGTATAGATTATATAATAACATGTTGTACTACCTACAAAAGACAAAATAATTATGAAACAAACACGATGTTCACATTGTGGAGAATGGTCACATCAAGATCTTCACAGTTCAATTTCAGAATGGAAGTGTCCATGGTGTGGCAAGACACAAGTTCAACAGATAGGTCAGACTCAGGAAAATCTTGACATGATTTTGGAAAAGATTGATACTATCGTCAATGATGAAGTAAAATTTGCGATTCAAAAATTTGGACATTTTCATAGTCTTCATGAGGGATATGCTGTATTATTAGAGGAGGTTGAGGAATTTTGGGATAGTATAAAAGCTAATAATCCTGATCCGAAAGAAATTGTTCAAGTTTGTGCGATGGCAAAGGTTATTCTCATTGATCTGTATTCACTTCTTGCGAAACGGTATATGACAATTCAGCAAGAATCTCCTATTTCTGATCCACGAGAAAATATATAAACGAGGATATTATACATGAAAGCATTACTCGTCGGAATTAATAATTATTATAAACGTGAATGGAAACTCCGTGGATGTCTTAATGATGTTCAATCTATGGAAAATACATTACGTTATCATGGATGCCATGATATTACTCGATTAACTGATCGTCAAGCGACATCACATAATATTATGACACATTTACAGAATATGTCAACACGTCATGGCGACCATATCTTATTCTACTACTCAGGACATGGAAGCCAAGTTCGAGACAGAAATCGCGATGAATCAGATAGAAAAGATGAAATTCTTTGTTCTGTCGATATTCATAAAGGATCTTACGTCTCTGATGATATGATCTATCAATGGATTACTGGAAATCATCCATCTATTCGAACAACACTTATTTATGATTGCTGTAATTCAGGCACAGGAAATCGATCATTACGTGGACATCCACGATTTATTGATGTTGATATTAAACAAGAATCTCGAAATATTCCTATGTCACGAGCTATTCCTAAAAATCATGTCTTTATGTCTGCATGTCAATCATATCAATTAGCGAATGAAGTCTCAGTAAAAGGACAGACAAAAGGGATTTTTACCACATTATTTACGACATTAGCGATGAATACTCAACAAGAAAGTTATATGAGTGCATCTAAAATTATTGATACGATATGTGATCTCTTTAATTATGACCAAACTCCATATGTTGACGGCGATCGACAACATGAAGAAATCTTTGCATTATGATAACACGAGATGGATTTATTTATATTCTCAATCAAGAAGGAACATCACTCTATAAAATTGGATTTACTCAAGATGATACTATGAATTCCCGATTGTCAAATATTCAAGTCGGGAATCCAAATAATATTGTGGTGGTAGGGACATTCTATACCTTTGATAAATCAATTGAAAAAGAGATTCATGACTATCTCAAAGAATACCATGTCAGAGGTGAATGGTATAGAATCAGCGAATCACTCGTTAAGGATATATTAAATCCACAATGGCGTGAATCACAAGGATGGTATTCTGATAACCTCGAACTTACAATTGATAGTATGTTTCAAGAATATTCAGAACTTCATGAACGAATGACATGTCTTATGAGAAAACTTCGACATGTATTATCACGATATCGAGTCTCATGAGAAATCCATTTTAAGACGTCTGAGAGCTTCTGTAAGCCACGATATTTTTTACTGAGTACTTTGACATAGGTGAAAAATAATCGTGGCTTTTTTATATTATTTAATAAATGGACGAAATCCGACATTTACTCCAAAGTATTCGGTATACACCTTTTCATTAAACACAAAGGTAAATCGTGGTTCTACATACCATTGTGCTCCTGATTCTCTCTCAAATGCCAATCCTACGAATGGAGCAAATCCAAAATCCGTTGAACGAATATCATCTGCTCCGAAATATGCTCCTGTACGTGTTCCAACATATAATGACATCATTTCACTCATTGGAATAAAATAATTAATTCCTAATTGCCATGGAACATAGGTTACTTGTACATTATTATTTTCTGTAAAACGATGAAATCCTAATGACATTCGAGCTAACCAATGTTCTTTAATTTGGTATCCTACACCATATCCTAATACATATCCAGTATCAGCAACATCTTTTAATTCAAGTCGAGCTGGAATATTTACTCCTCCATAAAAATCAAGTTTCCATGGAAGTTCTTCTTCAGCAGATACTAGAGCTACTCCACTAAATACAAGAATCATAAGAATTATAATAAGTTTTTTCATATAATAGGTTGTATATTATCTAAATATATTTAGATAATATACCTGTTGTGTTTATAACACTTCAATGTTTTCATCATAGACTTCGAAAATAATCTGTTGTCCTAATGGATACACAACACTATATGTTAATCCATCTCCAGGATTCAAAATACTATCAAAGTCATTATCATCTAATCCAATTAAACAAGTTCGTTGATCAGTTTTATATCGAAATGTCACTTCACCGTTTTGAAATGTCACTCGAAAGATTTGATAAATACGACCTGTAAAAATTGGAACTCCATTCTCTAACTCTAACTCTTTTAACTTAATATTCCACGTTTTATTATTCACAAATGTTAATATTTGACTATCAGACTCATCTGTTGCACGTAAGACTGCATGTACATCAATGTAATCTGTATTATCACGCTTCATCGATGGATACGCTTCATCAATAATTACATTTTGCGGCGTTAATGTGACATGTGCATAGATCCTCGGAATTAACTCTAATCCATATTCATAATGCACATATCGCTCATAAACTGTTATTGTAGGACCTGTTTGTGTATATACTGTACTATCATATGTATCATTCGTATATTGAACAGGTAACCATCCATAGCGACGTAATTTATCTTGACTTAATGTATTAAATCCACTAATATTATTCCATGTTGATGGAAGTTCTTGTGGACCTTGTACAACACTTCCTTCATCTACATATACATATTTCATAATGTTTTCTCATGTTTATGACAATCTCTGAAATCCTGATAACATTCCATCGATTGTTGTTCCGTTGTCATATGAGGCAATAACAATAATGTCCCGACCTGAATATGTTGCGACATGCTTAACAAAACCATAGGCAGTATATGGTGTAATAATCTCATCAGTTACCTGTGTCGCTGTAAAAGATGTTAATAATCGTTTATGAAGTTCCTGCATAACATTATACGTTTGTAATCGCCTGACGAGCAGCATCAAGGATAACACCATCTGATGTATTCATCACATGCATCCATGTATCTTGTTCTTGTGTAAATACTGGTGCAATTCCTTTTGGCCAACGCATATTTAATGGCCAAATTATTGCATAATCTTGACTATGTCGTAAGCGAAAAATAAGTGTATTAATAGGATCTAAATTTGAAAAATTAATCTCTATTGGACCCTGTAATGTAAATAAATATTCTTCGGCAAGTGTTCCATCTACATCTAAATATAATTCACCAATACCAAGATTCAAATCTGTCACAGTACTATCAACACTGATTGATGTCACAGAAAGAAACCATCCTACAGTTTCAATAATCTCATCATTTGGTCCTAATATATCCTCTGTTTGAGGATTTTCAGCAAGATCTATTCCTGTAATAGTCATTGTTACAGTACTAAGATCTTGTGCTGATGATAATAACACTTTTCTTGGATATTCAAACACTTCACCAGTATTATATAATTCACCTGCTCCACTTAATGCTGTACCAAAGTATGTGTCACTTTCTGCAATGGGCACAGGATATTCATGATATAGACTCTCTGAACCGTCTCCACCTCCTGCACCACCACCTGCTGTTTGTATATATAACATAATAATTAATCCGTGTTGACTGTCCAGCCTTTGCCTTGAAGATTCGTTTTTGCTGTTAAACCAGACGCTCCAGGAGCCGCTGTATTTCGTAAATCGACTGTTCCATTACTATTTCCATTTGTATCAAGGTCTGTTAAAATCTGATCAACTTCTGCACTATCTAATGCTGTACTATTCAAATCTAGTGTAACTATTCCAGTACATCCTGCCACATCAACACTTGCAAGAAGAGGACATGTTTGACCTAAGGCATAGGCATCGAGTATTCTTAAACTTGTACATCCATGTGCATCAATTGATGTAATTAATGAACACCCTCGTACCTGTACCGTATCAATATTTGTGCATGTATACAATTGATCTAAGTTTGTAATCTTTGTGAAACGAACATCAAGATCTGTCAATGCAGTACATCCTGTAATATTTACTGTTGCTAAGTAATCACACGAACCTGTTGAATCATAGGCATCAATTTCTTGTAATGCTGTCAATCCTGATGCATCAAGTGAAGCAATATCAGAGCCATAACATACAAATAATTGTAAAGAAACACATGTTGATATATCAATAACAAGTGCTCCTGTTTGCTGTGCATAAATAGTTTTTAATGCAATACATCCTGTAACATTAATTGATGTTAATGTTGTAGTTTGATAACTTCCAGAACTTGCTCGTAGTGTCTGAAGATTTGATAATCCACTACAATTTACCGTCTGTAATAATGGACTATCATAACAGGTAAGATCTTGAAGTGCTGTACATGGTGTCGCATCAAGTGTTGTAACAGCACCTAATCCTGCTAAATCAGCTGTTTGAATTGCTGTACATCCTGTAAGTGTAATACTTGTCAGATTATCACAACGTCCAAAACGTGTATAATGTGATCCGGCCCATCGTATACCAGTACGAAGTTTTGTTAAATTACTACATCCTGTAAGATTTATTTGCTGAACACCACTTCCATTAATATACAATTCTTGAAGATTTGTACATGGCGAACAATCAAGACTTGTAATATTTCCTGAATGTTGAAGGTCAAGTGTTGTTAAACTTGTACATGCTGTAAGATCTATTGATTGCAACAATGGAAGATCATAATAATCATCGCCAGGATATACACTTTGATAGCTTGATCCTGTAATTGTTTGAACACTACTATTTGAAAAATCAAGCGTTGTCAATTGTGTCAAATTGAAGATATATACATCACCAAGTCTGTTTTGTCCTGCAAAATCAAGCGAGGACATAATTCCACCACAGATACGTACTGTCGGTGCGCCTGCACAACCTACCATAGAAACACTATTTAATGCTATTGCATGTGCTATTGGATAATATGATGAATAATAGCCATATCCTAATTCAATAGTTGTTAAGTTTTGTAAGCCGTTGAGATTAACAGATGTTAAATAATCACTTTTAATAATTCGACAGTTTTGTAATGGTGTAAAATCTGTGAAATCAAGTGTGGTGACTTTATCGCCACCTGAAAGGTAGGTAACAAGACTTGTACATCCTGTTAAATTCATTGTCGCAATATCCTCAGAGGGATATATGCTTGCACCAACCAATCCTGTTGTAACGACTGATGTAAGATTTGTACAACCTGAGAAATTTAAGCCTGTTATAGCGCTATTCCACGAAGTAAATGATTCTAATGTAGTTTTTCCACTTAGATCAAATGATTGCTGTAGCTGTTGGGTTGCACCAAAATATATTGTTTGAAGTTGCGTACATCCTGTAAGTGTAAGTGATGTTAAATCCGGACAGCCCCATTTATAAGAATCATTATAAAGAAAACCAAGTGTGAGATCTTGTATTGGTGTGTTTGATATATCAAGAGTTTCTATGCCAGAGTCCCAAAGTGTGACACTATCTAATGTTGCAAGATCTGAAGCATCTAATGTCGTAAGTGCTGTCGTATGACATGCAGTAATTGATTGCAAACTATTACATCCATCTACAGACAAGGTTGTCATTCTATTTGAACCCCAATAGTTCACATAATTGGAATAGTATGATAGCTGAAGGGATTGTATTGGAGTATTACTAACATCTATTGATGTTATTTGAGGACTCCATGCAACAACTGTTGTAAGGTTTGTTGAATCAGTAAAATCAAGATCAAGATTGACTGTTGATGATTTTGATTCATATCTCATATCAAAGGTTGTCAGTCCTGTGCACCCTGTTAAATTGATTGTTTCAAGATATGGGACACTTTCACAGTTATTATAATTATAAAAACGATGAAGATATAAAAACTCAAGGTGTGTGTTTCCTGATACATCTAAACTTGTTCCATTCCATCTCCATAAGCGCACTGTTTCTATATTCGGAGCTCCTGTAAGATCAAGCTCCATTCCAACTTTTGTCACATCACCAAGCTCAAAGTATGTTAATCCTGTACATCCATCAATGTTTACTGTTTCTAAATTACGCAATCCATAATAATTAACATAGTTATAGTAATATCCTAACGTCAGTGATGTCAGCTGAGTTAATCCGGAAAGATTTACGTCAAGAACTGATGAACTATGTGATAATTGAAAACTACTTATTTTAGGGCATCGTGTAAGATCTATAGACGTAAGTGACGCAGCATTTCGTAAATCAACGGTTTCAAGATTTGGACAATCAAGGAATTCAAGTGTTTCAAGACTTTGTGCACCTTCATAGGTCGTATAATTTACCCAATATGCCGCATCAAAATTTGTGAGACCAGGAAGCTTCTGAAGCACAATTTCACGAGCTGTTGATCGTTGTACATTAATTGATGTCAAGAAGAGTGCACCAGGACAATTAAACACAATAGAATCAATATTCTCATCATCAACATTCAATGAATTCAGTGTCTCCCAATCAGACATTGTTAAACGCTGCGTCCGTATAGCACCTGTCCCAAAGTCTTTAACCGGAGATGTACCATAATCAATCGTATCATCTGACCAATCCCATTGTGCAACACCACCTGTTGTCGTTATCGTTGGACTAAATGTACTTCCTGTTGTCACAAAATCAATAAATTGTATACCGATCTCTTGCAGATTCTGCAAGGTCATTAAGGCACCTTCAACCGTTGTTCCACTATCAAGTGTATTAAAGCGTAACCAATCACGACCATAGATACTTAATCGTGGAAGAAGGCTATCTCTCCAATAGACGCTTGATGGCCATGTAATAGGATGTAATCCGGCTGTATCAAAATATACATAAATATCATCAATCTCTGAAAAGTTTTCAAATGCTATTGTTGTCGGACATAATGGTGCAATATCATGTATAGATGCTGCACTTCTATCTAGAAGAAGATAAATATCATCTACACCAGCTTCAATACCGGTAACCGCTTCAGACGCCGTAATTGCAGTGATATCCGAATACCAATTACTAAATGAGATAGTTTCATTATTTGGTCCAACCACCCCTGTTTCACTCACAGGATCATCATTTTCATCAAGCCCTGAAATAGAGAATGTTGCTGTTGATAGATCATTTGCGGAGGTGAGTGTTACTTTTCGAGGATAATACAACATATTCCCCGTTAACGTGAGAGATGTTGTATCTTGAAGTATTGCAAGATAATCTGTGTCAGTAGGTGTTATACCGGAATACGCTGATTTTGTTCTTTCTATAAGAGCTCCTCCGCCTCCTCCACGTGGATTTCGAATTGTAATCATAATATTATGTTAATGCAATTTCTTCACTTGATTGAGTGACTGTTGCACTTCCTGCTGCTGAAAATTGAAGTATTAACTCTTTAATACGTCCTTCTGAATCCCAACTAATACTTTGTCCTTCGCGTAATATTAACATTTGATATGAGAGTAATGAATTAAACAATGTAATATCACTTGATCCTGTATTTTCAATATATAATTCATCACAAGTAACATCAATTGGAATTGTTTTATCATCACCAACTCCTGTACTTGTAACACTTGTTTGTGCAAGAATCGGATTATAAATTGGTTCAATTGACAATTCATCTAAATCAGCATGATCATAAAATACATATGATTCTAATGTTGTATCTGGAGTAATTCGTGATTCTCCATAAACTCCATCAAATGGGAGGTTCTGTGTTCCTGTATTTTTATATGTTGGCATACGTTTACTTATATGAAATCGTGCATTACACATATTCATATAATCATAAATCTATTTTAAGGCACCTGAGAGCTTCTCTAAGCGACGATATTTTTTTATGAGGGGTAACATATACCCCTCATAAGAATTTATATAATAAAAATCATACCTAAGAGAGTATGATATGGTATTATGGAGTATCAAGTTCTCTTGAGACAGAAAATGAAATTGGTGATAATAATTGTACTCGACGGTCTTTTCCAAGAGAAGTTGCTGTATAGGTATCAGGATCTATTCCAAATGGAATATCTTTTCCGAGAGAATAGCTACTATAATCTTCAGCAGTTTTTCCAAAGGAATATGGGCTATATTCACTTAAACGCGGAGCCCATATTTCATTCATAGCTTGTAGAACGACAAAGAACTCTAATGGAATGATATCAAATCGTAATGGATTGAGATACCACATACCTCCTGATTGTCCGTCAAATGCTGTATATTTTAATGATACTTCACCATTCACAAATGGTGCAAGAAAATTATCAACTTCTCCTGATGAATGCACTAATGCTATATTCCAATTATATGTAATAGGAAGAGGATCATCTTCAGGATCATTAGTTAATGTTAATTTAGCAGTAAAGAGGATAAAGTCATTTGGATCATCTTTATTAATCCATAATTTATTTAATGTAATATGTACATAGATTGACTCTAATGCTTCATTATTCACTACCCATTCTGGATGTGTATGTAGAGGATTTTCACCATAAAGCCGGACATAACCTGCATACTGGTTATCAATCTTTACAATTTGATTCGCATTCTGATAGACGTCAAAGAAAGAAACATTCTCTGTATCCTCGTGTATCCCAATTATCGTATCATTCTGTATCACTAATTGTAATGCATCAATTAATTCCGGAATTATGCCGATCCCCAATAGTACACATAATACTCCAATTATAAATTGTATTCGTCGTGTCTGTTTTTTCATAATTATTTATTGTCCTACATACTCTCCTAAACGATAGACGATTTAACGTTTCTCATAGAAAAGAATGTATTATCATATTAAAATCTTGTTATCATTATTGATACTATATATTCGGATAACCAATATCTTTCAACGCCTTACACCCCTTACATATACCACAATGTGATTTTCCATCATGACTTAAATTTGGAGTCCGACATGACCATGTTAACTTTGCAAGTTCTCTTGGTATCATCTGAACAATCATTTGCTTCGTAAAATTTAAAGAAACAAGTGGAAATTGTTTATCTGGATGCGTCAAATCACGCTCTTCTTGTGTTCCACCTTTTCTCATTGCACGCCATACATTATGACGATTCTCTTCATTACATCGATCTGATGTCCTATCAAACTCAAAATCCTCTGGAATTGCACCTAAACATAAATACTTAAATCCAGGAATATTTAATGCAACATTCCAACCAATAAGACTACATAAATCTCCATCCCACCCCGGTCTCGGTAATAATGGATCAAACCAATCAAACCGTGATGTACTATATTCAACAGGACCTACATTCTTTCTTAACCACTCAATAATACTTACACATGCAGCATCCTCTTGTTCCCAACGAGGTTCAATAGCATATCGTAACGAAATATGATGTGCATGTACATTAAGTTCTGTTTGTGTGAGATAGTGATACATTGTATATGTACTATCTAATCCTCCTGAGAAAAGTAATACGACTGTTTCTTTCATAGTTTATATTCTAGGTGGTATCACTTCTGATGTACAAAAGTATAATTTACTTCCTTCTCCTCCTGTCACGATAGTCATTGATGTAATTGATTTTACTTCTTCTTCAAACTCGTCATATATATTATTTACAGCAAATTGCGTCATTGAATTTAAAGGAATTTCATGTGTAAAACTCGCAGGTGTTCCATCAAATAATTCAACATGTAATTCAGAAATTGATAATGATCCAATAGGCGGTCCCATATTTATTGCTTGAATCCATCCTCCACCATACTTCGTTGTATCAACACTATCTTGTGGTGTAAATGTATAATCATCAACACCATGAATATCAAGTATCCCTAATATTGTCTCAGGAGGTAATATCCATTGAGGATTTAAATTCGAAATCAACTGCGCTACATTATAATGAACCTTTATTTCATTTCGATCTATATACGAAGATAATGATTCACCTAAATTTGTCTCAATCGCCCTCAATACTGTGGTAATCTCTGAATCAAACCGTTTTTGATCAGCGAC
>Ga0316198_10001228_pt1 | contig 14891 bp, 11 predicted proteins | sample OudBieAanoxic_MG_FD_204935 | JGI IMG/M metagenome (GOLD analysis project Ga0316198, IMG submission 204935) | Coastal sediment microbial communities from Oude Bieten Haven, Netherlands - site A anoxic | ecosystem: Environmental > Aquatic > Marine > Coastal > Sediment | place: Netherlands...
GACTCGAGACTCGAGACTCACGACGTGCGAATCGAGGCCACGACCAGCGGGCATGCCTCGGGACTTGGATGTCTCGTGTCTCGGATCTCGTGTCTCGGGTCTCAAATCTCGGGTCTCATGTCTTCTCCCATGAACCCGTGGGTGTTGGCAGCGCGGCCGGCTACGTTGCCTGCCGGGGTGGCGGCGGTTGTCGTCGGGAGTGCTCTGGCAGCGGCGGATGGTGTGTTCCGGTGGGACGCATTCGTCGTGACCCTGTTTGCGGCGCTCGCGATCCAGGTCGGCGTGAACTACGCAAACGACCTTGCGGACGCTCAGAAGGGTGCCGACACCGAGGAGCGAATCGGGCCAACCCGGGCCGTGGCGGCAGGACTGCTCACGTCGGGTCAGATGCGGCGCGGCATCGCTGTCGCATTCGGCCTCGCAGCGATCGCCGGGGTCTACTTGATCTGGCTCGCGGGATGGGTGATCCTTGCCATTGGGATCGTCTCGATCATCGCGGCCCTCGGCTACACGAATGGTCCGGTCCCCTATGGCTACTACGGACTTGGCGAAGTGTTCGTGTTCGTGTTCTTCGGCCCGGTCGCCACGGTCGGCACCCGCTACGTCTACGACCGCGCGGCGCCTGCCGACGCCTGGATGAGCGGCCTCTCGATGGGCCTCCTCGCGGCAGCGATCCTCGTCGCCAACAACGTTCGGGACATCGAGACGGATCGGGTCGCGGGCAAGCGAACCCTCGCCGTGATCTTCGGCCGCCAGCCGGCCCGCTGGATGTACACCATGATGGTGTTGGTGGCCTACGCCGTGGTTGCCGTCGCGGTGGCTGGCGGCGTCTTGGCGTCGTGGGCCATGCTCACCTTCGTGTCGATCCCGCTCGCGGTGCAACCCGTGCGGACGATCTTCACCCAGACGGAGGGGCCACCGTTGATTGGTGTGCTCAAGGCGACGGCCCGCCTCCAACTCGTGTTCGCCGCACTGCTCGCCCTCGGCGTCTTGATCGCCGCCTGATCGTCAGTGTCGGACCAGCGCTCCAATGGTCGCCGCTCCGACCGGCGCATCATCCACGGTGACGAGAATGTCGGATCCTTGGGAGCGTTCGATTCTGATCGCCGGCCCACTCCGGATCACGAAGGCCCGAACACCCGACCGAACCCGGTACCCCCAGCCGCCATAAGCCATAGGTTTGACGTCAAATGCAGCTGCACCAGTGATCTCCGCGATCGGGATGTGTGTTCGCGGCCAACCGAACGGGCCGGTGTTCACGGTCACACCCTGCTCGTCTGCCTCCACCCGTACCGAAGAGAACGCGACCATGGCAATCGAAATGACGACCATCAGGATCATCCAGATGGGATCGATGAACACGACCAGGACGACCGGTAGCGCGGCGCCGAGCGCCACCCACCCGTTTGATGCCGAACCCGACCAGTCCTTCGTCGGTGCCGATGCCGCCGACAACGGCACATCGACGGGCACACCATGAAAACCTCCGGCGGCGAACCACCCAACGGCCGCCGCGACGGCTCCGACCACCAACACGGCGATGAAGAGAGCCACCGACATCTCGTCGGCCGCCTCCCACGTGGCTGCATCGAGGTTGGCGACGACGATCTGAGCGTTGACCGCTGCGAGCAAACCCATGATGAAGTAGGTCACCGCCGCGAGCGGAGCCGACGGCATCGACTGGCGGGCACCTGCGATCAGCGCACCCCATGTCAAGATGAGCCCGGCGGCAAGAAGCGCCGCGTAGACGGGCAGGGCCATCTCGCCGTTTGGTGGGCCAGAGAATTCCCAATGCACGGCCAGAGGGTCGGGATACCGCGACCAGAACGCCACGAGTGGCAGAGACACCCCGAACATGGCGATGGCAGGTGCTACAACAACGACCATCGACCACCGTGTGGACCCACGCTCCATCCCGCCAGTATGGCAGCCGCACCTTCGCGCCCGGCGGTAACCTCGCTGGTGTGGATCCCACTGAAGCCCTCACAACTCGCCTGGCCGGAGCATTCGCCGATCTCGGGCTTCGTCACGCGGTCATCTCGCCCGGCTCACGCAGCACTCCGCTCGCCACGGCCTTCGCCGTCGAGGACCGCATCACGTGCCATGTGGTACGCGACGAGCGGTCCGCCGGGTTCTTCGCTCTCGGGATTGCGAAACAGAGCGGGATCCCCGCCGCGCTGATCTGCACATCGGGAACGGCAGCCGCCAACTACCTCCCGGCAGTTATCGAAGCCAGCCAGGCACGCGTTCCGCTCCTCGTTCTCACCGCCGATCGACCCCCGGAGCTTCGCGGCGTAGGTGCGCCCCAGACCATCGACCAGGTCGGCATCTACGGCCGCAATGTCAGACTGTTCCATGAAGTCGGCGTGCCAGACGACGTCACCGCTGCGGTTGCACCGGCGCTGGCCATGCGAGCGTGGACCACCGCATTCGACACCCCGCACGGGCCGGTGCACCTCAACTTCTCGCTCCGCGAACCACTGGCGACACCTTCAGCGCCTGCTCCGCCGACATCTCTCCGGTTCCACCGCGGCGAGATCCAGCTGCCACCGGAGGATCTCGCCGATCTCGTCGATCGGCTCTCCGGACGTAGGTCACTGATCGTCGCCGGCGGTCACCAGCGACCAGGGTTCGCCGCCGCAACGGCCATGGTGGCCGGCGAGGCCGGGATCCCGGTTATCGCCGATGTGCAGTGCCGATTCCCCTCGCCTACCACGATTGCCAACGGAGATCTCCTGGCGACGGCGGGCTTCCTGGATCTACAGCCGCCAGGCATCATCGTGCGGATCGGATCAGTTCCGACGTCGCGTCCCATCTCGTCATGGATGCGCCGAACCGACGCGGAACAGGTCGGCATTGAGGACGCCGCGTGGCGCGATCCGCTGGGAACCGTGTCGAGGGCCTATCGAGCCGATCCGGCGATCACGTTCGCAGATCTCGCCGGACGACTCGCTCCGAGCCCCGACGATTGGAGCCCGGCGTGGACCGCAGCCGATCAAGCCGTGGCTGAGGCCGTCGTACATAGCCTTGCCGAAGAGCCCTTCCCCAACGAACCCGCAATCGCTCGATCGGTGTGGGAGGCCGCGCCGGCTGGTTCCACCGTCTACACGAGCTCCTCCATGCCGATCCGGGATCTCGACTCCTTCGCCGGTCGGCCACGTGGCGACCTTGCGGTCTTGTCGAATCGCGGTGCTAACGGCATCGATGGCGTACTTTCTGCCGCCGCCGGCGCGTCGGCGTCCGACGGCCGCCGCGTTGTTGTGTTCGCGGGTGATCTCTCCACGCTCCACGACGCCACGGCACTCGGCGAGATTGCCCGATTCGATCTCCCGGTCACGATCGTCGTTGTGAACAACGATGGCGGAGGGATCTTCCACTTCCTCCCCCAAGCCGCCGAGCTGCCGCCCGACCGATTCGAAACCCTGTTCGGTACCCCCCACGGCCAATCGCTGGCCACGATTGCGAGGGCATTTGGCATCGAAGCAAGAACGGTCGAAACCGACGACGACCTCCGTTCGGCCGTCAGCGGTGAACGCGGCCCGCTCCTACTCGAGCTCAGGACAGACCGTGAAGAGAACGTGAAGGTCCACAAAAGGCTCCGACTGGCCGCAGTGGACGCGCTGAAAGCGACGTAGGGAGAAGGAAGAAAGAGCAAAGAACAAAGAAGAAAGACGAGACCCGGTTTGCGCCCAGCTCTTTGCTCTTTGCTCTTTGCTCTTCCTACGTCGCGGCCAGCAACTCGAGCATGGGACGGAGCTTGAGTCGTGTCTCGTTGAGCTCCAGCTCCGGACGCGAGTCTTCAACGATTCCGGCACCGGCGAATACGTGGGCCCTGGTCCCCTCGAGAAGGCCACACCGCAGACTGATCGCGAACTCGCCGTCACCCTCAGCGTCAAACCAGCCGACACCGCCCGAGTACCAGCCCCGGTCGAATCCCTCCGCCCTATCGATGAACGCCTGGGCGGCGCCACGCGACGTACCGCCGACGGCCGGGGTCGGATGGAGAGCACTAACGAGGTCGAGTACATGCGTGCCGCTTCGCGTTGTCCCCGAGATCTGGGTCGAGAGGTGCTGCACCGTCGCCATCCGTTTCAGCGAGGGATGATCCGGCACGTCGAGTGTCTCAACGAATGGCTCGAGCCGTTCGGCCACATCTTCGACGACGTACCGGTGCTCGATCCGATCCTTCTCGGAATGCATGAGTTCGTCGGCGAGCAGCCGATCCTCTGCCTCACCTTCGCCGCGACGAGCGGAGCCGGCGAGCGGGTTAGATGTCACCGTTCCGCCGTCGAGGCGGACGAGGAGTTCGGGGCTGGCTCCCACGAACGTTGCGCCGTTCACTCTCCACCCAAAGCTGAAACACTGGCGATACGACCGCTCAAGGTGGCTCACGAGATTGAAGCCGTCCGGAGCATCGTCGGATCGGACTACGACGGATCGAGCGAGCACAACCTTGCGGAGCGCCCCATTGTGGATGGCGGCGACGGCCTCGGCAACCGCCGCCGTCCACTCCGAGACCGGCGGGCACGACTCGAGGGTGTGGTCGCCGAGATTGGGATACGGCGGATCCGATGGAGCCTTCAGCGACCCGAGAAGTGCATCTATCTCGGACACATCAACATCTGGGGGAAGCGCGACAAGCAACAGGCGCTGGTCACCACGCCGTACGGCGGTCGCGATCGGCAGGACCACGTCGGATGCACCGAACGACTCCCACGGCTCCGACCGCGGCCCGTCAGGAGCGAAAGAGAACCCGGTGAAGACCCGGAACGGCTCCGGGATGGCCCACTGGTCGACAATCGCCCGCACCTGTCCGAACCGCTCCATCCCAGAAGCGGAAGCCTTCGCCGCAATGCCGAGGCCACCCGCGGCCGATCCGTCGGGTGAGGAGAAGTAGAACACACCCTCGAAGCGATCTGATCCGGCGCGCACAAACGACAACGGTTCGAAGTCGATTGGGAACACGCCGAAGCGCATGCCGTTCGACTCGGAGGTGATCGCGGATTGGAGGTCGAGTGCTCGATCGGGGATCATCAAAACGGGATGCTACCGGGCAGCGGGCGCTTGGCCGATGAGACGACGGCCTACTCTGCGCCGTCGTCGAAACGCCACACCAGCTTGCTTTCGACGTGGAGGACGCCGTCCAACCGCGAGGCGAGCTCCGCAAGCAGCCGAGCCTCATTTCTCGTCCCGATCTCCCCAACAAAGGTCACGACCCCGTTTGTCACGGTCACGTTGAGCTCGTCAGGGTCGATGAACAGAACCCGGCGGATCAGATCCTCGCGGATCTCGTCCTCGATCACATCGTCGGGACGCGTGAACACCGAGACGATGTCGGCACGCGAGATGATTCCAAGCAATCGCGAGTCCTCATCGACGACCGGCAGCCGCTTGATGTCTTGGAAGGTCATCATCTTTGCCGCGTCGTAGACCTCGGTATCCGGTCCGGTTGTGACCACTCCGGCCGACATCACATCGCCAACCGTCTCACCGAGGTCGTGCACACCCTCCTGCCGCTCGACCTCGAGCCGCAGGAAATCGGCTTCAGTGATGATCCCGATGAGGGAACCATCCGGGGATGTCACGGGCAGCCCACTCACGCGATTACGGAACATGAGGCGTGCAGCATCACGAATGCCGGTCTCGCGCGAAACCGTGATCACGTCGGTCGTCATGAGGTCTACGACCTGCACTCCTGGTTCCTCTCCTCGGCGTCAGACGCCATTGTTGCATCTTGGCTCCGGCGCCGTCGGCAAATCCGTTCAGAGCGTGTCGGTAGGCTCTACGCGGGAACCACTCTGATTCTGGCGTCCACCACGCGAATCCCGGCTCCGGGTGGACCGACCTTGATCGGATTCATGTCCATTTCGGCCAACTCCGGAAGGTCCTCGATCATGGCCGAGACCCGGAGAAGTGCGGTCTTCACCGCTTCGACGTCTCCCGGCTCGGCACCGCGATATCCCTCGAGCAGCCGCGCCGACTTCACCGACTGGATCATGTCGTCGGCATCGAGATCGGTGAGTGGATTGATGCGGAAGGCGACGTCTCCGATCAGCTCGACGAATACCCCACCCAGACCGAACACGATCAACGGTCCGAAGTTCGGATCCTCGACCATCCCGATGAGAATCTCGTGGCCGCCGCCGACAAACTCCTGAATCAAGACACCTTCGGGGTCGGGAACGGAGGCCGTGACCTGCCGGTAGGCGTCACGGACGGCGCTATCCCCTTCCACATCGAGCACGACACCTCCGACGTCCGACTTGTGGAGGGCAGACGGCGAGAGGACCTTGAGGACGACCGGCCCACCGATGGCAGCTGCTCGCTCTACCGCATCATCCTCGCTCGACACGACATCCGATGCCGGGACACGTAGCCCGTACGACTCGAGAACGGCATCAACGGTGTCGGGGTCGAGCCAACCACCATCGGCGCCCAGGTCGGCAAGTGCAGCGTCAAGCGCGGCGCGAGCCCGATCTGTGTTGATGTCGTCGAAGACCGGGATCTCACCCTCGGGCTGTCTGAGCCACTCGCCGTATCGGGCGGCGTCGTAGAGCGCCCTGGCGGCGCGCTCTGGGAATGCGAACTCCGGAATCCCTGATCGAACCTTCGGTGCTTCGTCTGAGATCCTCCCCGACTGCATGAACACGGCGAGGAAGGTCTTATCGCCGGTGTGCCCCTCCCCCACCGAGCGAATCATGCTCTGGATCTCAGCAACGTCGATCGCAGAAGCCGGAATGTGAATGGCAATGACGGCGTCCAGTTCGTCCGCTTCGAGCAGAGCTTCGAGCACCTCTCCGTACTCCTTGGCGCCGGCTGCCGCAATCATGTCGACCGGATTGCGGATTGCCGCCTCAGGCGAGAGCTTCTCCCGCAGCCGCTCCTGCAGATCCTCGGAAAGCACCGGCACCTCGAGGCCTCGCGACTCCAGGGCGTCAACAGCAAGGATCGCGGGGCCGCCGGCATTGGTGACGATTCCGACACGTCGACCCTTCGGGATCGGCTCGTTGGAGAGCAGGATCGTCACGTCGAAGAGCTCCTCGAGGGTGTCGACCCGGATCACACCGGTCTGGTGAAACAGCGCGTCGACGGCAACGTCGAGGCTGGCAAGGCTCCCGGTGTGGCTGCTCGCGGCGCGTGCCCCGGACTTCGTGCGGCCCGACTTCACTGCGACAATCGGCTTCTTCCTGGCAATCCTCCTGGCAACTTTGGCGAATCGCCTGGGATTTCCGAACGACTCCATGTACAGGAGGATCACGTCCGTTGCAGGATCATCTTCCCAATAGAGCAGGAGGTCGTCACCCGACACGTCCGCCAGGTTCCCGACCGAAACGAACGTCGAGATGCCGATGTTGTGCCGTGAGGCGGAGTCGAGGATTGCGAGGGCAAGGGCACCCGACTGTGAAGAGAAAGCGACGTTCCCCCGTGGGGGCATGAGCGGCCCGAACTGACCATCGAGACTGATAGCCGGGTCGGTGTTGAGCAGCCCCATGCAGTTCGGTCCGACCATCCGAATCCCTGCCGAACGCACCAATTCGAGGAGTTCGTCCTCGAGTTCGATCCCAGCACCGCCAACCTCTGAGAACCCTGCGGTGATCACGACCAGTGCCCTGACACCCTTCTCGATGCACTCCTCGACACTGCGAATCGCGAACCTCGCCGGCACCACGATGAACGCGAGGTCCACATTGCCCGGCACATCGAGAATCGTGGGATAGGCAGCAACCGACCGCACGACCGGCGACTTCGGGTTGACGGGATACACCGGGCCGCTGAAGTTCCCGTTCACGAGGTTGCTGAACAGGCGACCCCCTATGGTCTCCGGATCGCGGCTGGCACCGATGACGGCGACCGATTGCGGTGCCATCAGCGGCATCATCGACTTGACGGCCGCCCGTCGGTCCCACTCGTCTCGCACTGCGGCGGTCTCATCCGTCTCTTCAGTCGGGAGGGTGATCGTGAAGAGCCCCTCTTCCGAGGCGCGCTCGACGCCGTAGCCCGCTGCACGGAACACCCGCATCATTACGTGGTTGTCGGCGAGCAGATGCGACCGGAACCGTTCGATACCTTGAGTTCTCGCGTAGTCCGTGAGTCGATAGAGGAGGAGTGTGCCGAGGCCCTTCTGCTGGTGCTCGTCGCACACAGCGAAGGCCGCATCCGCTGTCGTCGGGTCGCCTTCCACCGTGTTGTAGCGGCCGACCGCGATGAGGTGTCCGCCGCGGATGGCAACGAACGCCATCGCGTTCCGGTAGTCGAGTCGCGTGAACCGGTCGAGTTCGGCGGGCTCCAGATCACGTTTGACACGAAAGAAGCGGTTGTAGGTGCTTTGGCGCGACAGACCACGGACCATCTGCTGGAGTGCGTCGCGGTCGCTCGGGACAATCGGGCGGATCCGGATGGTCTCTCCGCCACTCATCACGGCATCCTGTTCCCACGCTATCGGATAGTCCGGAGGTGGATCAGTGATCGTCAGTTCTGCTTCGATTCGGTCGGTCACCGGGACCCCTTCGTTCGGGTTCTCGAACTGGATTCTCGCACTTTCACGATATCGTCGATACTCAGGGTGATGACTACCGACATCTCCTTCGTCGGCCTCGCTCTCGCCTCCTCGCTCGTTCTCGTGGCGGTGCTGCTCTCAATGTGGCAGCAGCTAGGCCTGGGACGGCAGATCCTCTGGGCATCGGTACGTGCTCTCGTCCAGCTCCTGATCGTTGGTGTCGTCCTCGCCTTCCTGCTCCAGCCGGGGCGGTCGCTGTGGTGGTCGGTCGTATGGGTCCTCCTCATGCTCCCGTTCGCAGCAGATGTCGTTGCCCGGCGTGCCCCGGAAGTCCCCCACGTCCGCAGGCTCTCGCTCATCGCGTTCAGCGTCACCTCACTGGTCATCCTCGGCCTGCTGTTCGGACTGCGGGTGATCCCGCTTGAACCTCGAACCCTGGTTCCCCTCGCCGGAATGATGATCGGCAATTCAATGACCGCCACGGTGCTGGTCGCAACCCGGATCGTTGCAGAGTTCAAGGAACAGCGCCCGTTGATCGAGGTTCGCCTCGCCCTCGGCTTCCTGGCAAAAGATGCGTTCCGACCGTATCTGCGCTCTGCACTGAAGACGGCGCTCGTCCCGCAGATCGAAACCACCAAAGCCGTGGGGATCGTCTTCCTGCCGGGTGCGATGACCGGCCTCATCCTCGCCGGCGTCGACCCGATCGAGGCCGTCCGGGTGCAGGTCGTCGTGATGTATCTCGTGCTCGGTTCGGTTGCGGTCTCAACGAGCACGGTCGCCGTCGGGCTGAGCCGCACATTGTTCACCCCCGACCAACGAGCCATCCATTTGCCAGGGGAGCGATAGGCTATCCGGGTGAAACGCACCGCGATCGCTATCGCACTCTTTGCCGCCGCGTGTTCGGGTGGGACCGCAGACTCAGACACGGACAACGGGCCGATTCTGGAGTCCACACCTCCTTCTTCGACGCAAACGACCGCTGTCGACTCAACGGAGCCGGACACTGAGACGACGACGTCGACGACGGTGGTCACCGGCGACGCTCGGTTCATCATCGGCAACGTCGTATTCGGCGATCTCGGGTCAATCGAGGTCGGCAACCTCGGCCCCGATGCCGGGGACCTCACCGGACACTGGCTCGCCGTCGACCCGTTCTACCTCGAGTTGCCATCAACCGTGCTGGCGGCCGGGAAATCGGTTGTCGTGAGCATGGATGTCGATGCCGATCCTGATCTCGTGGTCACCGCTGCGGGCCTGCTCCCACCGTTGGATGCGACGTCGGGGGAGGTAGGTCTCTATTCCTCAGGCGACTTCGGGGATCCGGCTGCCATGATCGACTATCTGGTTTGGGGCTCGACCAATCAGGTGCGCTACCCGGTCGCTGTCGCAGCCGGCCTGTGGCCGGAAGATGTGGTTGTGGTCGTCGACGCAACCGCCACCGGGCTCACCATTGTGGATCGAACCGAGCCGGGGCCCCAGGGCTGGGTGTCCACAACCGGCTGAGCGCACAACGGTGGCGTCGCGTGCTCCGTCCCCGCCGAACACCGAACATCGGACGACGTCTAGGCGAGTGCCACGAGGTCGAGCAGGGACTCATCGAAGAACGCCCCGTCCCCTTCCGGCATCAGGATGACGCGGTCCGGTTCGAGATCCGCGACGAAGTCGGTGTCGTGGCTCACGAGGACCAGTGTGCCCTCGTATTGCTGCAACGCCTCGAGCAGGGCCTCCTTGGCCTGGGGATCAAGGTTGTTCGTCGGCTCGTCCAGCAGCAGCACGTTGTGCCCGGCAACCACGAGCCGAGCCAGCGCCAGCTTGGTCTTCTCGCCGCCTGAGAGTGTGCCGGCGTCCTGATCGACTTTGTCCGCGAGAAGGAAATGCCCCAGCACGGTTCGGAGATCTCGGTCGGGAAGGCGGCTCGCCCCTCGCATGAGGTCGAGGACGGTGACACCCGTGGTGATGTCCTCGTGCTCCTGCGCGTAGTACCCAAGTGCGGCCCGATACCCGGCTTCGATCGTGCCGAGATCGGCCTCCTCCTCACCGGCGAGGATCTTGAGCAACGTCGTCTTCCCAGCCCCGTTGAGACCCATGATGACCAACCGCTCGCCCCGATCGACATCGATGTCGACATCTACGAAGACGACGTTGTGGCCGAATGCCTTCGCGAGGCCCTCCGCCTTGAGCGGTGTGCGACCCGACGCCGTGGGCTGGGGGAAACGCAACGCAACATTGCGGCGCTCACGTTGGACGTCGACCAAATCGTCCTGGATCCGCTGGACTCTGGTCTCCCACGTCCGCGCGCGCCTCGCCATCTTCTCTGACGAACCCTTGAAGCGCCGGATGCCCTCTTCGAGACGGGCGATCTTGTCCTCCTGGTGGCGGCGTTCACGGAGACGCTGCGTCCGCCTTCGTTCTCGTTCCTCGAGGTAGTACGAGTAGTTGCCGCGGAACGGCTCGATACGACCCCCTTCGACAGCGAGAACCGAAGTGATCGACTCGTCGAGCAAGGGAAGATCGTGGGAAACGATCAGCAGACCTCCCTGATAGTCCGCAAGGAAATCTATGAGCCACGCCTTGGCGTCGAGGTCGAGGTGATTGGTCGGCTCGTCCAGGAGCAGGGTTGTCGTCTCGGCAAACAGGATGCGAGCGAGTTCGACCCGCCTGCGCTGACCACCCGACATCGTGGCGACGGTCTGCTCGAGTTCCGTTGCGCCGATTCCAACCGCTGACGCGAAACGTTTGGCCTCGGCTTTGGCGATGTACCCGCCCCGAGCCGTGAATTCGTCATCGAGGCGACTGAACCGGTGGATCAACCGATCGCGTTCGGCCCCACGCGCACCCTCCATCGCGCTTCGCGTGATCTCCATGCGGCGCTCGATTGCGCCGATGTCGCGAGCCATGAGGACCCGCTCGAGCGCGGTCACACCCTGATCCTCCAGATCAGCCAGCGCGGCTTCTTGGGAGAGGTACCCGACGCTGCCGCTCCGGACGATGGATCCCTCCGCCGGTTCAGTCAGGGCGGCAAGTGTTCGCAACAGGGTCGTCTTCCCGGCGCCGTTCGGGCCGACGAATCCGATCTTGTCGCCTGCCTGGACAGAGAACGACACGTCCGTGAGCAGCCGCCGTGCTCCGGCATCGATGGCGAGGTCGCGAACGAGGATCATGACTGAACGCTAGTGCTGCGTCCACGGGCATTTGTGGTGTCGACGGCGTCCCTGGCCGACAGAGCAGCGCATAGGTTCGTGGACGCAGCACTGGAAAGATCCGGGGTGCAACTGGGCTAGGCCGGCCGCGATGCCGACTGCGGGCTGTCGGAGTAGCGCACGATGAACTTGGGGATCTCCGTGCCGGCGATCGGGCGAGACACGAGGAAACCCTGGATCCGGGTGCATCCCAGCTCGGCAAGGAATCTCAGCTGCTCCTCGTCGTCGACACCTTCGGCGATCACATCGAGGCGGAGGTTGCGCGCAAGGCCGATGATGGCCGAGGAGACCGCGATGCCGTCTCGGTCCGTGAGGCCATCCTTGATGAACGAACGGTCGATCTTCAACGTGTCGATCGGGAGTTTCGTCAGATAGCCGAGAGATGAGTAGCCGGTACCGAAGTCGTCAATGCTCACCGTGACCCCGATCTCTCGAAGCCTCTCGAGTGCGCGTCGCGTCTCCTCGAGATCGCTGAGCAGCGTGCCTTCGGTGAGTTCAACATCGAGGAACCGCGGATTCAGCCGGGATGCGGCCAGCGACGCGACAACCGTCTCAACCAGGTTGCCGGCACGGAACTGCCGAGACGAGAGGTTGACGGACATGCGCATGGGCGGCAGACCACCGTCCAGCCAGGCGCGCATCTGCAGACACGCCTCGTCGAGGACCCATTGACCCAGCGGAACGATGAGATCCGTCTCCTCTGCGAGTCCGATGAAGTCAACCGGTTCGACCCGCCCGACATCGGGATGGTTCCACCGCACTAGGGCCTCGACACCGAGCACGGTCCGGTTGGCCGTATCGACCTTTGGCTGGTATTCGAGGTACAAACCCTCGTCGGCATCGATCGCCTTGCGGAGGCCGTCGAGCAACGAGTGACGCTGACTCGTCCGCTCCCTCAGCGCTGTGGTGTAGAACTCGTAGGTGTTGCGACCCGCGTCTTTGGCGCTGTACATGGCGATGTCGGCGCCCTTGAGCAGATCTTCCGCCGTTTCGCCGTCGAGCGGGAACGCTGCAATTCCCATCGATGTCGTGATAACGATGTCCTCGCCACCAACGCGGTACGGATCAGCCACGGCACGCAGGATCTTCGTCGCCACCCGCCCGGCATCTTCAACTCGCTGGCCGCCTTCCAGGATGACGGTGAACTCGTCCCCGCCGAGGCGTGCGACAGTGTCTGACTCTCGCACACATCCCAGGATACGTTCGGCAACCTGCCGAAGGAGCGCATCCCCGACGGCGTGTCCGAGCCGATCGTTGACATCCTTGAAGCCGTCGAGGTCGAGGAACATGAGGGCAACCACCGAGCCGTCTCTTCGTGCCCGTGCGACAGCGCTCTCAAGCCGGTCCGAGAACAAGGTCCGGTTGATGAGCCCGGTAAGTGCGTCATACCGGGCGAGATAGCTGAGGCGCTGTTGATCGAGTTCTCGTTCGAATCGATGAGCTTCGGTGTTCTCCGTCCAGGACTGTTTCAGGTTCCGTACCGCAGGCCGGAAGAGGAATAGACCTTCGAGGACGAGCAGCACCAGCGTCGCAGCCAGCAGGAAGTACTCGGTCTGCTCCAGGGCCACCACTTGCTCGCCCGAGACGCGAAGGTACGCGGACACGACACGCTGCATGGCAAGGCCGTACTCGGCTGCCGCCTCGTTCAGTTCCTCGACGACAACCGTCGGCGCTCTCCCTTGGCGATCGATCGCCGCCACGGCTTCATCGGTCGCCGCGAGGAATCCCTCAAGCGCAACACCTGCCTCGTCGACCAGACCGCCGACCGCCGTGCCCCCGAGCACGGGTATTCCGAGGTCGGCGTCGCCGTTCAAAAACGACTCGTGAACGCGGACAATCTCTCCGGTGCTTGCCGTCAGCTCGTTGTGAAGCGACTCGGACACTCCATCGACGACCTGGGCCGATAGATCAGCGACCCGGGAGGCGAGATATCCCTGCCGAAGCCCGTACTCCAGAACCGTCGCATCCTGCTCCTGTGCGCTGAGGGCCCGGTAGGTCGTGAAGGTCGAAAGGACGGCGAGAACGGCGATCAGCACGAGCGCGAGCACGTAGCGGCCGATCGGCCGCTCGGGAAGCCTGGCCACTTCCGTAGCGTTCGTTTCTGATCCCCCGCGCAGTCGCGCTCGGAATCCGCGTAGGCGCATGATCTCCGATCCGTTGAAGTACCTATCGGCAGGAATCGGCGCAGGTTGAACACTGTGGTCTACGATTGAACGCGGCTCGGCAAGGAGCAGATATGACGTTCTGGCAATTGTTTCTGATACTGGCGATCTTCGTTCCGCTCATCATGCTGTGGGTCTTCACCCTGGTTGACCTCTTCAACCGGCGCGACCTCTCCGGCGCAGCGAAAGCACTGTGGGCGATCGCGATCGTTCTCCTCCCTCTTGTGGCAATGCTGATCTACTTCATCATGCGCGATTCCCGGTCGGAGCTCCCGGGAACACGGCTCTACGGCCAAACACCACCACCGCCGCAGCCGGTTCCGGCTTCAGCCGCTGACGCGGCGATTGGGGCGGACGTGGTGGCCGACCAGCTGGAGCGGCTCGCAGATTTGCATGATCGTGGGATCCTCACCGATGAGGAATTCCAGCAAGAGAAGGACAAACTCCTCGGCTCCGCACCGACGTGACCGTGGACACCACGTTCTTGCTCACCGCCCTGGTCCTCGTCCCTCTCGCGATCCTCTGGATCGTGGCGCTCTTTCACATCCTGGTGCGGCGTAGCGATCTCTCGCTTGGACGGAAGGCGATCTGGTCGGGTTTCGTGATTCTGGTGCCGTACGTCGGCGTGTTCTTCTACGCGGCGCTCCGCCCCCCGCGTCCGCCAACACCAACGGGCGGTGAGGATCAGACGGCAGCCGGAGAGGCAATCGAGCAACTCTCCCGGCTCGCCACCGCCCACGATGGGGGGTCGATCACCGACGAGGAATTCTCGCACCACAAGTACGCCGTCTTCGGCCTCACGGGTCCGACCGACTGATACGTGCCCGGGGAGGGACTCGAACCCCCACGCCCCCGAGAGGACAGCGGTGTTTAAGACCGCCGCGTCTACCAGTTTCGCCACCCGGGCTGGGCACGATCGTAGCCGCCCGCGATCACCCGGCCAGACGCGTGGCGCACAAGTCTGAGTAGCATCTGACCGCCGTTCGACAACAAACATGGAGGCTCTCGCAGTGAAGGTGTTCCCACCCGAAA
>Ga0316198_10001229_pt1 | contig 14885 bp, 14 predicted proteins | sample OudBieAanoxic_MG_FD_204935 | JGI IMG/M metagenome (GOLD analysis project Ga0316198, IMG submission 204935) | Coastal sediment microbial communities from Oude Bieten Haven, Netherlands - site A anoxic | ecosystem: Environmental > Aquatic > Marine > Coastal > Sediment | place: Netherlands...
GGAGGACTTCACCCGTCCCGGCCGCACCTGGTACCCGACGCAGGGACGCACGTCCTTCCCGCTCTGGCTGGAGAAGGCCATCTGCTACCACGAGGGCGTGCCGGGCCACCACCTTGAGGTCGGCGGAGCAAAGGCGCGGCCAAGCGAGATGACGCGGTTCCAGCGGCTGAGCTTCACCAGCGGCTACTCCGAAGGCTGGGCGTTGTACGCCGAGCGGCTCATGAGCGAGCTCGGCTACCTCGACGACCCGGTGTTCGAGCTGGGCGCCCTGGCGACATCAGCCATGCGGGCCGCGCGGGTCGTCATCGACATCGGGCTGCACCTCGGGCTGCGAATACCGGACCACCCGGGCTGGCATGCCCCGTGGCTCCAGCCCGGCGCGCCGATGACCCCCGAGAACGCACTCGAGATCGCCGTCAACGTGGCGCCCTTCCCGCGTGAGTTCATGGCCAGCGAGATCGACCGCTACATCGGTATGCCGGCGCAGGCGATCAGCTACAAGGTCGGCGAGCGCGTCTGGCTCTCCGCACGCGATGAGGCGAAGGCCCGCCACGGTGCGGCCTTCGACCTCAAGGAGTTCCACTCCTACGCGCTCGGTCTCGGCAGCGTCGGACTGGCCCAGCTACGCGACGAGCTCGCAGCCTTCTGACGTGCCGGGCCGCTCGGACGTGGCACCCACGTGGCTGCCTGCGGATCCCTGGGCCTCATCGATGAGCCGGGGGCGCTGCGGCACCTCAGCTGGATCATCGCCATGCCGCGGCGGCTGCGTCACCTCCCGTTCCTGCAGCGAGCCTGGCTCAGGTTGCAGGGCGGCCAGGCCACCAAGGACCCCACCGCCTTCGTCGACGCTGCGATCCGGTTCTTCACGCCACCGGACCAGGCCGTATGCGCGACCCAGCCTTCCGGCCCGGCATCGAGAAGCCCCAGGCGGTGGCCTGGGCCAATGGGGTGGACGCCATCCTCGCCGACTATGACACGGCAGCGCCACTGACCTTCCAGATGTCGCAGGTGCACCAGCACGTCGATCTCGTCCACGGCGCTGCCGACACCATCGTCTCCCCGGCCATGGCATACCGACTTCACGCGCTTCTGCCCGACTCGCGTCTGCGGATGATCCCGGAAGCCGGGCACTTCGCCGTCCTCACCCGCTGGGGGCAGCTGATCGAGACGATCGTCACCCAGGCAGCACCGTCGTAGCTGGGACGATCCCCAGCACGCATCTGGGGCGCAGGTTTCCCCGGACGCCGAGGGTGGCCCGTCAGCCGGCCAGCGACGCGATGATCTGCCGACGATAGTGCCGGAGCAGGGCCAAGTGCCCGAGCCCGTCCACCTCGCGGTAGTCGGCATTCCGAAGGCGGCGCGCGAACCAGCGCGAGTGGCTCACCGGCGCCATGCGGTCGAGCCCGGCGTGCCAGAGCGTGACCGGGACACCGACGTCGGTCGGCTCGAAGCCCCACGGGGTGACGAAGGCGATGTCGTCGTCGGCCCAGCCGCCGATGCCTCCCTCTCCCACCCGGTGGAACTCCGCGGCGACGTCGTCGGCCCACCCCTGCGCCAGCACCTCCCGATCGGTGTCGTCGACGAGGTCGCCGAAGGCCGCGCCGATCTGCTCGGACGACGCCTCAAGCATCGGGCGACCGAACTCTTCCAGCCACGCCTCGACGGCACTCAGCCCTGCCGCCGCGGCACCGAACTCGTCGACGTTCTCCGCCCCCATGCCGTCGGTGAAGTCGACCCCCTCGGCGTCGAAGGGCACCGGTCCGGCCACGGTGACCACCCGGCTGCAGCGCTCGGGGGCGAGGGCACCGACGGCCAGCGCGTGCGGGCAGCCGCCCGAGTAGCCGAGCTGGGCCGCCGAGACCACCCCCAGCGCATCCATCAGCGCGACCGCGTCGGCGGCGGCGTCGGCCACGCGGCGTCCCAGCTGGCGGGTGGACCCGGTGTAGCCCGGGCGGGTGTAGGCCACCAGCGAGAAGCCGACGTCGCGCAGCGGCTCGGCCCAGTCGTGCCAGAACGTTGCCGTGCTGGGCGTGCCGTGATGGGCGAGGACGACGCGGCCGTCCAGCGGCCCGTCCACCAGCACATCGAGCACCCGACCCCCGGCCAGAGCCACCGTTGTCGTCGTCATGCGCCCATTGTGGCGTCCGGATCGTGCATCCGGTCGATGACGACCTTTCCGATCGACGACCCGCTGCGTATGGCCTGTTGCGCCGCGTGAATTCCCTCGAGGCTGAAGCGGGCGGCGATCGGGGGGCTGATCTCGCCCCGCCGTGCACGCTCGACCAGCGCGCGGAAGTCGCGCCGGGTGTGCATGGTCGACCCGATGATCTGCCGCTGCTGCAGGTAGAGCGGGCGCAGGTCGAGCGTCACCAACGGACCAGCGATCGCGCCGGCCACCACGATGCGCCCGCGCCGGGACGTGACACCGGGCCAGATCGAGAACAGGTGACCACCCACGACGTCGGCGACGAGGTCGACGCCATGGGGCGTCACGGCGGCCAGGTCGTCGGTCAGCGTGGCGGAGCGTCGGTCGACCACCGCTTCGGCCCCCAGGCTGACCAGCTGCGCGGCCTTGTCGCGCGTCGACAGTGCCACCACCCGCAAGCCGGCCGCCACCGCCAGCTGGACGAGCGCCACACCCACTCCCCCGGACGCGCCCGTGACAACGACGCACTCTCCCGGCGCGGCCCGGCCCCGGGTGAGCATGCCCATCGCCGTCCCGTAAGCGATCGGCAGGCACGCGAGCTCGGCGTCGCTCAGCGGTGAGTCCGACACGTCGTGCACCTGCTCGGCGTCGACGGCGACCGCCTCGGCGAAGCCGCCGTCGCGCTCCGACCCCAGCAGGGCGACGACATCGGCATCCGGTGATTCGTCGGCGTAGAACGCGGGGTCGACGAGCACCCGACGCCCGACCCAGCTCTCGTCCATCCCGGGTCCGACCTGCTGGACGACCCCGGCGATGTCGGCGCCCTGGACGCGCGGGGTATCGATCGGAGACCCGAGCCAGCCAGCCACCGCGTCCGGGTCGGTCGGGGTGCCGTAGGCACCCTCGCGCGTCCAGATGTCGGTGTTGTTCACGCCGGCGGCTCGCACACCGACGAGCACCTGCCGGGCACCCGGCATCGGGGTCTCGACGTCGTCGCGGACAACCAGGGCCTCGGGGCCGCCATGTCGCTCCATCACTGCTGCGCGCATCGTGGGAGCCTGTCACTCGCCCAGGGCGAAGTCGACCGCGGCGAGGGCATGCAGACGTGTGGTCGGGAAGAAGGCGATCTCGAGGTCGTCCGCACCGATGAGCAGCTCGATCTCGGTGCAGCCCGCCACCACCCCGGTCACTCCTCGTCCGGCCAGCGCAGCCACGACCTCGAGCACAGCGTGCTTGGACTCGCGCCGCACCACGCCACGCACGAGCTCGTCGTAGATCACCCGGTGGACCAGCCGTCGGCCCGGCTCGTCGGGCACGAGCACCCTCAGGCCAGCGGCTTCAAGCCGCTCGCGCATGAACGGCTGCTCCATCGTGAAGCGGGTGCCCAGCAGAGCGACCGTACCGACGCCGGCTGCGCAAGCCGCCGTCACCACCGGGTCGGCGATGTGTAGCAGCGGGGCGTCGACGGCCGCCTCGATCGCGTCGGCCACCCGGTGCATCGTGTTCGTGCACAGCACGACGGCGTCCGCACCGGCCCGCACCAGGGCCGCGGCGTCACGGGCGAGGAGATCTCCTGCTTCGTCCCAGTCACCGGACGCCTGCAGCGCCTCGATCACCGCGAAGTCGTAGGAACGCACCAGCAGGTCGGCGGAGTGGACTCCGCCGAGGCGAGCGCGCACCTCCTCGTTGATGATCCGCTCGTAGAGCACCGATGACTCCCAGCTCATGCCACCGAGCAGCCCGACGGTTCGCATGGCCGCCATCATCCCCCGCTGGTGCGACGGCGACGTCTGGACGACGACGTGATCGCTGGTTGCGGGCAGGGGACGCCCGATCCGGGCCTCGGCTGCCCGCAGACGGTGATCATGCAGGGGCGCCCCCCTTCCGTCGCGACGGGGTCGTGCCACGGCGTCGTCACGACAGCGTCGAAGCGGCACCGTAGGGTCACCGACGTGGCGAACCTTGTCATCCGACACCATGTACACGACTCCCGGCTGCGGACCGCCCTCGTCGGTGCCGACTGGACGGCTGCGGCTGGGTACACCTCCGTCGACGCCGCGCCCATCCTCGGCGAGCCGTTGCCGACGCTCGACGGGGCGCCCGGTGACCTCACCCTGGTCGTGGTCGACCACGCGACGTCGTCGGACGAGGCCGACGCACTCACGTCCCGAGTACTCGCCCTCGGGCGGGAGCTTCCGGTGCTGCTCGTCGGACCCACGCTCGACGTGCTACCCGACCTTGTCGACGCGGCCGGTGTCACCCCCGGCTCGTGGACGCCTCGCCACGAGATCCGGCTTCGCGCCCAGCCGGGCGTGGACCCTCGCCGCCTCGACGACCTCCTCGTCTCCGACCGTCTGCTGGTGCCCGACAAGTCATCCGACGACGTCCGGGTTCTCGTCACGGCGAACCTCGGGTTCCGCGACCACCCGGTCGCCACCTGGAACGCCACCGCCGGCATCGGCACGCTCCTCCTCGGTTCCGACCCTGCCGTGTGGAGCCAACGTGACCTGCTCCGGCTCGTCCGGCACCTCGGGTTGGCTGCCGCGGGGCAGGCGGACGCCGCGGACATGCGCGTCGGCATGATCGGCTACGGAGCGATCGGGCACGAGCACGCACTGGCCGTGCAGGCCGTCCCCGGTCTGGCGCTCGCCGCGGTCAGCGACCTCAACCCGGCCCGCGTCGAGACGGCGCGCGGGGTGGCCGCGGACGTCGCTGGTTACTCCGACTCGGTCGACCTGCTGGGCGACGCGTCCGTCGACCTCGTCGTCGTGTCCACTCCGCCGAACAGCCACGCCGCCTGGGCGCATCGCGCGCTGGCAGCCGGAAAGCACGTGGTGCTGGAGAAGCCCATGGCGCTCACCGCCGCCGAGTGCGACGACGTGCTGGCCCACGCCGCTGACGTCGACCGGACGGTGGTCGTCTACCAGAATCGCCGCTTCGACCCCGACTACCTCGTCATGCGACGCCTGGTCAGCGACGGTGCCGTCGGTGAGCTGTTCCATGTCGAGTCGTTCGTCGGTGGCTACGGGCACCCGTGCAACTACTGGCATTCCGATGCCGCGATCTCCGGCGGGGCGATCTTCGACTGGGGGTCGCACTACATCGACCAGTTGCTGGACCTGATGCCCGGCGACATCGCCTCGGTCACGGCCGCCAACCACAAGCGGCGCTGGCACGACGTGACGAACGCCGACCACTCGCGAGTGACGATCCACTTCGATGACGGACGCGAGGCGTACTTCATCCATTCCGACCTGGCCGCTGCCGCCAAGCCGAAGTGGTGGGCGCTGGGCACCGACGGCGCGATCCGCGGGGACTGGCGCAACGAGAGGGTGGTGGGGCGCTCGGCCATCGGCACGATGACCGAGGACGCCCTGGCCCCGGCGGACTCACCCGCCGCGATGAGCCTGCACCATGGGGACGGCTCCATCACCGCGTTGGCGGTGCCCGCAGCCCCCACGCATGCCTTCCACCGAGAGCTCGCCGACCACTTGCTGCGGGGACTCCCGATGATGATCCAGGCGGCGCAGAGCCGACGGGTGGTGGCGGTGATGGAGGCTGCCGAACGTTCGGCGTCGACCGGCTCCGTTCCGGTGCCGCTGCCATGACGGCCCCCGTCCGCTGGGGATTCATCGGCGCCGGGTGGATCGCCCACCGCGCGCTCGCACCGGCCGTCCATGGCGCCGACGGTGCGGTTCTGCAGGCTGCTGCGGCACGCGACAGCGACCGGGCGCGTTCGCTGAGCCCGGTTGGGCCGTCCTACGACGACTACGCGGCGCTGCTGTCCGACGACGACGTCGAGGCTGTGTACATCTCGCTGAACAACGACGCCCATCTGCCCTGGACACTGCGGGCGCTCGCGGCCGGCAAGCACGTGCTGTGCGAGAAGCCATTGGGGCTCACCGCGGACGAGGTGTCGCAGATGGCCGACGCCGCCGCGCACGATGACCTGATGGTCGTCGAGGCCACCTGGTCGCGCTGGCACCCCCGTACCCGGCGTGCCCAGGCCATGATCGCCACGGGGGCGCTCGGACGCCTGCGGACCGTCGAGGCCGGGTTCACGTTCCCCAGCGTTCCTGCCGACAACTACCGCCTCGACGTCTCGAAGGGCGGGGGCGCCCTCTACGACATCGGCCCTTACAGCGTGGGTGCCGTGCTCTGGGCCGTTCGCGACGTCGACGTGGAGGTGCTCTCCGCCGAGGTGCTGCGCCACGAGTCCGGGGTCGACCTGACGACGCACGCGACGCTTCGGCTGGGCGAGGTCACCGCGAGTGCGCGCACGTCGGTAGCCGAGGACGAGGGCCAGTGGGTACGGGTCGTCGGCGACGAGGCCACGCTCGTGCTGGAGCACCCGGCACACACAAGCTGGCTCGCCCCCTCCACCCTCTCGGTGCTCAAGCAGGGCGCGGACGAGACGCTGACGTTCCCACCGGTCGACCCCTACCAGATCATGGTCGAGAACGTCAGCCGCGCCATCCGGGGCGATGAGTCCGCCTACGTGCTGCCGGTGACGGAGTCTCTGCGGGTGGCGACCGTGCTGGACGCGATCAGAGCGGCGAGTTCGTGACAGCAGCAAGCATGAGCGTTCCCCGGGGGACGCAGCTGGCCGACGAACAACGCCGGCACGACCTGCGGCGGATGAAGATCGTCGCCACCGGACTCATCGCTCTGGCCGCAGTCGTGTACGTCATCGCCGCCCGGTGGGAGCGAGCCGGGGGGCCTGAGTGGGTCGGATACCTCGCCGCCGCCGCCGAGGCAGGCATGATCGGCGGGCTGGCCGACTGGTTCGCCGTGACGGCGCTGTTCAAGCATCCGATGCGGCTGCCGATCCCGCACACCGCGATCATCCCGCGCAAGAAGGACCAGCTCGGCGACAGCCTGTCGACGTTCGTCGGCGACAACTTCTTGCAGGAGACGAGCGTGCGAGCGCGCATCGACACCGTCGACGTCGCGCCCCGGCTGGGCCGTTGGCTCGCCGAGCCGGACAACGCGGCGCGGGTCTCCGACGAGATCGCCGCCTGGGCGCGCGGCGGCCTGCGCGTGCTCGGCGACCGCGACGTCCGCGCCACCGTCGAGTTCGCCGTGATGCGCCGACTGGCGACGATGGATGTCAGCCAGCCGCTGGGCACGCTGCTCGGCCAGATCGTGGTCGACGGAGCCCACCGCGGGCTGGTGGACGTGATCGTGGACCGCACCTGGCTGTGGCTGCGCGACAACCGGGGCACCGTGCTGCGCACTGTCGCCGGGCAGGCCCCCGGCTGGTCGCCGCGCTTCGTCGACGACCTCGTAGCCGAGCGGATCTACAACGAGATCATGCGGGTGGCCACCGAGGTCCGCGGCGACCCCGAGCACGACATCCGCGCCACGCTGGACCGGCTGCTCGCCAACTTCGCCGACGACCTGCAGCACGACCTCGACACCATCCATCGGGTCGAGCGGGCGCGCGACGAGCTTCTCACCCACCCGGAGGCTCGGGGGCTGCTGGACTACCTGTGGACGTCGGCCCAGCAGAGCCTGGCCGACATGGTGGACGACCCCGAGAGCGGTCTACGCGATCAGGTGCGCCATCAGCTGGTCACCCTGGGCACGTCCCTGCAGAACGACCCGGAGCTGGCCGACAAGGTCAACCGATGGGTCTCCGACGCCGTCGTGCACGTCACGACCGCCTACCGAGACGACGTCACCGCCGTCATCTCCGACACGGTGCGTGCGTGGGACGCAGACGAGACCTCGCAGCGCATCGAGCTGCACGTGGGCCGTGACCTGCAGTTCATCAGGATCAACGGCTTCGTCGTGGGTGCCCTCGTGGGCGTGCTCATCCACGCGCTCACCGTCGCGTTCCTGTAACCCACCAGGTCTGCGGCGAGCGCGGACCGAATGGCGCCCTAGAACTGGGTGCGCGAGCGCAGGCTCTCCAGCGCCTCTTCCAGGATCTGCGCGCCGTCCTCGTCGGAGCGACGCTCCTTCACATACGCCAGGTGCGTCTTGTACGGCTCGGTCTTCGGAGCGGGTGGCGGGTTGTCGGCGTCCACCCCGGCCGGCAGCCCACACTTGGGGCAGTCCCACTCGGTGGGGATCTCGGCGTCGTGGGCGAACGGACGTTCCGACGCATGATGGTTCTCGCAGTAGAACGTCACGTAGACGCGGGACTCGAGCTCACCTCGCTCGCTCTCCCCCATCGGCCCGGCCCCTACCCGGCTGCCTCGGATCGCACTGCCGCCTGCCATGGACGCCGATGCTACATACCGAGTCCGGACGATCCGGACAGGCCCGGCCGAGGAGCGGCCGGAGGGTCAGACCTGGCCGAGCAGGCTCGCGGCCACGATGCACGCGCCCCAGAGGAGTCCGACAGCCACGGTGATGCGATCGAGGTTCTTCTCCGCGATGGACGACCCACCCAGGGACGTCGAGACGCCGCCGCCGAACATGTCGGACAGACCGCCGCCCTTGCCCTTGTGCAGCAGCACCAGCAGCAGAAGCAGCAGGCTGGTCACGACCAGCAGGATCTGGAACAGCAGCAGCATCAGGGGGCGGCCTTCGAGAACGGGGACGGGAGGCAGGACGTGTCCTGGAGCACCCTAGGGTACGCCAGAACACGTCCTGGTCGCTTGTGGCGCCTCAGCCGTTGCGGAACCGGATGATCGCGACAAAGTCCTCGGCGTGGAGGCTCGCGCCCCCGATGAGGGCCCCGTCGACGTCTGGCTGCGCCATGATCGATGCCGCGTTGGACCCCTTGACCGATCCGCCGTACTGGATGCGCACGCCGTCGGCGAGCTCGGCGGAGTACAGATCGGCCAGGCGAGCGCGGATCGCGCCGCACATCTCTTGGGCGTCCTGCGGCGTCGCTGTCAGACCGGTACCGATGGCCCACACCGGCTCGTAGGCGATGACGATCCTCGCCGCCTGCTCGGCCGGGATGTCCTTCAGCCCGCCGTCGAGCTGCGCCAGCGTGTGCTCGACGTGCGTACCGGCCTCGCGGATCTCCTTCTCCTCACCGATGCAGAGGATGGGTGTCAGGTCGTGCCGGTAGGCCGCAGCCACCTTGCTGTTGACGACCTCGTCGGTCTCGTCGTGGTAGCTGCGACGCTCGGAGTGACCCACGACCGCGTAGGTGCAGCCCAGCTTGGCGAGCATCGAACCGCTGATCTCGCCGGTGTAGGCACCGGAGTCGTGCGCCGAGATGTCCTGGCTGCCGTAGACGATGCGGATCTTGTCGGCGTCGATGAGGGTCTGCACGGAGCGGATGTCGGTGAACGGCACCATCACCCCGACCTCGACGGCCTCGTAGTCCTCGTCGGTGAGGCTGAACGCGACCGCCTGGACGTGCGCGATCGCCTCGAGGTGGTTCAGGTTCATCTTCCAGTTTCCGGCCATGAATGGCTTACGTGCGTGTGCCATGGGTCAGTCCTCCAGTGCTGCTAGTCCGGGAAGGGTCTTGCCTTCGAGCAGCTCCAGGCTCGCACCGCCACCGGTGGAGATGTGGCCGAAGCCCTCTTCGAGGTCGAGCTGGCGAACAGCGGCCGCGGAGTCGCCGCCGCCGACGACCGACAGCCCGTCGATCTCGCTGATGGCCTTGGCCACCTCGAGGGTCCCGGTCGCGAAGGGCTCCATCTCGAACACACCCATCGGGCCGTTCCAGACGACGGTCTTCGCGTCGGCGATCTTCGAGCGGAAGAGCGCGATGCTCTGCGGGCCGATGTCCAGGCCCATCTGGTCGGCGGGGATCTCCCCGGCCGCCACGACGGTCGCGGGCGCGTCCGCGCTGAACTCCGGCGCCACCACCACGTCGACCGGCAGGACGATCTCGACGCCGTTCTGCTCGGCGGTGCGCAGGTACCCCTCGACCGTGGGCAGCTGGTCGGTCTCCAGCAGGGACGAGCCGACCTCGTGACCCTGGGCCTTCAGGAAGGTGAAGCACATGCCGCCACCGATCAGCAGGCGATCGACCTTGCCGAGCAGGTTGTCGATGACCCCGAGCTTGTCCGACACCTTGGACCCGCCGAGGACGACGACGTAGGGCCGGTCGGGGTCGGTGAGCACCTTTCCGAAGGCCTGCACCTCCTTGAGCACCAGCGGCCCGGCAGCGTGCGGAAGCCTCTCGGCGATGTCGGTGACGGACGCCTGCTTGCGGTGGCTCACGCCGAAGCCGTCGTTGACGTAGGCGTCACCCAGGCCGGCGAGCTCGTCGGCGAAGGCCCCCCGCTCGGCGTCGTCCTTGCTGGTCTCGCCGGCGTTGAACCGCAGGTTCTCCAGCAGTGCGACGTCGCCGTCGCCCAGCCCGGCCACCGTCGCGCTGGCGGAGTCGCCGACGGTGTCGTCGGCGAAGGCGACGTCGGTCCCCAGCAGCTCGCTGAGCCGGGCCGCGACCGGGGCCAGCGAGTACTCGGGCTTCGGCTCGCCCTTGGGCCGGCCGAGGTGGGCCATGACGACGACCTTGGCGCCGGCGTCACGAAGCTCGGTGATACCGGGCAGCGCCGCCCGGATACGGCCGTCGTCGGTGATCCGCTCACCGTCGAGCGGAACGTTGAAGTCGGCCCGGACCAAGACCCGCTTGCCGCGCAGGTCTCCCAGGCTGTCGATGGTGGCTACCACTGCGTGTGTCCTCTCTGCTCCCGGCTGCGCCAGGGGCGTGCGCGCCAGCGGCGCTCGTGGTTCATGGGGTGTCGACATGACGCGTCCGAGGGACCCGCAGGACCCTCGGACGCATCATGTGTGTCGACGTGCGACGTCGTGACAGGTGACTACAGGCTGTCGCCGACCAGCTCAGAGATGTCGATGAGCCGGTTGCTGTAGCCCCACTCGTTGTCGTACCAGCCGAGCACCTTCGCGGTGCGCCCGATCACCTTCGTGCTCAACGCGTCGATGGTGACCGACGCCGGTGAGGTGACGATGTCGCTGGAGACGATCGGGTCCTCGGTGTAGACGAGCTTGCCGGCCAGTGCGTCGGACTCCGACGCGGCCTTGAACGCCGCGTTGATCTCCTCGGCGGTGCCCTCACGGCTCATCTCGAAGGTGAGATCGGTGGCCGACCCGGTCGGCACCGGGACGCGCATGGCGTAGCCGTCCAGCTTGCCCTTCATCTCCGGGATGACCAGGCCGATGGCCGCGGCCGCACCCGTGGACGTGGGAATCATGTTGGTCGCGGCGGCGCGTGCACGACGCAGGTCGGAGTGCGCGAAGTCGAGCACCGGCTGGTCGTTCGTGTAGGCGTGGATCGTCGTCATCAGACCACGCTCGAGGCCGACGCTGTCGAGGATCGCACGCACCATCGGCGCGAGGCAGTTGGTCGTGCACGAGGCGTTGGAGATGACGTTCATCGTGGCGGGGTCGTAGTCACCCTCGTTGATGCCCATCACGAACGTGCCGTCGACGTCCTTGGCCGGCGCCGAGATGATGACCTTCTTGGCACCGCCGTCGAGGTGCGGCTGGCACTGCGGCCCGGTGCGGAACACACCGGTGGACTCGATGACCACGTCGGCGCCGATGTTGCCCCAGCCGATCTGGGCGGGGTCGCGCTCGGCGCTGGCCTGGATCGCCTTGCCGTCGATGTAGAGGTTGTCGTCGTCGAAGGTCACCTCGCGTCCGAAACGACCCAGGATCGAGTCGTACTTGAGCAGGTGAGCGAGGGTCTTGTTGTCGGTGAGGTCGTTGATGCCGACGATCTCGACATCGGATCCGGCCTGGTAGACGGCGCGCAAGAAGTTGCGTCCGATGCGGCCGAAGCCGTTGATTCCGACCCGAACAGTCACAATGAGACCTTTCTGCCGACCACGCGGTCGGCTGTGCCAGGGACTGGGTGGTTCCCGGTCCGTGTCGTGCAGGGGTGGGGTTCGTCGCTCACCTCAGACACTAGGACAGTCGCAGCCGTCGTGCCCCACGTTCCCGCTGAACGATGCCCTGCCAATACGACCGCTGCTGCCGGCGCTCAGGGCGCCAGAAGGTCAGGGTTGAGACCTGACTCGGTGTCCGGGATGCCCTGGTCGTGAGCCATCTTGTCGGCCATGGCAAGCAGCCTGCGGATGCGCCCCGCGATCGCGTCCTTGGTCATCGGCGGGTCAGACAGCGCACCGAGCTCTTCGAGGCTGGCCTGGCGGTGCTGCATGCGCAACGCCCCGGCAGTGCGCAGGTGGTCAGGGATGTCGTCGCCGAGGATCTGCAGGGCGCGCTCGACCCGGGCGCTGGCCGCCACAGCTGCTCGGGCGGAGCGGCGCATGTTGGCATCGTCGAAGTTGGCCAACCGGTTGGCCGTCGCCCGCACCTCTCGGCGGACGCGACGGTCCTCCCAGGCGAGCACCGACTCATGCGCCCCGAGCCGGGTCAGCAGCGCACCGATGGCGTCGGCGTCGCGGATGACGACCCTGTCGACGCCGCGCACCTCGCGGGCCTTCGACGCGATGCCCAGCCGACGTGCGGCGCCGACCAGCGCGAGAGCGGCCTCCGACCCGGGGCTGGTCACCTCCAGCGAGGCCGATCGCCCCGGCTCCATGAGCGAGCCGTGGGCGAGAAAGGCTCCGCGCCACGCCGACTCGGCGTCGCAGATGTGGCCGTTGACCACGGTCGACGGCAGACCTCGGACGGGTCGTCCGCGCACGTCGATCAGTCCGGTCTGTCGCGCCAGGCCCTCGCCGTCACGGGTGACGCGCACGACGTAGCGCGGACCCTTGCGGATACCGCCGCTCTGGACGACGACCATCTCGCTGCGGTGTCCGAACACATCCGCCAGGTTGCGCCGCAGCCGGCGCGCGGCTGCTCCGGTGTCGAGCTCGGCCTCCACCACGATGCGGCCACCGACGATGTGCAGGCCGCCACCGAATCGGAGCAGGGTCGACGTCTCGGCCTTGCGGCAGCAGGTCTTGGTGACGGGGAGTGCGGCGAGCTCAGCCTTGACCGCTTCCGTCATCGCCACGCTGGCATCTTGCCACGCCCGCCGATCGCCGCAAGGGCCGCGGTCAGCCGCGCTGGGTCGTGCTGGTCGCCCGCCGAGGGGTCGGCGAGGTCGCCGAGCACCAGCTCGGCACCCAGCGCCGCCGCCGCATTCACCAGCGCGACCTGGTCGGGGACGGACGCAGTGTCAGCGAGGACGACGTCCACGACGAGCCCGGGCGCGTACTGGGCCAGCACCTCCAGAAGGTCCTCCGGAAGATAGGCCTCGGTCTCGGCGGTGGCCGATCGCAGGTTGAGCAGGACGAGCCGTGTCGCCGACGTCGTGCGCACCGCGTCGGCGAGCTCGGGCACCAGCAGGTGCGGGATCACCGAGCTGAACCACGAGCCGGGACCGAGCACGACCAGGTCGGCGTCCAGGACGGCCTTGACCGCCTCGGGGCACGCCGCCGGATCGGCCGGGAGCAGGGAGACGCCCACCACGTCACCCGGTGTCGTGGCCACCTGCACCTGGCCGACGACCGGGGACGGCTCGGCATCGGGCGCGGCGCGCACCAACGCCTGCAGGCTCAACGGCTGTGTCGACATCGGCAGGACGCGGCCATGGGACCGCAGGAGAGCCCCCACCAGGTCGAGCCCGGCGACGGGGTCGTCGAGACGCTGCCACACCGCGGCGATGAGCAGGTTGCCCAGAGCGTGGCCGGACAGGTCACCGTCGCCGGCGAAGCGGTGCTGGAGCACGCCCGCCCAGGTGCGACCCCAGTGGTCGTCGCCGCACAAGGCCGCCAGGGCCATGCGCAGGTCACCAGGCGGCAGCATCTCGTACTGCTCGCGCAGGCGGCCGCTGGACCCGCCGTTGTCGGCGACCGTGACCACGGCCGTGACGTCGTCGGTCAGCCGACGAAGTGCGGCCAGCGAGGCCGCCAAGCCGTGCCCACCGCCGAGCGCGACCACGGCCGGGCCGGAAGCAGGGCGGGGGAAGCCCTCAGCGGACGCGACCTTGTCGGCAGGCGCGTCGCTCATTCGCGCCCCAGGTCGCGGTGGACGGCACGCGCCGAGAAGCCGTCCTCGACGAGCACTCGGGTGAGCTCCTCGCTGATGGCGACGCTGCGGTGCTTGCCTCCCGTGCAGCCGATCGCGATCGTCACGAACCGCTTGCCCTCCGCGAGGTAGCCGGGCAGCACCGTGCGCAGCAGGTCGCGGTAGGTCGCGAGAAACGCCTCGGCCCGGTCCTGCCCGAGCACGTAGTCGCGAACCATCGGGTCCTTGCCCGTGTGGGGGCGCAGCTCGGGCACCCAGAACGGGTTCGGCAAGAACCGAAGGTCTGCGACGAGGTCAGCGTCCACCGGGATGCCGTACTTGAAGCCGAACGACAAGACGATGGCCCGCAGGGCGTCGGAGTCGTCGGCGAAGGCCGCGCGCACGCGGTGCCCGAGCTGGTGGATGGTCAGCGCGGACGTGTCGACGACCAGGTCGGCCTCGGAGCGCAACCCCTCCAGCTCCTTGCGCTCGGCCACCAGGCCGTCCAGGATCCGACCGTCGCCCTGCAGCGGGTGGGGACGCCGCGCGCTCTCGAATCGGCGCACGAGCACCTCGTCGGAGGCCTCGAGGAACAGCACGGTCGGCTGGCGGACCGGGTTGCGGGCCGCGCGCACGGCGTCGTCCAGCTCGGCGAACAGCTCACCACCGCGCACGTCGGCGACGATGGCGAGCTTGATCGGGGTGCCATCGTCGCCGGCACCGGACTGCACGGTGTCCACCAGCTGCGGCAGCAGTCGAGGCGGCATGTTGTCCACCACCCACCAGCCGAGGTCTTCCAGGACGTTGGCCACCGCGGACTTACCGGCGCCGGACATGC
>Ga0316198_10001230_pt1 | contig 14878 bp, 16 predicted proteins | sample OudBieAanoxic_MG_FD_204935 | JGI IMG/M metagenome (GOLD analysis project Ga0316198, IMG submission 204935) | Coastal sediment microbial communities from Oude Bieten Haven, Netherlands - site A anoxic | ecosystem: Environmental > Aquatic > Marine > Coastal > Sediment | place: Netherlands...
GACCCTTTTGTTCAAGTCACAATAACTTTAACAGGGTTATGTAAAATATCTCGCAGCTTCAACTCGGTGGTTTGATATACTTGCTACATCTGAGTGAAGTTAACGTGAGCCTATCGTGTTTTGTTTCCGCTCACTTTGACAGAGGTCAAAAAAACGGCAAAAACAACTACTGGGGACTGGAGACTGGGGGCTGGATGTTCGATATATTCACCAATCCCCAGCCCCCAGCCTCCAGCCCCTGGTGATAACGATGAACTACTGGTTGATGAAATCCGAAGCGGACTGTTTCTCGATTGATGATCTGAAAGCATGTCCTGACAGTACAGACCGTTGGGATGGCGTGCGCAACTACCAGGCGCGCAACTTTCTACGTGATCAGATCAAGGTCGGTGATGGGGTTCTGTTCTATCATAGCAACTGCAAAGAGCCGGCAATTGTTGGCCTGGCCAGGGTTGTCCGCGAAGGGTATCCCGACCTGACCGCCCTGGACCCGCGTGAAAAACATTTTGACCCGAAAGCGTCCGATGAGAAGCCGATCTGGTTTGTGGTGGATGTACAATACCTTTGTCACCTTCCTTATCCGTTGACCCGGGACGATCTCCGCAGGCATCCTGTCCTGTCAGGGATGGATGTTTTGCGAAAGGGTAACCGCCTGTCCGTGCAGCCGGTCACCAGGGAGCAGTGGCGTGAGCTGCTGTTGGTCAACCAGATCGAAGACCCGCTGCAATCACAGTGATAAAATCTCCTCCAATTTCTAATATCTGGCCCCGGCCATTCAGAGGTACATAATGAAAAAGTTCACCAAGATACTCGCTGTTGTCGCCGTAGTCGTTGTGGCGCTTGTTATCTGCCTGGTTGTGCTGGCCAAGATTCTGATTACACCAGAGCGTGTCAAGCAGACCGTGTTGCCGATTGCCGAGGACGCATTGCAGCGCAAGGTTGAACTCGGCGATATCAGTGTCAGCCTGTTTTCGGGGATCGAACTGAACGACCTCAAGGTCTATGAGAAAGACGGTCAGGAGGTTTTCGTCGGCACGAAACTGGTTCGTCTCAAGTACCAGCTTTTACCCCTGTTGGCCATGAAAGTGGTAATTGACGAGGTCAGGGTCGAGTCTCCCAGAATCCGGGTTGTTCGTGTGGCCAGTGGCCAATTCAGTTTTGATGACATCGTTGGAAGGAGTGATAAAAAAGCCGCAAAAGAACTTAATCAAAGGGACTCGGAGACAACGCCGATCAGCCTGCTGGTTTCGCAAGTCAGTATCGAGGATGGCAGCCTGGTTCTTGTCGACCAGATGATCAAAGGTAAAACTCCACATACTGTCGAAATCAGCGATCTGCAAGTCGCCGCAAAAGGTATTACCCTGGCCGGCTCTGTGCCAGTTACGCTCAAGGGCCGGATCGATCAGGCGCGTTTCGAGGTTGATGGCTCGGTCAGTCTCATCGGCCCCGTGGGAGATTTCAAGGTCAAGGTCGAAGGCTTTGATGCCCTGGCATTCAGGCCATATTTCAACGATGCTGTACCGGGTAAGCTGGAAGGACTCAAGGTCAATCTCGAAGCAAACATCTCGGGGGGCCTTGAAGATATCTCTACGGATGGAACCTTGCAATTAACAGAACTTGACCTGATACTCGATGCGCTGCCCGATGCACCCCTGAAAAATGCCAAAATTGAAGTTGCTTATGATCTGTCCGTTGGCTTGAAATCCGGGATTTTGAATCTGCGTCGCGGGCATGTTGATTATAACGGCCTGGTCGCTCAACTGTCCGGCAAGATCGATAACCTTTTCGCGAAACCGGTCCTTGCATTACAACTGACTGTGCCGGGCCTCGAGCTGAAACAGGCAATGAAAAGCTTGCCTCCCGGCCTGGTATCGGGGGGCAAGGATCTGGATCCTTCCGGCACCGTCAAGGTCGATGCACAGCTGGCAGGAGGCCTGGATAATCCCCTCAAGCTGCTCCGCAAGGCTGTCATCACTCTGGACGATGTCCAGGTGGCGGCAAACGGTCAGCGTCCGGCAGTTTTCGGACTGCTCAAGTTTGCTGATGACCAGCTGGTTTCCGAAGGGCTGGAAATGCGCATGGGTGAGAACCGGGCCAGTATTGCCATGAGCGCCAGCAACCTGTTTGGCAAGACGATTATCGCCAGGGCTGATGCCACCTCGGAAAATTTCCAACTCGATCCATTGCTGAGGGCAGGCGGGGGAGCAGGTGCTGCTGTTGCTGTTGGAAAAGGACAGCCATCAGTGACCAAGGACGAAGAAATCGGTCCCTTTGACATTCCGCTTCAGGCCAGCGGTAAAATCAGCATCGGCAGGACCCTCTATAAAGGCTTGTCGATCGATAATTTTATTGCCAGATATCAATTAAAGGACAATGTCCTGACAATCAGCCAGATGGACGGCAACCTGGCAGGAGGCTCGTTCTCCAACACGGCACAGGTAAATCTTGGTACAAAAGGACTGACCTACAACGCTGACCTCGCTATCAAGACAATCCAGGCAGACCCTTTGTTGTCAGCTTTTATTCCCAAGGCTGCCGGTGCCCTGCTTGGCGCCATGGACCTGGACTTTAGCATCAAGGGCCGTGGCACCCGGTGGCAGACCATGAGCAAGCAACTCAACGGACAGGGTGATCTGCTGCTTGCCGACGGTCGCGTGGTCAGCCCGGGGCTGGTCAAGGGCTTCGCCTCCTTCCTGCAACTTGCAAATAAGGAAGAAATCCGCTTTAAAAATTTCCAGGGCGATATCAAAATCATCGATGGTAAATTGCACATCGACAGCAGTCTCCTCAGTGACGAGCTAAAGCTCTTCCCCAAAGGATCGATCGGTCTGGACGGAACCATGAACCTGTCGATGGATACCCGTTTAAGCCCACAACTTGCGGCTCGACTTGATTCCGGTGGAAAATTGACAAGGTATCTTACAGACAAGGATGGCTGGAGCCAGGTCCCGTTGCTTGTCTCCGGCAGTTACGCTTCGCCGAAGTTCGGCCTGGACCCGAAGGGGATCCAGAAGCAGGCGTCGGAAGCCCTTGGTAAGGAATTGGGCCGTCATCTTGACAAATTGTTCAAGACCTCGGAACCGGCTGCACCGAATGAGACCCAGGAACAGACCGGTAAGGAAGACGCACCTGTCGACAATCCGACGAACAAGCTGTTGCAGGATTCTTTGAAAAACCTGTTTGGCAATTGACAGTTCGGATGACCTGGGTTACAAGAACCTTTACCTGAAAGAAAGGATCATTTTATGAGTGGTATCAAACACTTCAGCGGTTTTGAGGTCATCAGGGCGGCGAAGGAAGTTGAGAAGAATGGTCATCGTTTCTATTCGACCATGTCTGAACGTGCCTTGGACCCGGCATTGAAAGACCTCTTCACCTGGCTTGCCCAGGACGAAGTGGAGCACCTGAGACGTTTAAACCAGTTGGAGTCGAAATACCAGGATGGCTCCTTTGCCGATTACGAAGAAGACTTCCTGCCATATCTCAACCGTTTCTCCGATGACAAGATATTCCCCGATGCGGAACGTCTGGAAGCGGTTCTGAAGACTGAAAATGCCGATCTCCAGGCGCTCGATATGGCCATAGAGGCAGAAGTAAAGTTTGCAGAATACTTTGAAAAGGCCAGCAGCCTTGCCCAGTCGGACGACGGCAGGGAAGCCTTCGCCTGGTTGGCCGGTGAAGAAAGTCGGCATGCCAAAGTTCTGCAAGAGCGGCGTGCTAAATATTCCACCAGTTAATCATCGGTTGATATCAAGTCATTATGGAAGAGGGCCGCACTTAAAAACGTCATCCTAAGCGGTTTACAGTGAAAGGCCTGCCACTTTGTGCGCAGGCCTTTTTTTTTACCTATCTTCTTACCCTAATCACGGGTTAATCCGGCGCTTGATGCCGGTCTGTTTGAAAATCTTCGCAATGATCAGGCTTTTTATCGATAGGCGCGACCTCCTTGTGAGGGGTGGACGTTTTCAGCAACGTTGCTTGTCGTAATTATACACTAAGATTCAATAACTTTCACCTTCTTTAAAGCACTTTTTTATCTCCCGAAATGATTTTTTTGTAACCGGTTGTTTTGTCATTGTTTCAGAGATGGCAGGAGATTAATCGTTGTGGACTTATTTGACGTTCGGTTGGAAAGTCGACAGGTAGTTTACCAGCCTTCGTGATTCAGCAGGAGTTCACAGATGATCTCGGTACATTCATGATCGAGGTCCAGAGTGAGACCGCTCAGAGACTTGTGACACTCGATACGTGCGGCGAGCTCCTCTCCCCATGCCGGGTCGTAGAAGCTCACCATGGCAGCCAGGAATTCTTCTTCTCCTTCACTCTCTTCGGCGAATTCGGCGTCAACCACATCCGGCAAGGGTTTGAGTTCTTCTTTGCTCCGGGCTGTTTCAGGCGAGCCAGGGCCAAAGAACTTCGGCCCGAGGTATTCGACACCGTGCTTCCATGCCTCAAGAAAACGGCTACGCTTTTCCTCCGTTTGCTGCAGAACATTGAGAACGTTGTCCCGGTGCATGGCATCACCTCTCGACTTTATCTGTATGGATACTGGAGATATTTATGCATTCTAACAAAAAAAATCATGTTGTCCGCTTCTGGAATTGATCAGACGGACTTTTCTGTGTGCCGGTATTTACAACACTGCGGGTCAGGGGGAAACCGTTATGTCGACATTGATCTCCTCGGCAACGGCGTTCATGTCTTCCTCAATTGAGTTGATCGAAGATGAGTCCGGCAGCTGAATTTGGATATCCATCATGTACAGTGCCGTGCCGCTTTCCGGTGTGGTTTTTACCGTAGATTTAAGGTCGACGATGTTCAGTCGGTTGTCTGAAAGATATCTGCTGATTTTGTAAACGATGCCAGCCTGGTCCAGGCCTTCAACGTGAATCGTGCAAAGAGGAAGTTTCTTCTGCATTTTCTGTTGACTGGATTTTATCGGTCGAATGAAAGCCGAGATGTTCTTCTGCTCTTCAAGTGCAGCACATTCTTTTTCGAGAATCGCCTCGATGTTCTGGTTGCCGGATGAGAACAGCAGGTTGATGGTAAATTCGTCGGACAGCATTGACATGCTGGAGTCTTCGAGATTGCAGCCGCTCTCGTAGAGGACCTGTGTGACATCGGCAACGATCCCCGGCCGGTCATTGCCGAACGCTGTCATGATATATCTCTTCTGCATATTAACCTCCAGTACTATTAAGGGGGAACCAACGCGAGCGCATTATTTTTACACTTTCTGTGCATTTCTTCAAATATTTATCTCAAAAGCGCCGGATGCGACACCCATCCAGTATAATTTTGCACATGGGGCTGAAAATGATGCCTGATTGTCAATCAAAGCATCTCTTTTGTGGTAGTATTTACAGTAACATTCATCAATAATTTTTCCAGGAGAGATGTCATGAGCGACCAGAATGAAAACAAGAATGAACATGAAGAGATTGGCCTTTATGAAAAGCTTGCTTCACGTACTGCAGATCTCCTTGAAGAAGGTAAGAAGACCTTCGATGAAGCGCTGAAAAAAGCCAAGGAGGAGCTTGCTTCGGCCGGTGATTTCTCACGGGATCAGGCGGACAGGCTCGGTGAGTATGTCCGGCGTGACCTGAAGGAGAATGCCGGCAAGGCGACAGAGGCGGTGAAAAAGGCCATTGAACCGCATCGTCTTGCGGCCGGTGCCCAGAGCGCTTTTTCCCGTATCCTGACAAGTACCGCGGAAACCCTGACGGAGCTGGCAGAACGGTCTGAAAAATCACTGGAGTACAAGACCGGGGAAATAACCAGCTCCGGAACCCTGACCTGCAAGGATTGCGAAGCTGAAATGCATATGACAAAAACGACGCGAATCCCGCCTTGTCCGAAATGTCATAAGACGGTTTTCCGCAAGTCGTATTAATCTCAACGCTCCGATTCCTCTGGGTTGTAAAGGCCTTTGCCAGGTCGTCAGACGGGTGCGCTTTTTTTTCGACAGGATACTGATTGATGGCCATAGAGTGGTTCCCGGGACATATGGCGAAAGCCAAAAGGCAGATCGCCGAGGTGATGGCGAAAATCGATATCGTCATCGAGGTGCTTGATGCGCGTCTGCCGGTTTCCAGCTCCAATCCCCTGCTGGAGAAACTGCGCGGGCACAAGCCGTGCATCAAGGTCCTGAACAAGAGCGATCTCGCCGATCCTGCCGTGACAAAATCGTGGGTCACATACTTTGATCAGCTGGCGGGCGTCAAGGCTCTGCCGATTGAGGCATCAAAGCGGTCTACCGTCGGCCAGGTTACCGACTTGTGTCGCAGAATGGTACCAAACCGGGGCGTACCGGGTAAAACCCTGCGGGCGATGGTGGTCGGCATTCCCAATGTCGGCAAATCGACCCTGATCAACACGCTGGCCGGCAGAAAGATTGCCAGGGTCGGTGACAAGCCGGCCATCACAACCTGTCCCCAGCAGATTGATCTTCGCAACGGTATCCATCTGGCCGATACCCCCGGATTGCTGTGGCCTGATATCCGTAATCAGAAAAGCGCTTATCGCCTTGCTGCAAGCGGCGCAATTGGTGACGCGGCGATGGATTATGTCGATGTCGCCCTGTATGCCGCCGAATACCTGATGAACCGTTACCCGAAACCGCTGGCTGCTCGCTACAAGTTTCAGGATACCCCGGAGAGCGCCTCTGAGCTTGTCGGCCAGATTGGTCGTAGACGTGGCTGCCTGATTGCCGGCGGCCAGGTAGATCAGCAGCGTGCGTCCGAATTGCTGTTGCGCGAACTGCGCGCTGGTCTTATCGGCCGGGTCAGCCTGGAAAGTCCAGAAGATTTCCCGGAGAAGGGTGAAGATGAAAGCTGAACAACTCGACGGGCATTTGAAAAATGGCGATGCGCCGGTCGTCCTTGATGTCCGGAGTGCCTTTGAGTATGACTCAGGTCATATCCACGGGGCGATACATGCCCCGTTGCCAGGGGTTCTTAAGGCCGCGGAAGCGGTCGTCAACAGTAAAGAAGACCTTTTGGTGATTGTCTGTGAGCACGGTCCGCGAGCGCAGATGGCAAGGATGTTTCTTAAATTCCGCGGCTATAAAAATCTTCAGCTTTTGGAAGGTCACATGTCGCGCTGGCGCAGCTCGGGGCGATCGCTGCAGACGGGTTAGGCCTCTATTGGCCCAAGGTCTGTTTTTTAGACTCTCTTTAAAAACACATAATAACAATATCTTACTTTTTATTGTTAATAATAAGCATTAACTATTTTAACTCATTTGCAAACCGAGAAAAGCCCGTACCTGTTACAGCACTTTGATAATCCGGTTGACTGGTATCCGTGGGCTGAGCCGGTCTTCAAACGTGCGCAGGCTGAGAACCGTCTGGTTTTCCTTTCGATCGGCTATTCGACCTGTCACTGGTGCCATTTGTAAAGGACATGACAATGATTGATGGCCAGGCTGCGGCTTATGTTTGCCAGGGGTTCTCATGCAGGGCACCAATCACCAGTGCCGTCGAACTGAGTGCGATCCTCGATTCAATACCATAATTTTCACCTTGCCCCGAGCCCGTAAAAGCTCTTGCCTGGACCATCGTTCCGAGGCCTTATCTGATGTGCAAAATTGACATAAATATTTGCCTGTAGTGTGGGATTGCACGTCGAATCATGATATAGTCTGCAATCATTTTTGTCGGGAGAAACGGATGCCGAATTTAACCGTGTTTTTTGCCCATGGCCGTGAAAGCGGACCCTGGGGAATAAAAATCAGGGCGATGGCCAAGGTTGCCGAAACATTGGGTTGCCGGGTCGTCAGCCGGGATGACAGCGACACCTGTGACCCCGATTTGCGAGTATCCCGATTGATAAAGGAAGCCCGGACTATCGACGACCCGATAGTTTTGGTCGGCTCCAGTATGGGAGGGTACGTGGTGACCGTGGCCTCTCGGCTTGTCCAGCCTGTCGGCTTGTTTCTTATGGCACCAGCTTTTGGCATGCCTGGCTACGCGGAACCGATGCCGGAGCCTCACGCACGGCGATTGACCGTGGTCCACGGTTGGCGGGACGATATTGTCCCTTTCGACAAAGTCCTGGAGTTCGCCCGGTCTCGCCAGGCGATGCTGCATCTGGTCCCGGCCGGTCATGCTCTTGTTGAACAACTCGACTGGTTGACGCGTAACTTTGCAGATTTTCTTCAGAGCTGCATGGACTTCAATGGGGCCACGGCAAGAGAAAGACTTCTGGCAACCTTTTAGCTTACCTGATTGACGGTTTTGCTATGACTGGCAGGGAAAGAATCGACAAGTTGATGGTGCAGCGACAGTTGGCCGGTTCACGCGAGCGAGCCAGGGCTTTGATCATGGCCGGTCGCGTTCTGGTCGATGATCAGCCAGTCGACAAGGCCGGAACCCAGGTAGACCATGGAGCGTCTATCCGGCTCAAGGGGGAGGACATCCCCTATGTCTCACGCGGCGGGCTGAAGCTCGCCAGGGCTCTGGAGACTTTCCAGGTGACTGTCGGAGGTCGAACGGCACTTGACGTGGGAGCCTCGACCGGTGGTTTTACCGATTGCCTGTTGCAAGAGGGTGCCAGCAAGGTCTTTGCCGTTGACGTCGGTTACGGTCAATTGGCCTGGAAACTGCGGGATGATCAACGGGTCATTAATCTCGAACGCACCAATATCAGGCATCTGGCACTGGACCAGCTAGACGAGACTCCGGACCTCGCCGTGATCGATGCCTCGTTCATTTCTCTCGAGAAGGTCTTGCCCTCTACAACTGTGCTGGTCAAGCCAGGCAGTGATATTATTGCCCTGATAAAGCCCCAGTTCGAAGTTGGTAAAGGGCAAGTTGGTAAGGGTGGAGTGGTCCGCGATCCCGATCAGCATGCCCAGGTTATTGAAAAGATCAAGCTGATTGCAGCGCAGGCCGGCTGCCAGGTGATGCAACTGTGTGAGAGCCCGATCCTCGGGACGAAAGGCAACCGGGAATTCCTGATTCATCTGCGCACGGGGAGGTCATGAAAGAGCACAGGGTATATTTCCTCGGCGCCGGACCTGGCGATCCGGAACTCTTGACGCTTCGTGCCGAGCGCATCCTTCGAGACTGTCCGTTCGTCTATGTGCCCCCCCTATACGGTGAACCATTTGCCGAACTCCTTGATGGCAAAGAACTGTTTATCCCCTTTGAATATTATTTCGCTGATCTGATGAAGATGATCAGCGGCCAGCTGGAAAAGGCTTCAGTCGCTTTTCTGGTGCCGGGTGACCTGACATTTTACTCTCCGTTTCAGGCCCTTGTCGATGAGTTGGGTGAACTCGCAGAAGTTGTCCCGGGTGTCGGCACGGTGAACGCCGCATCTGCACTGCTGAAAAAGACCCTGGACCTTCCCGGGGTCTGTAGCCGCGCCATCCTGGCCTCGCCACGGACGCTTGGTGATGGCCCCGATGCCCCGACCATGGGAGACTTCGCTGCCCCGGGAGTGACCTTGTTAATTTATATGAACAACCTGCCCCTGACCGAGTTGGTTCCGCAACTGCGAACGGGTTATGGTAAAGATGTACCGATCGCTCTGGCCCATAAGGTCGGTCTGCCGGAAGAGGAACTGGTTATAGCGACCCTCGATACGATAGTGGACAGAATCGGCCACAGGGATTATTTTAACCTCGAAACTCCGAATCCCAGACCGGCATTGACCCTGATCCTGGTTGGCGAGAGTCTGTCTGCCGATGCTGACCCGAGCTGGTGGGACTATCGCCGGGATCATATCTGGAAGGACCGGGGAGACTCTTGAGATCTACATAGTTCCGTCCTGCCGGCCTATCAGTTTGTCGTCACGGCGGAAATCTGTACCGGAAAGACTAGCAACGTCGTGCGGGTGCTGTCTGCAGTGACGATTCGGCAGCCGGTTGCCGGAATGCTTGTTACTGTCCGTAATTCTCTGATAAGGAAATCTTATGACAGGATTGTTGGGAAGCGACCAGATCAAGGCCTTGGCCAGTGAGGAAAGTGTGCGTGGTGTTCTGGTTTGCATGGTTCTGGAGCAGGCCGAAGGCGCAGACAGCGACGAGATGAAACTTCTGGAACAGGCCCTGCAACTTCTCCTTTCCCGTTTCCAGGCGATGCAGGGAGACGCCTCATGATCCTGCGCAGTATCGAAATGGAGAGCTTCGGCAAGTTTCACGGCCAGACCATCGAGTTCCGGCGCGGCATGAATCTCGTGATTGGACCCAATGAAACGGGTAAATCGACGATTGCAGAAGCTGTCCCGGCAGTATTGTTTGGGACGGATCGCCTGGAAAGATACAAGCCTTGGGGTCGCAACGCCTGCTCGGCGTCACTTTTTTTCGAGGGTGGCGGGAGGACGATACAGGTTAAACGCAACCTGGTCACTGATGAAGTTGAACTGGTCGAACGTGACGATCTTTACCAGCCTTTGTCACAATTCTCCGGCAAAGCCCCTCTGCGCGGGCGTAGCTCATCCTGCCGTGAATACCGCGAGCTGCTAGAATCTTTGCTGGGTGTCGCCGATGAGAAACTCTTTCGTGCGACATATTTCTTCGGCCATCAACCCCAGGAATGGACCGGCGATGAGCTGGCACAGAAGCTACGTACCCTGGTCAGCGGCACTGCTGAAGTGGATTATGCAGATATTCTTGACAGCTTGCTGGATGAACACTTCAGCCTGACTCGCAGCAACCCCTGGGGCCGAGACAAGCAGCGTGATCGTGAATATGAAGACGTCTGCCGGGAACTTGAAAACCACGGGCCAGCTGATACTGTGCCGGTTTTCGTAGAAATAGATGACTCGATCGAAAATAAAGGGCAGATCGAAGCATTGTCTGCCGAACTGGTCAATGATCGTCTCGAATATGAAAAAGGCCTGCGCTATGTCGAACATGTCCGCAGCCGGCAAACGACAATCTCGGAGATCAACCCACGAACCGTTGTCGAAGCGCCGTCGGCTGCCGGACCTGCAGGTCCAGACGACATCTGCAAGCAACTGGCAGCCGCCGGTTTGCCCGAGGACCCACCGAGCAACCTTGTTGAACTTCTGGCTGCGGCTGCAGAGATCAGGCAGGAGATGAGTTCGCTGCAACAGCCTTACGCCGCTCTCGGGAACCGTGAAAAAAAGATTCCGGGAGTGCCCTGGACGGCACTGCTGTCGGTCTCCGTGCTGCTTGCGCTGGTGACCGGCGCAGCATGGTGGCGGCAGCTTTATCCGTTGCCGGTGTCGGTCTTTTCCGGCACGGTCGTGGCATTGCTCTCAGGCTGGTGCGGCTGGCGCTTTAAACTGAACAGGAAAGCACGCGCAGAGTGCAAAACAGAACGCGGCAGGCTGGACCAGAAAAAAAGCGCCATACAGCAACGCCAGGCTGAACTCAGTGAACGTTGCGAAGCTCTCGGCCTGCCTTCTTCACCGATAGACCTGGTCCGGCTGCAGAAACTGGTGTCTTCAAACCGCGAACTGCTGGAAAGTTACTGGGCCCGGCCTGTTGCCGAGCATTCGGTTGATGATGTTGCAGTACACGTTGAACCCCGGCCCCCGGAACAAATCGAAGCTGCAGGCTCTGTTGAAGAGGACGCTCCTGACGAGGAACTGCAGGAGATGGAAGCCCGGCTGGCAGAATTTGCAGCTGAAATAAACCGTAAAGAAGGCCGCCTGCAGAAGCTGAGTAGACAGCTTGAGAATCTGGCATCCTCGCGAGCAGCCGGAACCGGAGGCAATCACACGGCATTGCAGAAGCGCAAGCATGAGCTTGAATCACGCATCACTGTGCTGCGCAAGGCGATCAATCTGCTGGCGGGTGCGGTTGATGAATTCAGCCGCTCGCATCTTGTTCGCCTCAATCATGAAGCCGGCAAGCTGTTTGCCAAGATCACGGCGGGGCGATATGCTGAGATCAGGCTCGATGAAAACATGGTCCCTTCGGTCCTGGTTGACAGGCGTCGCTGGATGCCGGCCGAAAGCTTCAGCAAGGGCACTGTCGACGCACTTTACCTGGCCTTGCGTATCGCCTTGACAAAGATCCGTGATGATGGTCGGACACTGCCTCTGATGCTTGATGATCCCTTTGTGCACCTAGACCAGAGACGTCTGGCGACGGCACTGAACATGGTTGACCTGGCATCAGCTGATGGACAATTGGTTCTCTTTAGTCATAATCTGGAACTAGGAAAACGTGCCGCGCGTGAACGATGGCATGTCGTCCCGCTGGACGGAAGCGCTGATGACACGCGCACAAGTGTAGAAGGAGGAGAGCATGCCGGACAATTGCATCTTTTGTAAAATAATAGCCGGGGATATCCCGGGAAAGATTGTTTATCAGGATGATCGGCTCGTTGCTGTCGAAGATATCAATCCCCAGGCTCCAAATCACCTTCTGATCGTGCCAAGGAAACATATCCGCACGACTCTGGATCTGACGACCGCTGACAATGAACTGATTGGGCATGTCTTCCAGGTGGCCGGGAAACTGGCCCATGACCTCGGTTTTTCCGAAGACGGTTTCCGGATTGTCAATAATACCAACGAGGCTGGCGGTCAGACCGTGTGGCATATTCACTTTCATCTGTTGGGCGGCCGTGACATGTCCTGGCCTCCCGGTTAAAGGGTCCGGTCAGATTTTCATCGATGGATATGCAACAGGCTTGCGACACGGCGATTTCTGTCTTAATATCGTTCAAATCTCTAACCTGGAAGCTTGCTGAATGGAGACGATTCATCATTCAATAGCCGAGCCTGATGCTCCGGAGAACTACGACGATAAGCGTCAAGTGCGCCTGATTAATGAAATCATGGAGCTGTTGGTGACGCATTATGGTGGCAGTCTCAGTGAGCCTGTCCTCGATGAATCGATCGATAATCTGCAGAAGGCGATCAGCCTCGCACAGAAAGCCCACCGTCACCAGCTGCGCAAGTCAGGAGAACCCTATTTCTTTCACCCCCTGCGAGTTGCCCATCTGGCCGCCCGACACTGGATGGATTTTGCCTCGGTAAACGCCGCGATCCTGCACGATGTCGTCGAGGATACGTCGACAACACTTGAGGACGTCAGCGCTATATTCGGCGAAGAGACCAGCCTGCTGGTTGATGGCCTGACCAAGGTTGATGACGACCTGCTCAGCCGCAGTGTGCTCAAGCAACAGACGTACCGCAAACAGGTCCTGCTTGCCGTCCGGGACGTCCGGGTGCTGTGCCTGAAGTTCTGGGACCGATTTGACAACCTGCAGACCATACAAGCCCTGAACCCAGAAAAACAAAGACTGATTGCAGAGGAGACCAGGACGATCTACGTCCCTCTCGCCAGGCATCTGGGCATGGGTCGCGTTGCAACTGAGCTTGATGCACTGTCTCTGACGATCCTTTACCCCACCCGTGCCGAGCGTTACTCGGCCGCGGTCGATGAACTTCGTAAAAGTTACGAGTCGACCCTTGGGCTGATTCGTTCAGAGGTCCATAATATTCTTGAGCACCACAAAATCGACGCTTTGGTCAAGGATCGTTGGCGGCCGTTTTCCATCATCGCGGCCAGATCCACCGCCCGCGGGTTGCCGGCCCTTTATACCCTGGATGTCCTGGTGGACAGCTTTATGGATGCCTACCACACCCTGGGATTGTTGCATCGCCTCTACCCACCGATTCCAGGCAAACTGCGCGATCACCTGAACATGCCTTCGCAGTATGGCTACCAGGCCCTGAAGACCAGTGTCCAGGCCGGAGAGGCCCGCTTGCGTATCGAAATCACAACACGCAAGCTTGCGCGTTTCAACGATTCCGGCGTGTTGGCCCCCGGCTTTGAATTTCGCAGCAAAAATTTTGAGGAATTGATGCAGTCACTGATCGAAGGTGAGTCGGCCTTTGACATGGACAGCCTGCGCCTGGCCTCAGCATCAATCCAGGTCTATACACCCCAGGGAGATGTACGGACCTTGCCCGAGGGGTGCAGCGCTCTGGACTTTGCGTTCAATATCCACGAGCAGCTCGGGTTGCATGCGGTCCGGGTGCGCATCAACGGCAAAACCCGTCAACTCAAGGCACGTCTTATGGATGGAGATCAAATCGATGTTGAAATTGCAGACCAACCGTCGGTACTGCCCAAATGGCTGGAATGGGCCGTTACACCGCGGGCCCGCAACAGTATCCGTCGCTACCTTCGCTCCAAGGTCAGGCAACCCGGCGGCAAGAGCCAGGCTTAATTCTCTCTCCAGATTATTGTTCTTCGGATTCCTTCTGCTGCTTATGTTCCCGCAGACTGTCTTTGCAGGACAGGCAAACGTTTTTATTTACCACCGTTTCGATGATTCACGATATCCCTCGACCAATATTTCCAGCCGCAAATTTCAATCACATCTCGAGATATTGCATCAGCAGGGGTTTACCGTACTCACTCTCGGCCAGATCCTTGACAAAATAAAGCACGGTGAGAGCTTGCCAGAACGCTGTGCGGCAATCACCGTAGACGATGCCTTCCGTTCCTTCCTCACCAGTGGCTGGCCACTCCTGAAAAGCTTTGGCTTCCCGGCGACTCTTTTCGTCAGTACGGATACGGTGGGTGGAGGGGAGCACCTGGACTGGCAGGAGCTGAAGACTATACGTAACGAGGGGGTGGAAATAGGCAACCACACCGCCAGTCATGCTTTTTTACTTGACCAGCAAAACGATGAGAATTGGGAGGGCAGGGTTCTGGGAGAGATAAGCCGCGCTCAGCAGGCTTTTGAGAGGAACCTGGGCTTCAGGCCGCGGTTGTTCGCCTATCCTTATGGTGAGTTTTCTCCGAGACTTGCCGAACTCGTCAGACAAGCCGGTTTCGATGCCGCCTTTGGCCAGCAATCCGGCGTATTGACGCCGGACCAGGACTTTTTTCGCCTGCCGCGCTTTCCGATGGGAGGAGTTTATGCTGATCCCGATGATT
>Ga0316198_10001231_pt1 | contig 14877 bp, 17 predicted proteins | sample OudBieAanoxic_MG_FD_204935 | JGI IMG/M metagenome (GOLD analysis project Ga0316198, IMG submission 204935) | Coastal sediment microbial communities from Oude Bieten Haven, Netherlands - site A anoxic | ecosystem: Environmental > Aquatic > Marine > Coastal > Sediment | place: Netherlands...
TGCTTCGTAAGCCCGATCCAACGCTGCGACATCACCATCCGGGTGATGACTCAGGTAGGTGTCGACCAGGGTGTCGAACAACCGGTCGGGATCAACGGTGCGTACGTCGGTCTCAGGCAGGGCCATAGTGCACCACCGTGTGCACATCGGTGTCGCCCAACCGCTCCCGACCCCCAAGGAACTCGAGTTCTGCCAGCACGGTGAACCCACACAGCTCAGCGCCGAGGCGCTCGATGAGTTCGATGGCCGCCCTCCCGGTTCCGCCGGTCGCCAGCACGTCGTCGACGATCAGAATGCGATCACCGGGACCAACGGCGTCGGAGTGGACTTCGATGCGGTCGGTGCCGTACTCGAGGTCGTATTCCTGGTGGTGGATGTCGTGTGGCAGCTTGCCCGCCTTGCGGATGGGTACAAATCCGGCATCGAGCGTGTGGGCGATCACGGAGGCGAAGATGAAGCCTCGGGCCTCGATGCCAACGACCTTCGTGATGCCTTGGTCGACGTAAGGCTGCGTCATCGCAGCGACCGCAGCGGACAGCGCGTCCGGATCGGCCAGCAAAGGAGTGATGTCCTTGAAACTGACGCCCGGCTCCGGCCAGTCCGGCACCTCTCGTATCAGTGACTTGAACTGGTCTTCGGTCATTGGCTCACTCTACCGCCGCTTGCGGCGCTTCTTGGGCGCTTGCGGCGTAGCGCCGCTCTCACGCAACTCCGGCACCGCCTCGATGACGGCGCCAACGGTGTCGGGCGCCGTCTTCTCTCCGGTGCGGCGGGCGACGCGGCGTTGCATGCGCTGCCAATGCGGCTCGGTTTCCTTCCACATGACCAGCAGCGGAGTGGCAACGAAGATGGATGAGTAGGTGCCGATACTGACGCCGACGAACAGCGCCAGCGCAAACTCACGCAACGTCGCCGCTCCGAGCAAGTAGGAACCGATGAAGAGCAAGCTGCCGATCGGCAACAGGGAGGTCGCCGAGGTGTTGATTGAACGCATCAACACCTGGTTCATCGAGAGGTTGGCGATCTCGGTGTACGTGAACTCATTGCCGAACTCTTGCTCGTTCTCGACGATCTTGTCGAAGACGACCACGGTGTCGTAGAGCGAGTAGCCCAAGATCGTCAGGAGCGCGATCACCGTGGCGGGGGTCACTTCGAAACCAATGATCGAGTAAAGCCCGGCGGTGATGATCAGATCATGGAAGAGCGCCGCGATCGCTGCCACGGCCATCTTCCACTCGAGGCGCCAGGTGATGAACGCCATCACCACGAGCAAGAACACCACGAGGGCTTCGATCGCGGCACGGGTGATCTCAGCCCCGAACGTCGGCCCGACGGCATCGACATTGGTGTTGTCGAAGCTGACGCCGGCTACCTGGCCGACCACGACTACCAGGTCGTCCTGCGCCGCGGCCTCCAGCGACTCAGTCTGCACCCTGACGGTGCCGCCGCTGGTGATCTGCACCCGCGCTCCCTCTTGCCCGACGGCGGCCAAGGCGCTGCGCACCTCACCGAGCGTCGCATCGTTGACGTTCTCGGCCTCGATGATGGTGCCGCCGGTGAAGTCGACGCTGAGGTCGAGCCCGCGTACCGCCAGCGAGAGGAGGGAGACCACGATGAGCACCGCAGACAGCGTGAACCACCGCTTGCGGTACTTGATGAAATCGAAGTTGGTGTCTCCTCGATACAGGCTGCCTGCCAGGCTCATGAGGCCACCGCCGGCGTCTCGTCCGGGCGCCCCATGGCGCCTTCAATAGTCATGGCACCGCCCTCGCCGAAGCGGCCACGGACCATCAACATGACCGCAGGCCGTGTGTAGAAGTAGGCGACGAGCACGTCGATCACGGTGGCCAAGCCCAGCGTGATGGCAAAGCCCTTCACCGGACCGATCGCCAAAGCCCACAGCAGGACGGACGCCGCAAACGTCACCGTGTCGGCCGTCACGATGGTGTGGAAAGCCCGCTTGAAAGCAACATCGACGGCCGGACGCAGTTGCCTGCCCTTGCGGTGCTCCTCCTTGATCCTCTCGAAGAAGACGATGTAGGAGTCCGCGGTGATACCGATGGACACAATGATTCCGGTGACGCCCGCCAACGTCAGCGTCGTGCCCTGGAACTCGCCCAGAAGAATGATGCTGGTCAACAGCAAGGAGCCGAACACGCTGAGGCCGACCACGGCGACGAGGCCAAGCGCCCGGTAGTAGACCACCATGGCCATAGCGACGAGGATCAGCCCACCGAGACCGGCGAGCAAGCCGGCGCGCAACGAGTCGTCGCCGAGCGTTGCGGAAACCGATACCTCACGTTCCCGCTCGAAGGTGGTCGGGAGCGCACCGTAGCGCAGGATGGTGCCCAGGTCTTCAGCCTCGGCCTGCTGATCGTCGCCACCGCCAACCGTGATGATGACATTGCCGGCGTCGAGACCTTCACCGGCGGGTACTTCGGGCGATACCTGCGGCGCGGAGAACACCACGTCGTCAACCACGATGGCCAGCTGGCGGCGTGGGTCACCAGCCGGATAGACCGACAGCGTTGCCGTTGCGTCCTCGAACTTCTGCGCTCCCTCGGACGCAAAATCCGGCTCGACTACCCACGAACTCTGGGTTGGCGAAGCACCGGTGAAGACTGCGGTCGCCCCCTCGATATCGGCTCCGGTCAGAAACGCAGGTCCGACGTGGTACACGAGACCGTCCTCACCTGCCAGATAGGCCTCTGCGTCGACGCTCACCACGATGGTGAGGCCGGTTTCCGGGTCGATATTTGGCGGTATCACGGGGGGAACGGTGGTTGTGGTCGTCGCACCCGCCTCGGTTGTTGTCGTTTCCTGGAGTTCCTCCGGAAGCGGCAGCGTTCCGTCGACGAATGCGGGGCTGACCACGTTTGCCGCCAGCACAGGTCGGAACGAGAGCTGGCCGGTGGTGCCTACTGCAGCGAGGGCGCGCTCGCGATCCTGGACACCGGGTAGCTGAACCACGATCCGCCGATCACCTTGGACGGAGATCTCCGGCTCTTGGACCTGGCCCAGGTTCTCGATTCGGCGTCGCATGATGTCGACCGCTCGGTCGAGGACTTCGGGATCGGTTCCCTCGGGAGCCGTGAGGGTGACCGAGAATCCGCCCTGCAGGTCGAGGCCGAGTTTCGGCTCCAGTCCCGCTGCGAGCACGATCGCGAGCGACCCCCAGGCAATGGCGAGAGTCAGCAGCAGCGTGACGACGAGGCGGCGTCGGTTCACTCCTCGTTCCCTCCGAGCCTCTCTGCGATAGCACGGCGCACAACCCGAAGCTCGGTGCCGCCCCCGACGTCGATGACGGCTTCGTTGTCGTCGAGGCTGCGGACAACGCCAAAGATGCCACCGACGGTGCGCACCTCGTCGCCGACCTCAATCGAGTCGCGCAGGTTCTGCATCTGCTTGACCCTCCTGCGCTGCGGCATGATGAGGATGAAGTAGAACAATCCGCCGACGATCAGCAGTGGTAGCAGCAGCGCAAAGATCGAACCGCCAGACTCAGCGTCCCCCTCCTGCGCCAAGATCTCAACCCCCTGTGCGAGCAGGGCGCCGGTCGCGGTAACCAGATGACTCAAGGGATTCCTCCGTGAACGGATCCGACCTGATGAGGTCGGGCGTCGGCGTAGGTTAGTGCCGTACAGGCAGAATGCGCGAATGTGAGCTCTGATGCTCTACGAAGAGACTGCTGAACAATGTCAGTTTGGGCTCACCACGATGACCGTGACCAGGCTCAGGGGCCGCGGCGAGCCCGCACGCCTATTGATCAACACCCTCCTCGCGAGGTTGGGATGCCCGTGCGGCCACGATCGTATCGCGGGTCGCCGCAAAGCTGCCGGCGCTGATCGAGCTGCGAATTGTGGCCATCAAGTCGGCGGTGTAGCGCAGGTTGTGCAACGTGACCAGACGCTGGCCGAGCAGCTCCTTCGTGTTGAACAGGTGGCGTAGGTAGCCCCGGCTGTACCGCCGGCAAGCAACACACCCACAGTCCGAATCGAGCGGCGCCTCAGAGGTGGCCCACTCGCTGCGTTTGATCGAGAAGTCACCAACTCGGTGCAGCACCTTGCCGTGACGAGCCAGCCGGGTCGGCAGCACGCAGTCGAAGAGGTCAACGCCACGGGCCACGGCATCGAGGATCCCCTCGGTATCCCCAAGCCCCATCACGTAGCGCACTTTGCCGGACGGCAGCTCGGGAATGGCGGCCTCCAGAGCGCCGTTGCGCTCCGCCGGCGACTCCCCCACGGACAGTCCGCCGATGCCAAATCCCGAGAAGCCGAGCGCCGCGGTCCGCCGGGCGGACTCCGCCCTGAGCTCGGGATCGGTTCCACCTTGGACGATCCCGAAGAGGGCCCGGTCCTCACGAGCCTTGGCGGTGAGAGCCCGCTCCGACCATCGCAGCGTTTGCTCCATAGCCGCAGTGAGCTCCGCTCGGGTGGCGGGAAGGCCGACCAGGATGTCGAGCACCATGGCGATGTCGGAGCCGAGCTGTTCCTGAATCGCAACGGCCGTTTCCGGTGTCAATTCGACCTGCGATCCGTCGTAGCTGGATCGAAAGATGACTCCGGTTTCCGATATCCGGGGTCGGAGGGAGTAGATCTGGTACCCCCCGGAGTCGGTCAGGATCGGACCGTCCCAGGCCATGAACCCGTGCAGCTCTCCCAGCTTCGCAACCGTCTCGGCTCCCGGGCGCAGCATCAGGTGGTAGGTGTTGGCGAGGATCACCTGAGCTCCGATCGAGGCCAAGTCTTCAGTGTCGACCGCCTTGACTGTGCCGCGGGTCCCGACGGGCATGAAGGCGGGCGTGGCGACCACGCCGTGTGGCGTGGCGAGCCGTCCTCGGCGTGCCGCGCCGTCGTTGGCCTCCACCTGCCACGAGACCGGTACGGCGGCCATCAGCGATTCACGGGCTGATCGATGAGCATGGCGTCCCCGAAGGAAAGGAACCGATAGCCGCGCTCCAGCGCAATGGCGTACGCATCGCGCCACCGGGACCCGAGCATGGCTGCCACCAGGGCGATCAGCGTCGTGCGCGGTGCATGGAAGTTGGTGACGGCCGCGTCGACAACTCCCAACTGATACCCGGGCCTGATGAAGAGCTCCGACTCACCACCTCCGGCGCGGACGAGGCCATCACCACAGGCGGCAGTCTCCAGGGTGCGAATAACCGTGGTTCCGACGGCAACCACTCGGCCTCTCCGGCGCCGGGTCGCTGCTACGGCTGCGGCAGCGGCCTGCGGGATCTCATACCGCTCGCGGTGGATGTGATGCTCTTCGATGTTGTCGACGGACATCGGACGGAAGGTATCGAGTCCGACCTCGAGGTCCACCTCGGCAATCTCAACCCCGCGGCTCGCCAGACCGGCAACAACTGTAGGAGTGAAGTGCAGTCCGGCCGTTGGCGCCGCGGCGGAGCCCACGGTCTTGGCGAAGACGGTTTGATAGCGCTCGGGGTCGTCGAGTTCGCCGTGGAAGTAGGGCGGGAGGGGGATCTCGCCGGAGACGGGAAGGAGATCCTCGACATCACCCGTTGCCGCTGTGAGCCGGACCGTGACCACACCGTCGGCAGGTTCGTTGAGGACGACGCCCCTGATGTCATCAAATTCGAGCGTCACCCCAGCCCGGACGCGCCGCGCCGGCCGGATCAACGCTTCCCACCGTTCCATGTCGAGTCGGCGAAGGAGCAGTAGTTCGACCGCTCCCCCGGTTGCCGGCTTCTGCCCGGTGAGCCGGGCCGCCCTGACCCTGGTCCGGTTGACGACGACCAGGTCCCCCGGATTCAGAAGCTCGGGTAGATCACGAAACGTCCTGTCTCGGAGCGATGACGCCACCAACAGCCGCGCCGCGTCCCTGGGGTCGATGGCGGCTTGGGCGATGGCGCCTTTCGGCAGCTCGTAGTCGAATTCCTCGGTCCTCACCGCCTGCAGGCTAGGTGCGCGTCGATGGATCAGTCGATCAGGCGGCCCTGATTCGGGGCCTCGCCGTGGGGCAGCTCCAGCCCAAGGTGGTCATAGGCACGTTGAGTGGCGATCCGGCCTCGCGGCGTGCGCTGGAGGAACCCTTGCTGCAGCAGGTAGGGCTCGTAGGCGTCTTCGACGGTCTCGGGTTCCTCACCGACTGCGATCGCCAGCGTGGAGAGGCCGACAGGGCCGCCTCCGAATTTGTCGACAATGGCGCCCAGGATGAACCGGTCGACCTTGTCGAGGCCTGCGTCGTCGACTTCGAACTTCGCCAACGCCACGATGGCGGTCTCGAGATCGACGGTTCCGTCGGCGCGCACGGTGGCGTAGTCGCGCACCCTGCGCAGCAGCCGGTTGGCGATGCGTGGTGTCCCCCGGCTCCGCAGCGCAATGCCTTCGGCCCCGTCGGGCGTGACGTCGACCTCGAGGATTCCAGCCGAGCGGGTGATGATCTCGGCGAGGTCGGCCGGCTCGTAGTAGTCGAGCCGGGCAACGTATCCAAAACGATCCCGCAGTGGCGGCGCCACGCGCCCAACCCGGGTGGTCGCACCGATCAACGTGAAGTGGGGCAAGTCCAGCCGAATCGATCTCGCCGCGGGGCCCTTGCCGACGATGATGTCGAGCTGAAAGTCCTCCATCGCCGGATAGAGGACCTCCTCGACCTGACGCGGTAGGCGATGGACCTCGTCGATGAACAGCACATCGCCGCCGTCGAGATTGGTGAGTACGGCGGCCAGATCACCGGGTCGTTCGAGCGCCGGGCCCGAGGTGGCCCGAAAGCTGGCCCCCATCTCGTTGGAGAGAATCCCTGCCAACGACGTCTTCCCCAATCCCGGTGGGCCGGAGAAGAGCACGTGATCGACCGGCTCCTGTCGGCCCCTGGCCGCTTCGATCAGGATGGAGAGCCGGTCTTTCAGTTCGGCTTGCCCGATGAATTCGTCCATCTGCCGGGGACGGAGCCCCGCATCGAAGGCATCATCACCCGGCAGGGCTTCGGTGGCGAGCACGCCTTCTTCCCTCATGGCGTCAACCTACGCCCTTCCTTGTTTGCCGAGCTCCTGGAGCGACAGCCGCAGCAGCTCCTCAACCGGCAGATCGGGCGGCAACTCTCTCATCGCTTCACGGATCTCGGCTGCTTGGTAGCCGAGGCCGTCGAGCGCCTGCCGAACCTCGACCGCCGTGCCGCCACCGGAGATGACTTCAGCGTCGGGCAGCTCGAGTTTGGGGCGCAGCTCCAACATGAGCTTCTGGGCGGAGCGCTTTCCGATGCCGGGAACCATGGTCAGCGCCGCCGCGTCCTCGGCTAGGACGGCACGCCGCAGCTCGTCCGTCGACAACGTACCGAGGATCGCCAACGCCACCTTGGGCCCCACCCCCGAAACGCCCAGCAGGATTCGGAATAGGTCCCGCTGTTCTTGCGTGATGAACCCAAACAACGCCATCTGGTCCTCGCGCACGTGCAAGTGGGTGTGCAGGACTCCCTCTTCGCCTGCGGTGGGTAGATCGACCAGGGCCTGGGCGGTGACCATGACCTCGTAGCCAACGCCGCCAACATCGATCAGGATCCGCTCTCCGTGTTTCATCCCGATGACTCCCCTGAGTCGGCCAATCATGTGACCCGCTCCACGGCTCGTCGCATTGGCGCAGACTGGAGGTGACACAGGGCAATGGCGAGCGCGTCGGCCGCATCGGCCGGACCGGGCACTCCGGGAAGCCCGAGACGCATCTGGACGACCCTCCCCACCTGCGTCTTGTCGGCGTTTCCGTAGCCGCACAAGGCCATCTTCACTGCCGACGGTGTGTACTCCTCGATTGGGATCGCCGCCTGCGCCAGCGACAACAAGATGACACCCGAGGCGCGGCCAACCGCTGTGGCGGTTTGCAGGTTGCGGTTTACAAAGACCTGCTCGATGGCGGCTTCGTGCGGCTGGTACTCGGCAACGATCTCGGCAATGTCGCGATGGAGTTCGACGAGGCGTTCGGCGATGGGTCTGGACCGATCCGTCCGAATCACCCCGACCGCAATGGCCTGTGTTGCGTTGCCGCGGGATTCCACGATGGCGTAGCCCGTCGTGGACAGTCCCGGGTCGATCCCGAGTACGAACATATGTTTGGGGATGGTAGGGAGCCGCGGTGACAAGTCCAAGGACTCGGAGCGTTCCACCCGATCAACCCACCTCGGCGAGGACCTCGTCCGGGATATCGAAGTTGGCGTATACGGCCTGGACGTCGTCGAGGTCCTCGAGAGCATCGACGATCCGGAGCACCTTGGGCGCAGTGGCGGCATCGACGGGGACCGAGGTGCTCGGCATCTGGGTGACCTCGGCTTGGTCGATCACGATGTCGGCCGCCTCGAGTTCTGCCCGGATCGCGCCCAGGACTCCCGGCGCGCTGACGATCTCCCACTGATCGCCGGACTCCGTGATGTCGTCGGCGCCGCCCTCGAGCGCCGCCATCATGACGGTGTCTTCGTCCCCGCTGGCGAGGATGAGACCGCGCTGCTCGAACAGGTAGCCGACCGATCCCGGCTCTCCCAGGCTCCCCCCGCTACGGGTGAAGACGGCTCTGACGTCCGATGCCGCCCTGTTGCGGTTGTCGGTCAGGACGTGGATCAGCAGAGCGACGCCGCCGGGGGCGTACCCCTCGTAATAGAACTCCTCGTACTCGGCGCCCTCCACGCCGCCGGCGCCGCGGGCGACGGCCCGTTCGATGTTGTCCTTCGGCACCGACGCGTCTTTGGCCTTCTGAATGGCGGTGGCCAGGGTTGCGTTGCCCTCGGGATCTCCGCCGCCGGCACGCGCTGCCGCTTCGATGGCCCGGGTGAGTTTGGCAAAGAGCTTGCCGCGTTTGGCGTCCTGGCGTCCCTTACGGTGTTTGATGTTCGCCCATTTTGAGTGACCCGCCATCAGTTCTCCTCCGCCATTGCGAGCAGCATCTCGTGCAACCGTGTGTCCTCGGTCAGCTCGGGATGGAATGACGTTGCCAGAATACGCCCTTGGCGAACGACGACGGGTCTGGGTTCCCCCGTTTCGGGATCGATCACCGAGGTGAGCACCTCGACGTCTGCGCCCACCTTGTGGATCCAGGGAGCTCGAATGAACACCGCCCTCATCGGCGCACCAAGGCCGGTTACGTCGAGCTCGGACTCAAAGGAGTCGATCTGCCGGCCGAAGGCGTTGCGTTCAACAACGACGTCCAGCACGCCCAGTTGGGGCTGGTCGGGGCCGGTGGTTGCCGCCGCCAAGAAGATCATGCCGGCGCAGGTCCCCAGCACCGGCATCCCCGCAACGATACGAGCCCGCAGTGGGTCGATCAGCCCGTAGATGGTGGCCAGGCGCCCTATCGTCGTCGACTCGCCGCCCGGAATGATCAACGCCGAGACGACGTCGAGTTCCTCGGGGGTGCGCACCTCGACCGCCTCCGCACCCAGCGAACTGACCATGGCGACGTGTTCGCGGAAATCACCTTGGAGAGCAAGAACGCCTATCGGACGGGTCATCGACCTCAGAGCCCGCGATCCTGCATCCGCTCCTCAGGAGGAAGCGCGTCGATGTTGATTCCGACCATGGCTTCGCCGAGACCCGCCGAGACCTTGGCGATCTTCGCGGGGTCGTTGTAGAACGTGGTTGCCTCAACTATCGACCGGGCCCGCACTGACGGGTCGCCGGACTTGAAGACTCCGGAGCCAACAAATACCCCGTCGCACCCGAGCTGCATCATCAATGCTGCGTCCGCCGGAGTGGCGATGCCGCCGGCCGCGAAGTTGACTACCGGGAGCTTGCCGGTTGCCGCCACCTCCTTGACCAACTCGAAGGGCGCCCGCAGCTCCTTGGCTGCGGCCATGAGTTCGTTTGGGTCGGTCAGCGTCAGTTCGCGTATCTCACGATTCATGATCCGCATGTGGCGAACCGCCTCCACCACGTTGCCGGTGCCGGGTTCGCCTTTGGTTCGGATCATTGCGGCACCCTCGCCAATACGCCGCAACGCCTCACCGAGGTCCTTGGCGCCACAGACGAACGGCACTGTGAAGGCAGACTTGTCGATGTGGTTGGTGTCGACGGGAGTGAGCACTTCAGACTCGTCGATGTAGTCGACCCCGAGCGATTCGAGGACTTGGGCCTCGACAAAGTGACCAATCCGCGACTTTGCCATAACCGGAATCGAGACGGCCGCGACGATTTCCTCGACCTTGGCCGGATCGGCCATGCGCGCCACGCCACCGTGGGCACGGATATCCGCAGGCACCCGCTCGAGCGCCATGACCGCTACGGCCCCTGCTTGCTCGGCGATTCGGGCTTGCTCGGCGCTGACGACGTCCATGATGACGCCACCCTTCAGCATCTCTGCCAATCCTCGCTTGACGAGGTCGGTGCCGCGCTCAGCAATTGGCTCGGGCATGTCGTGCTCCCAGTGCGTTGGAGTTCTCTCTCTCAGTGTACCGGTGAACGGATTCCTGTTTGAGCCGTATGGCGGACCCATCATCCGATCGGCCGTCGGCTCCGAACAGCATGTACAAGAACCTGAAAGAGGAACCGATGACTCACCGCCTACGAGAAACCACAACTACCGAGATCGCACTCGAGGACGCCTTCGCCTACACGGCGGACTTCGCCAACATCGAGGACTGGGACCCAGGGGTCGCCGCGTCGGCCCAGATTGGCAACGATCCCATTGGTATCGGCACTGCATTTGACGTCCTCGTCGCATACGGCAGCCGCCGCATCCCAATGGTCTACACGATTGCTGAGTACGACCCGCCACGCCGCGTGGTGCTGATAGGCGAAGGCTCGACGTTGACAGCCGTCGACACGATCGAGTTCGCCGCCAACGGCGAGGGCACTGAGATCACCTACACCGCCGACCTGACCTTCAAGGGCATCGCCAAGTTCTTCACTCCTTTCATGGGAAGCAAGCTCGACGAGGTCGGACTCAAGGCAGTCACCGGCCTGAACTCCGCACTCAAAGAACGCCAGCCAACCAAAGATTCCTGACCACGACGACAACTCCACCTCGGGTGAGCAGCGTGTGCCGTAGACGTACGTAGGCCCGCACGAAAGGTAGAGTCCAACACCACACGAGGCCCCCGTGTTGACCGCAACTAGAACCGACGTCCCTCTGGACCCCTACTCGACGAGCATTGGACGAGCCGCTATGGCACAGGAGGATCTTTCAACCCTCAGCGACGCCTCGCTCGTCACTTCGATCGGGCGCTTCTCAGAGGAGGCGCTCGCCGAGGCATACCGCCGCCACTCCGGCGCCGTCTTCGGACTCGCCCGCCGTATCTTGCGCGACGAGACGCTCGCCGAGGAGATCACCCAGGAAGTCTTCCTGCGTCTCTGGGACCACCCTGAGAAGTTCGACGCCGATCGCGGGTCTCTGCGGTCCTTCCTCCTCGCCCACACCCATGGCAGAAGTGTCGACGTGATTCGGTCGGAATCCTCCCGCCGCGCCAGAGAGGACAAAGACGCCAGGCTCACAGCCAACGCGGGCAAGAGCATCGAGGAGGAGGTCTGGCAGATGGCTCTGGCCGATCATGTCAAGGACGCCCTGGCCGACCTCAAAGACGGAGAACGCCGTGCCATCGAGTTGGCCTATTTCGGAGGCCACAGCTACCGAGAAGTTGCTGAGATGCTGGGCGAACCCGAAGGTACCGTCAAGAGTCGGATTCGCTCCGGACTGAAGCGGCTCCAGGCATCGATGGCTTCTGTCGGATTGGGTCACGCATGATGAAAGAACAGACCCACATGAACGTCGAGGAGCTCCTCGGTGTGTATGCCCTCGATGCAGTCGACCAGGACGAACGGCTGATTGTCGATGAGCACATCGCGGTGTGCCCTCGCTGTCGCAACGAAGTGCAGAATCATCGCGAAGTCGCCGCAATCCTGGCGGGCGACGCCCGCAGGGCACCCGATCAGCTCTGGGATCGCATCGTCAACGACCTCAGCGCCGAGGCGCCTCCCATGAAGCTGGCGCCGGTTGTTTCGCTCCCGTCGAAGCAGCCCCGGCGCGGCACCCGGCCAGATATATGGATCGCAAGCGTTGCCGCCGCCCTCGTTCTCCTTCTCGGGGTCGGCATCGCCGTGCAGTCCACTCGGCTCAGCGGCGCCGAGGCTGAGTTGGCCGCACGCGAGCAACAGGTGGCCACCCTGGCTGCAACCCTGCAAGCCGAACCCCTCGATCAGGCAGTCAACGCTGCGCTCTCCGACCCGGCCGCCCAGGTGGTGAGCCTCACCGCCGATGCCTCGTTGGACGCCATGCTCGTGGTCTTGCTTCCCGACGGGACGGGATACGTGGTCCAGAGCTCACTCGATCCTCTGCCCGCCGACGCCACGTACCAGCTCTGGGCCGTCGTCGACGGCAAGGTCATCTCCGCCGGCGTCCTCGGCAGCCAGCCGGATGTCGTGCCGTTCCACCTCGACCCCGGCGGTCTCGAAGGCCTCGTCATCACACGGGAAGAGGCGGGCGGGGTCCCTCAGTCCCAAGCCGACCCGGTGGTCGCCTGGTTCCAAGCCTGACCGAAGCAGCCTCTCCTCACGCCCGCGGTCATGTGACGGCGCGCCGTCATCTGACGGCGCGCCGTCACCTGACGGCGTCGTTCGACCAGACCGGGGTTCGTTTCTCGAGGAATGCCGCAAACCCCTCCTGGGCATCAGCGCCGGCAGCGTTTCCGGCAATGATCGGCTCGGTCAGCTCGTAGGCCGCATCTTCGGTGAGCCCTACCTGGCGGTAGAACGCGTCCTTACCGACGCCGATCACCTTCGGGCTCCAGCGCGTGATCTGCCCGACCAATTGATGAACGGCAGCATCGAGCTGCCCACTAGGGGCAATGCGATTCACCAGACCCCACTCGTGAGCAGTCTCAACTGAGATCGGCTCGCCCGTGAGCAGCATCTCCATGGCTCGCTTCTGGCCGACCGCCCGCGAGATCGGAACCATCGGTGTCGTGCAGAAGAGACCGATCCGGACTCCCGGTGTCGCAAATGTCGACCCTTCGGCAGCGACCACCAGGTCGCATGACGCCACCAGTTGGCAGCCCGCCGCCGTCGCAACGCCCTGCACCTTGGCGATCACCGGCTGCGGAACACGGTGAATGGTCTGCATCATCACGGTACATAGCGCAAAGAGTTCCTGGTAGAGGGCCGGTTCCCTCTCCAGCATCTCAGCGATGTCGTGCCCGGCGCTGAAGGCGGACCCCCGCCCTTCCACGACAATCGCTTGAATCCCGGGCGTCGCGGCCAAGTCCTCGAGCCCCCGGGTGATTTCCCCGATGGCGGCAAGGCTCAGAGAATTGCGGCGCTCAGGCCGATTCAGGATCAGCCGACCGATTGGTGGCTCGGACATGGCCTCGATACTTGCGTAGTTCATGGGCAGCTCCGGGACGGCAGCGTGTCGCCGAGTGTATCGAGCCGTGGCAGGCGCCTCCGGGCGAGATCTCAGGAGCGCTACGCCAACGCCGCTTGGTAGGCAGCGAGATATCCATCCAGTACCGCAACGCGATCAAAGCGGGCGACGCGCTGGATCGCCCGGTCTTGGAGTTTGCGACGGAGGGTCGCGTCGTCGAGCACCTGAATCAGGGCGCCGGCCAGGCCGTCGGCGTCTCCGGGTTTGGTCAGCACGCCGGCTTCGCCGAGAACGTGAGCAAACGCGGGGAGCGCCGAAGCAACCACCGCGCATCCCGCGGCCATCCCCTCGACCACGACTATCCCAAAACTCTCACCACCGAGATTGGGAGCGCAGTAGATGGCAGCAGCTTCGAGATAGGCCCGCTTCTCACCCTCGGGAACCGTAACGAATCGAACCCCGGCCACTTCTTCGCGGCGGTCCCCCGCCGCGACAAACAGTTCGGCAGCCGGGACGGCAGCACGTACCCGGGGCCAGGCCGCCAGCAACACGTCGAGGCCCTTGCGGGGGTCGTCTCTTCCCAGAAATGCGACACGTCCCGCCCTGCCCGGCGACGGCTGGTAGACGCCGACGTCGATCCCGTTCGGGACCAGAAGGACCGGAGCCAAGCCCTCGACGACGGATGCTGCTACGGGGCTCACCGCAGTGATGACGTCTAGTCGATCGACGACGCGGCGTGCGATCGGGCCGGCCGAGCGGTAGAGCCGCCGCAAGGTGGGCGACGGGTCGGCGTGAAACGTCCCAACCTTGGGGATGCCGGGTAACCGGGTGGCTGCCAGCGAGACCGTTGGCATCAACGGCTCATGGATGTGCACCACGTCGGCGCCCCCGGTGGCGGCAGCGAGACGCTTCAGCTGCCGGGGGCGGAGCGAAACGGGAGCGACCGAACCGTTGGCCGGGACGGGCACCGATCTGCCCACCGATACGGTACCGACCGGACCATCGCCGGGACCAACCACCAACGCTTCGTGACCCGCATCGCGCAGCCATGCGGCCAACGACAGCGCCTGGTCCTGAACGCCGCCGAAACGACCCAGGTCGTAGGGGCAGACGATTGCCACTTTCATTGCCCAGCCTCTCGATCGCTCGGCCAGTTGGGTTGGAACATGTGCCACTGCTCGGGGGCTTCGCTGATGATGTCCTCGAGGACACCGGCAAGACGCTGAGCGCCCGCCGCGACACGTTCCTCGGTGGTTCCCTGCCGGGGAAGCTCGAGGGGCGGATGCACCACAAAACGATGACCGGGACCCGGCGCGAAGTAGCAACCGACCGGCAACAGGACCGCGCCAGTCCGATCCGCCAACGTCACGGGACCGGCTGGGATCGTGGTTCGCTCGCCGAAGAACTCCACCTCGATGCCGCGGCCCGATAGGTCGCGATCTGCCAACAATGCCACCGTGCCGCCGGCCTCGAGCCGCTCAACCAAGGCCGGAGTGATCCGATGACCTCGGCCGGTCAAGACCACATCAATCCCCATATGGTTGCGGACATCGATGAACCAGTCGGTGATCAGAGGGTT
>Ga0316198_10001233_pt1 | contig 14859 bp, 12 predicted proteins | sample OudBieAanoxic_MG_FD_204935 | JGI IMG/M metagenome (GOLD analysis project Ga0316198, IMG submission 204935) | Coastal sediment microbial communities from Oude Bieten Haven, Netherlands - site A anoxic | ecosystem: Environmental > Aquatic > Marine > Coastal > Sediment | place: Netherlands...
CCGCCAGCAGCAGGACCACCGCGACCAGATTGATAGTAACGTCTTGCATGATGAGTGGACCCGCATCGATCGTAGCTGCTATTGCTCTTTCGACGCGCCCTTCACCACAAAAGTCACATCTGCTGATCCCTGCCAATCAGGGCTACAGGGGGATCTGGCCCCTTTGTTAGTCCGATAAATCCGATGTGACTTTTCTATCTGGATTCTGGTCTCATGACCGAAACCAACACAATCGTGACAAGGGGAGTCCGACAATGCAATCTTCCACAACATTTATCCACCGCTTGACGATCGGTCTGGGCAGCGTGCTTGTGGCCACGCCTATTTTGTGGAACCGTTCAAACGGGCCCGGAAACGGTGGGTGCGTTTCGGGGTGCATCCTTACCAGCGCGACCGCCAGACCCAAGTTATCTGTGAAGTGCCCGTCGTCGATGAACGCTGGGTGACTGACTCGGGCGGCCACCGAGAAAAGCGCTATGTCGTCATGGCTGATGTACAAATGGGTGACGCACGTTTCCCGGTGGAACTGACCCTGACCAACCGCGATAGCATGTTGTTCCGAATGCTGCTTGGCAGAACCGCCCTGAAGAAACGTTTCGTCGTCAATCCGGCCCGCTCCTATCGGCTCGGCTCCCATACACACAAAAAAGGACATGAACCATGAAGATCGCCATACTGTCACGTAGGAAAAGCATCTATTCCACGCGCCGTCTTGTCGAGGCGGGCACCGAGAGGGGACATGAGATACAGGTCGTCGACACCCTGCGTTGTTATATGAATGTCACCTCCTTCCGCCCTGAAATACACTTCAATGGGGAAGCCTTGACCGGCTTTGATGCCGTTATTCCGCGGATCGGTGCCTCGATCACCTTTTACGGTACCGCCGTTCTGCGCCAGTTCGAGATGATGGGTGTGTACCCACTGAGCGAGTCGGTGGCTATCAGCCGTTCGCGCGACAAGCTCCGCTCGCTACAGCTGTTGTCCCGCAAGGGCATCGGGCTCCCGGTGAGCGGTTTTGCCAATTCACCCGATGATACTCAGGACCTGATCAAGATGGTGGGCGGTGCGCCACTGGTCATCAAATTGTTGGAGGGCACCCAGGGCATCGGTGTGGTACTGGCCGAGACCCAGAAGGCGGCCGAGAGCGTGATCGAGGCCTTCATGGGTCTCAAGGCGAACATTCTGGTTCAGGAGTACATCAAGGAAGCCGGGGGAGCGGATATCCGCTGCTTGGTCATCGGCGAGCGTGTGGTGGCGGCCATGAAACGCCAGGCCCAGGCCGGTGAGTTCCGCTCCAACCTCCACCGTGGCGGCAGTGCGAGTCTTATTAAGATCACCCCGGAGGAGCGCTCTACGGCGGTGCGCGCTGCCAAAGTCATGGGTCTGAACGTCGCCGGTGTCGACGTCCTGCGCTCCAATCACGGACCGGTGGTCATGGAAGTCAACTCCTCGCCGGGTCTCGAAGGCATTGAGGCAGCCACGGGCAAGAACATCGCCGGAATGATCATCGAATTCATCGAACGCAACGCTCGCCCGCACCACACCCGCACCCGGGGTCAGGGTTGAATGCCAAGCGCGATGGCTTCGCCATCGGTGGCACTATGGTCGAGCCTGACACCCGTAAGACTTTGGAATTGCCGGTAGCGAGTCTCTATTCGCATGCACCCATGACGCTGCCCGTGCAGGTGGTCTGCGGTAAATACGACGGTCCGCGACTGTTTGTCTGCGCCGCCGTGCACGGCGATGAGATCAACGGGGTAGAGATCATCCGACGGCTGTTGCGTCTGCCGCTACTCAAAAAGCTGCGCGGCACGCTGATTGCCATCCCCATCGTCAATGTTTACGGTTTCGTCAACCGCTCCCGCTATCTGCCCGATCGCAGGGACCTGAACCGGTCCTTCCCCGGCTCGGTACGAGGTTCCATGGCGGCGCGACTGGCAGATTTATTTCTCAACGAAATTGTCGATCAAAGCGACTACGGTATCGACCTGCACACAGGCGCGATCCACCGTGAAAATCTGCCGCAGATACGGGCCAACCTGGATGATGAAGCAACCTCCCGCATCGCCAATGCCTTTCACGTCCCGGTTCTGCTGAATTCAGACCTGCGGGACGGATCTCTGCGGGAGATCGCAGCCGAACGTGGCATCCCCATGCTGCTCTACGAGGCGGGTGAGGCACTGCGTTTTGATGAGCACGCCATCCGCGCCGGTGTAAAAGGCGTCACCGCGGTCATGCGTGAGCTGAAGATGTTTCCTGCCTCCAGTCGTCAACGCAGGCGGCAGGAGCCGGTGGTGGCCCGCTCAACAATCTGGGTACGGGCCGAACGCAGTGGTATTCTGAGATCGACTGCGGCACTGGGCACTCGCGTAAGCAAGGGCGAAACCATCGGTGTAATTGCCGACCCCTTCGGCGAACAGGAACATGAGGTGCTCGCAGGCAGCCACGGTATCATCATTGGCCGGACAAACCTGCCGCTGGTCAATGAGGGTGAAGCACTATTTCATATCGCCCGGTTTGAGTCGACACGTGTTGCAGCGGACATGGTGGACGCCTTCCAGGCCGATGAACTACCCCTGGGACCGGTGCTCGAAGACGAACCACCGATCGTCTAGCCTTAAAGGTCTGGGGGTACGAACAGAAAAAGGAGATGGCGATCATGCGTAAATATAATCGCGTGTATTTCAGATTTCTAGCCAATAGTCAGCAGGCTACTGCCAAGCTTGCAATAACCGTCATGCTGTTATCGGCGGTGCTGCTGCATGGTCCGCATGCCGATGCCGAACAAACAGCGTCTGCCTTGCAGAATATCATCAATAAGGTGTCGCGATCCAGCAGCCTGCTGATGCTACAAGCAGTCTGTGATAGGGGTAAAACCATAACAAGTGAAGGTATTACACGCTGCGCTATTTGCCCTTCTTACACTTCGGCACCTACTAAAAAGACCGGTTTTAAATTGGCTAATGTTGTACTCGGCAGCTTTACGGAGGCACGCGAGCCTGAAGCATTGCTGTATATGAAGGGTTGTGAGTCCGATGCGACAGCAGACGGTGGGGTCGTGTTGCTGCAGAATACCGCTCATGGTTGGTCTCGTCTGCAATATCAACGCGGGTTCGGCTTCAGCGAATGCCTCAAATTCAGAACTCTGGACGAGGTATCAAACCTGCTCTGCAGCCATTCTGCCCTGGTGGACGGTAATCAGATCGGCACCATATCCTGGATTGATCTGACAGAAAACAAGTTTTCCAGTACCCGATTGTTGCGCTGGTATGACAATACCAGCAGCAACCCGCGAAAACTTGTCAGCGTGTTCCCCTACCGATTCTTACGCTCGGATTTCAATCAGGACGGACGCGGCGATGTGCGCATCAGTTTTCGCATCAGGGAACAGGTCATACCTGAAAAATACTCGGGCGCGCTCGATGCTATCAATTCTGGATATTCCATTGATCCGCCGGAATCCCTGAGTCTGACTTATATTTTCAACGGCGTAGCATTGAAACTACATAAAGACAGCCAGGATAATTCAGCGAGAGTTCAGCAGATATTAAACAAGCATCTGCCAATAACTGGTTGGTGACAAACGCAGACACCTTTGTTATCGGGTCGTCATGGCGGCACATTTATGGGACGCTCACAGAAATTATGAATTGCGCGCTAAAGAAATCATCAAAGAATCTTGTTCTTCTTGCCCTCCTGTTTGCCTGTACGCCTTTTCGCATCGACGCGCAGACCGTAGTGGGCCAAGAACAGGGTACCGCTACAGAAGCGCCTTCACCGGGCGCCATTGATAACCTGGTGAATATCCAGCAATCCATCGAGTTAAAACGAAGCGCGGTTCGCGATATTAAGCAACAGCTGAAAACGCTGGAAGATACTGCGGATAGGCAGGAATTCGAGCAGAAAATTGAACGCATTAAAAACGACATTGCTGGCCTTCAAGTATCCTTCGAACAAATCGTACTCGGCGGCGTCAATCTGTCGATCCTTACCGACCAGCCTGAAGAACAAATAAACTGGCGGGATGAGGTCGAGAAGATTGTTCGCCCCCTGCTTTCCATGCTCAAGGAACTTACCGCGAGGCCTCGCCAGATAGACAGGCTGCACAGAGAAATCGAATTGCGGGAAGATCAGCTCAGGGCGATTGAGAAGGCACTTGCGTCGATACGCTTATTCGAGAAACAGGCATTGGCGCCAGCCGCGGGCGAAGCGATACGCCAAATGCTAACGGACTGGGAGCAACGCAGGGAAGAGTCTCAACGAGAGCTTGAGATAGCGTATTTCAAACTCACCACCATGACAGGCGAGAGCATACCTTGGCAGATTTCCGTGGGGGAAGCGTTCACTAATTTCTTTCGTGGGCGCGGTTTAACCCTCCTCACCGCCACGATTATTGCTGTCGCTATCTGGGTAATCGCTAAGGGATTACTCGCGATGTACTGGCGATTGCTCTATCGTAGCCGCTACGACATCGGCATTACCCGAGCCCCCTTGGTCCTCTATAGTTACCGTCTTGTTACAGCAATTTTTATCGTGCTGGCAATACTCATGGTTCTTTATGTTCGTGGTGACGTACTGCTGCTCACCCTCGCCGTGATCGCACTTGCCGGCGCCGCCCTCAGTTTACGGCAAACCCTCCCCCGATACGCTGCTGAGTTACGGCTTTTGTTCGGTGTCGGCCCCGTGCGCGAAGAAGAGCGTCTTGTGTTGGACGGCATACCCTTCACAGTGGAGTCATTAGGTGTGTATACAGTCTTACGGAATCCTACCCTCGAGGGAGTTATGCGGCTACCCTTGCACGCCATGAATGAACTTGTGTCGCGGCCTGCCGGTGAAGAACCGTGGTTTCCCTGCCAGCCAGGGGATTACCTCCTCCTTGCCAATGGAACCTTTGGTCGGGTGCTGCGCCAGACGATTGAAGTGGTTGAGCTTGCAGTGCGGGACAGCACTGTACAGATCCGCACCAAAGATTTCCTCAGTCAACATATCCAAAACCTGTCGCGCGACGGATATGGCATTGCCAGCACGTTCGGGATCGACTATCAACATCAAGGTATCTGTCTCGACACGGTTCCTGGCCGTTTTCGAAAGTCGATAAAGACCCGATTTGAAAAAGCGGGTTTGAAAGATGATATCGAACACCTGCTTGTCAGCTTCAAAGAGGCCGGCGCAAGTTCACTTGACTACCAGATTTACATTGTTCTGAAGGGTCGTGCAGCAAATGCGTTCTTCAAGGCCCAGCGTCTGGTACAACAAGCCTGTGTGGAAACCTGTAACCGGGAAGGCTGGGTTATTCCTTTTACCCAAATCACCGTGCATTCAAAAGATGTGGTTGGTAGCGCCTTGCAACCTACGGCGCAAAAAACAGACGACCCAGAAGGAGTGGAAGTTGCCCCTTCGCCACCCCAATAGCAGGCGCAGCTTCATTTCCACAGTATTTGAATGCCATGGATCTGCCTGCCGACGGGATACAATCAATCCATCCTTGGAATGCCCTATGGCTATTTCAGTGTCATGGCAGTACCTTGGGACCCTCATAGGCACCGTAGGTGACCAGCAACAGTATCAACAGCAACACGATACTAGTCATAATGGTGGTGTCTAGCAGGCTGAAGGTGTGGTCCTCTTCCAACATCTCAGCCAGCACAAAAAAGGTTGGGTATAGAAATCCGAGCAGAAATACGTTGCTCAAGGTGAATTGGATGGGCAATCCGGGGTGTGCCGGATTGACAAAACCCTGGTAGATACCAATGCTCAACAAAGTAAAGGGCAGGACCAGAAACATCACCTGTGTGATGCCGCCAAAGGCATTTGCGAGGGCGATGCCGTATTCCCGTTTGCGGTGTGATTGCCAGAGGATGACGTATTCACTCATACCAGCGAATCCGCCAACACCAATGCAGTAAGGATGCTGTTCCTCCCCAAGTCTCTGATAGCCGTCCCGGCGAATTCGGCAACCTGTTCGCCGCCCAATACTGAGCCGATAATTCCTGCGAGGAACAGACCCGCGATTACCGGCAGGGAACTGCGCGTGACATTTCGATATACAAGCGACTTGCGGTGTTCGATGGCCTCGTTGCTGAAGTCCAGGGTTTCGCGCACTGCCTCCTCTTCGCTGGCATAGTTGCGCACCAGTTTGTACAGGTAAACCCCGAAGATTACCAGAAATACGACACTAAGGATGAACAAGTCGTGTGGTTGAAAGCTTGTCTTGGGGTGTAGGCCAGTTGAAAATGCCATCATCACGAGACCAAGGATCAGGCCTAAAGCAGAGCCGGCAATTAGGATCTTGGTCCCTGCGTCTGTAATAGGAGTTGGCATGAGAAACTTGCCTTTCTGGTCTTTCGGCAAGAAGAATGAGTAAAGGCTGAACACCAGAGCGTTGTTGTAGATAGTGATGACCGCGATAACAAACGCCGCCTGGGGGCTGACCGGCACCACAAAGGCGATGACCACTAGCTCGGGCAGGGTAGAGAGAATTTCCGACACCGTTCCGGCCACGTAATGATCCCAACGCAGACGTGCCGCAAGGCGCACCGTCGCGGTGAGAAAGGCATCGCAGGCCGCCTGCAGTACAAGCACACCGATAACCAGAGCCGCTGCTGCGTTGAACCAACTGCCGACCTGAAATCCTGACAAAGCCAAGCCTGAAATCATGGCCAGGGCGGATAGGGATAATGCAGCAACGCGGCGGGGCGACCGAGATTGAAAATAGACAGCCGGTCGGGATCGATACCATCACGACGCAGCTCAGATTCCACCGCTTTCGAAGTACCAGGTAGGCCAGCCGCCGCCTCTATTTCTGCCTCCCGAGTTATAGCAGGTTGTCTACTGGTCGGACACAACGGTCCGCCTCTATGCCTCGCCCTGTCGTTAAATTCGGCCATGCTCTGTCTTATCCGCGCCCTGGGAACGTTTGCCCCTTACATCGGTTATTTAACCCGCTTGGCGGCGCGGATCGATCAAGGTTAAAGCATCGCCATTTCCACATTGGCAAAGTTGCGGTGGTAGTGGCTCATGTAGGCAACTTTTCGGTGCAGGGCGTTAATCAGGGCTTCGTTGAAATTCACCTTTTCAAACTGCTGGGCACTTCCGAGCCCGCCGGGGCTGAACACGTTAATCTCCATGAGTTTATCACCGACGATATCCAGGCCGACCAGAAACATGCCATCCTGAACCAGTTTCGGGCGCACGATCTCCGCCATGCGCAGGTGAGCGCTGGTGATTTCGGCCTTGGCTTTTTTGCCGCCGGCATGGATATTACTGCGAAGATCTTCGCCCAAGCGCAGACGCCGGAAAGCCGCATACTTGCCGCGGTATCTCAGCGGACGTCCGTTCATCATGAAAAGCCGGGTGTCACCCTCGGCAGCCGCGGTCAGGTATTCCTGCGCAATGACATAGCCGTCACGAATGAGCGTATCGATCATCTGATTGATATTGGAGCGGTCATCCACTGTTGCCATGAACACACCGGTACCACCGGACCCCGACAAAGGTTTTATCACCGCATTACCACCCACCTCGGCGATGAACGACTTGATATCATCGCGATTCCTGGAAATCAGCGTCTGCGGTCGGACCTCCTCCGGAAAGTGCTGGAAATACATCTTGTTCATGGCCTTGAGCAGTCCCTCGGGGTCGTTCAGTACCACTACACCGCGCCGCATGGCGGCACGACCAAAGGTGATGCCCGCGGTCTGCGCCCAGGCGCGTGATCCGGTATCGATAGACGGATCGCTACGCAGCATCAACACATCAAAATCGTCAATCACAACCGTTTGCCTGACCGACCGCGGGCCCTGCAAATCGGCCAGGTAAGCGCTTTGACTGGTGTATTTCTTCTTCGCGACCGACGTGCCATGGGCATGAATCTTTTCATCCACGCCATAAGTGAAATCCGGCGCACTGAAGTACCAGACCTCATCGCCACGGTTTGTTGCAGTCAAAGCGAGACGCGTCGTCGTATAAGCGGCGAGCTCGGTCATGACATCGTTCACAAAGAAACCCAGTCTCATGTCGTGTTCTCCTGCCTAGTGCCTGGTCAAAGTGTCGCCATATCCACGTTATCGAAACGCCGCCGGTAGTAGGCCATATAGTCCACTTTCTGTTCCAGGGCACGTATGACGGCTTCGTTGAAATTGACCTTTTCAAACGATTGCGCGGTACCCAGTCCACCCGGGCTGAATACATCGATATCGATCAGCTTGTCATCGATGATCTCGAGCCCCGCCAGGAACATGCCGTCCTGGACTAGACGTGGTCTGACGGCCTCTGCGATGTGGAAGTGGGCATCGGTGAGTTTTACCGCTTCAGTTTGGCCGGGTTCATGGATGTTCGCGCGCATACCCTCACCGGTACGCACCCATTGGAAAGCGGCCACCTTGCCCCTGTAGCGCAATGGCTCGCCGTTTACCAGGAACAGCCTGACGCTGCCCCGCTCTGACGCCGGCAGATATTCCTGAGCAATGACGTAGCCGTAGCGGACGATCGCATCGATCATCTGGTTGAGGTTGGCGCGATTGCCTTCGGTCACCATAAACACGGCTTGGGAGCCGGTTCCCTGAAAACCTTTCAGTACCGCCACGCCACCCTGGTCTCGCACAAACGCCTTGAGCTCATCCCGGTCACAAGATATCAGGGTCCTGGGACGGATGTTCTGTGGCAACAACTGCATGTACATTTTGTCCAGTGCACCGGCCAGCGCTGTCGGGTCGTTGAGAACGATAACGCCGCTGCGCAAGGCAACATTGCCGAAGATGATGCCGGCGGTCTTGGCCCAGGCGCGCTGGCCGGTTTCATCTGCCGGATCAATTCTGAGCATGAGTATATCCAGATCGTCGACGGTTATCCGTTCCACCCTGGCCGTTTCGCTCTTGAGCACTTTCAGGTAACTGACCGTTGTTTTGTATTTTTTCCCCGAGGTGGTCCGTGCCCGGGCACGGATTTTTTCATCCGTATCGAAGGCAAAATCACCCGCATTGATGAACCAAACATCGTGCCCCCGGTTGGCTGCTGTCATTGCCAGCCGCACTGTGGTGTAGCCGGCTTTCTCGGTTTCGATATCGTTAACTAGGAATCCGATTCTCATCCTTATGCCCTCTTGACCAGTTCCAGAATCGTCGTGCCCCCACGGAGACGACCCAGTCGCTCCGCGGCCTGCGGGTTTTCGAGATAACGCGGTGTGAGCCGTGGCGCCGAAAGCACTTTGCGCCATTGCAGCTCCTTTATGATCGGCAAATGGCCGGCGCCGAATTTCCCCAACAGCAAGGGCTCAAGTTCCCCGCCATTGCCAAGGTAATCCAACAGGCGTATCAACCCGCGAAGATACACCATGTCTTTGAGCAGTCCGCCGCCGCGAAACACCCTCAGGGTGATATTGAATGCTGTCTTCTGCGGAAAATCATGCGTGTGGTTCAGAACCCGGAACACCTCCGGAAACGTCGCGCCTTCGCTGATCATGTACACCGCCAGCACCCGTCCGGCAAGCATCCGCAGCCTGGAACGGGTCAGACCACCGACCAGATACTCCGCTAGTACAGCCAGCCCTTCCTGCAGCTCCTCGTAATCCGGTAATCCACTGCTGAGCTGCTGAAACGGCTGCGCACGACCGTTGAAAAAAGTGACGACGTGGGTACCAATCTCGTGTGCCAACAGCGCTTCAACACGGTTTTCCCGAAATTTCTGGCGCTTGTTGATGAGAAGATTGCCGTGTGAAACCATGACGCCGACCACGTCATCGCGTATTTCTACACGACTCCAGACGCCTTCGTCCCTTTCCCGATAATAGCGGATATCGGCCTCCGCTCGGCTTGCGAGCGCCTTGGCATCCAGCCCGGAGGCAGTGCCTCCCCCGCGGCTGCGGGATGACACTTTGTCCAAAATTTCCTGGGCGGCTTGTAATAACAGATCGTCCACCTCACCATAGAGCTGTAGACTCCCGTAAAGAAAGTTGCGGGTACCGCGATCGCCCAGCATCGTCAACTTTCGATCAAGCTCCCGCTGCTGGGCACGAAACAGGGCTTCCAATGCCGGGTCCTCGATATTCTCGATCGGAATTCGGTAGAGCTGGCGTTTTATCAACCCCGGATCTACCGGTAGCGGACGGTAGAGAAAACTGGGCGTGACCTCGAAGCGCTGACGCTTGAAAGCGTTCCAGGCACGGTCTGCGTTAGTCGGCGTTACGCAGAGCAGAAAATCGAAATCGTTGGCAATTTCCGCCAGCTCCCGGTCGACCTGCCAGACTAGTTTCACCAGGCTGCGCGGTCCCAGTGCGTGGAAATGCGCTGGCTGTTGCGTGGTCTGGTCACTGGTAAACCTGAACACCGTGCGCCGAATGGCTCGGCCAAGCCCACGATGCAGGATGCGACGGTTGAGCGGAAACTCGTCACCCGTTTCAGTATCATGGAGCACGGGTCGGATGGCGATACCAAGCCGGTGACAGCGGATGCGTCTGGCCCATTCGGGCGCGATCAGGCCCGGCAGACCCGGTGCCCACGGCTTACTGCTCTCGACCTGCTCCACCTGGGCGAGCATTCTTTGCACCTTGATGCGCGCCAGGGCCTTCTGCAGGGTCCGTGACAGAGAACACGAGACATCATCCGGCCGTGACAGGATACGGAAAGCCGGGCGAATGCTGGGGGTCACCTGAGTGAACTCGGACTCCTTGCCGCTCCAGATCTCGATGAGCAAAAATGAGCCAAAACCCTCCGCCAGCGTCTCGGCGATGGCCGAGACCAGTTGGACCAGACCCTTATTAAAGCGCCGTCGGCTATTGGCAATCAGATAGGAGGATTCACCCCGCAACAACTGCTCTGTCGCGGGGTCTTCCTCGCTGGCGGGTCGCCGGTAAACCAAAAGAAACGGCAACTGCCGGTCGATGTGCAGATAACCACCAGAGGGCAGCGTGCGCCGGATGGGCTTGCCCGTTTCGAGACGTTTGACGATCGCCGCAATCAATGGCTCATCAATCAGTGTTGGCGGTCCTAAACGCACGCCTGATCGGGCGGTCTGCGTCGATTCTGACTGTGTCATCGCCATGGTCACTGGACACTCACTGTCTGATCCTCAAGTCCGTGAACTGTATTTTCCCAGTTCCTCCACCAGACCAGGCAGCGTTGAAGCCAGCGCGTCCTGAATGGCACGGTGTTGTTCAGAGTATAGTTTACCCGTCCACTCATCCATGAAGAACTTTTTGAACTCGACGGCAATCGCGCACCCCGCCTCCGGAAATCGTGTATGCACCCACTTTGGAAACTGCCTGCCGACGAACTTGACGTTTTCGCGTACATCCAGATGACGCCCCAGAAATTCAAAATCCCGTAACTCTTGGATGAAACGATCGACCAGGCCACCCCAGCGTTGGCGGTCCATGGTGCCGGTACCGATATTGACTTCGGGATTCCCGGCCGGGTCAGCTTCGGAGCCAGACGGCCCGTCGCGCCGATGGTTATAGCTGTGCAGATCCAGCACGACAAAGGCACCGTGCTGCTGTTTCTCGCGGCACAAGGACTCCAACGCCTCATAGTACGCATCATACTCGGACAGCGACGCGTCAATCACGGTCTGTGCGGGCGTGCTCTTCCATAACTCAAGGCCCCAGGCATCATCCGCCGTCATGTAGACCGCCGTTTCCCGCGGGCGGTTGAGATCCACCTCAAATCGTGAACGTTGCGCCACCATGCTGGTAGGCACGACTTCAGCCCACTCTCCCGTGAACGGGTCTTCCTCGCGTAACCGTGAGGCGTCATTCAGCGCTGACAAGGCCGCAAGCTCCGGCCTCAGTTCATGACCATTGTGGTTGGCCACTGCGACGACGGGGCCCTGAGAATGCCTGATTCGCCAAATTTTCTCGTTCATCGCTCTATCCAGATCATCTTGTATTTAAGCATACTAGCTTGTTACAGATCAGACTCAACAGTTTCCCCTATTGTCACATCCCGACGAAAAGAAATAGTACTGGGATTTCTTGTCATTTATCGATATAACAACCATCAATGACGACGACAACACAATCAAGCGGCCCAACTCTACACGCCCGGCTTTTTCTACTGCTATGCATAACCATTTCATCGCGGCTTTACGCGGAGACCGTCACAGTATCGATTAAGCTGGATTACCCGGTACTGCAACAGCTGATGCTGAATCGCCTGTTCATCGATCCCGGTCAGAGCGCAGAGCTTCTGCACGACCCCGCCGGCTGTAATAAAATAGTTCTGTCTAATCCACGCCTGGGTGAACAACGGCAACGGCTGGAAATTGTAACCGAGGTAAAGGCCAGCCTGGGCACTGCTTTGTTGGGACACTGTAGCAAGCTGTTGTCCTGGAAAGGTGAGGCCAGATTCCTCACAGAGCCTGTTATCCTGTCCGGTTCCCGGTCTGTAAAACTCAATGTGATCGATAGCCAACTGTACAACAGCCAAGGTGAAATGATTAGCTCCGGCCGTTTATGGGAGCTTGCCGGCGGTCACATTCAGCCGTTGCTTGGACAGTTTCAGGTCGATCTGGCACCTTCGATCGACGAATTAGGCCTGTTGTTGCCGGAAGTCATGCCCGGGCGTTCCGCACAACAACTGCGGGCTGTCGTCGACAGTCTGACACTCGCGGATATCCGGGCTGAAACAGCGGGTCTCGACATCGACGTCAACTTTCAGGTTCAGCGATTAGCGGATCAATCGCAGCCTGAAGCACCGCTCAGCCAACAGGAGGTACAGCAGTGGGAAAGTAACTGGCAGATGATGGATGCCGTAATCACTTATGCCGTCAAGCACTACGCAAGCGCGACAAAACGCCAGGACCTGCGCGCGACCCTGCTGGAAATACTTCTTGATGCCCGCTATCAGTTACAGGACGCGCTAACGGCGCCCGCCAACCAGGCACACGACCCGGTTCGCCACTGGTTTGTCAGCAGCTGGGAACGACTAAGCCCGGTGATCCGGGAAATCGGCCTTGAAACCCCCGGACAGGAGTCCCTGCTGTTGATCAGCCTTTTGACCGCCACCGACACCCTGCGCGCGCTGGATCGACTGGGTCCGGCAATCGGCCTGGATATTTCGGCAGATGGCCTCAGACGGCTGGCGCGTATGGTCAATCGTCGACCGGGCATTGATCCGCTTCGCTACCAAGAAGCCGTTGACCCTGAACTGCGGCGTTTGATGCAATTGCCGTCATCACCGGAACCACCCGAACCGGACAGTCTACGCTTCGACTTCTGGCCGATGCGTTCAGCCCACGCCGATACAGCAGTCGACCGCCTTAACCACTGGGTGCCAAAAAAAAGCGAGCTGGACGAATATTTACCAATTGTGCAGCGTTTGCTGAATAAGACAGCGGCGAAAACCGTACGAAACACAGGTCTCGATCCCCCCATCGTCACACTTTATCAACAGCTTGTCATGGCGACCGGCTGGCAGGAGAGTTGTTGGCGGCAATACGTGGTCCGGCAGAAAAAAATAGTCCCTTTACGGTCAGACACCGGCGATATCGGTCTGATGCAGCTGAACGAAAAGGTCTGGCGCGGATTCTACGACGTTCAGAAGCTACGTTGGGATATCGCCTATAACATCGAGGCAGGGACTGAAGTACTGCTGAATTATCTGGTCAGATACGCACTTAAACAGGGCGAACACAAACGGCGAGGCGGTCTGGATAATCTCGCCAGGGCCACGTATTCGGCCTATAACGGCGGACCCAGCAAGGTCTCCCGTTATCGGGATCCGGCTGCGGCTTCCGCTCATAAACAAATCGATACCGCATTCTGGGAGAAGTATCGCACGGTGAAGCAAGGTAAAGAACTGCAGGTCGCTCGATGCCTTGGCGGGGACAAGACTGATGTCACCGCTGCCAAGCCGGCAATAGAAATAAAGAAATCTGCCGGCAACAAAAGCAAAAATGCGCCTGCCCGACAGGCAAATGAAGGCACAGGGAAAGAACGTAAAAGCTGGGTTCTGGAGCAGAATGAAAATCACTTTACCCTGCAGTTAGCCGCGTTCAGTAGCTCCAAAGCGGCCCAGAACTTTATTGACCAAGCCTCCCTCAGCGGATTCGTCGCAATTCATCCCGTGCACAAAGATAAACACGTCCTTTATGCCGTACTCTACGGCAGTTACAGGAACCGATCGGACGCTGTCACTGCAAAGCGGTCGCTCGGGCATCTCGGGCCCTGGATACGCCAGTTTAAAGAACTGCATAGATAAGGATACTCAGCATAGCCCTCATACAGGGTGTATTGCTACCTCTCAGCCAAAATCAGAGCACACATTCCTCAGTTCTAATGCACGGCTTGGGCTTTCTTGTTGCATGGACGTCGCCGCCGTTAATTTCCCCAACGCTGAGAAGCATCTAAGTCGATCTTGCGCGCCTTCGCATCCGAGCAAAGAAACTTCGATTACTAGATCGGAAGGCGCTATCGAACCTCATCAAGAGTATACTCTTCGCACGCAGAGACCATTACCGCTCGATTTGGTCAAGCTTGAGGTAAAATTGGGGATAATACACTCGCGCGCCCATACTGTGGAGACACAAGAGACATCGATGCCATGCCCGATATACTTCCAAACCAGTCGGCACTCATCGCCAGACTGCCCCCGGATCAACAACAAACCTTGCTCGCCATCTTAAAAAACACCAGTGACCCGGAGTCGTTTCAGCGCGAACTGGAGAAACACCCAGAGCTGGTGGCTGCACTACAATGGGCTCCCGCTTCAGGCCGTTTTGACGACCCCACTGATTTAGAATCGGTTATTGAGAGACTTTCCCAACCGGCAGGAAACCTGACGGAAATGCCCCGTCGCATAGAGCTGTGTCGTCAGGCGTTATCATTGGTTGACAGGGATGAGAATCCTCACTTGTGGGGCATCCTGC
>Ga0316198_10001234_pt1 | contig 14857 bp, 10 predicted proteins | sample OudBieAanoxic_MG_FD_204935 | JGI IMG/M metagenome (GOLD analysis project Ga0316198, IMG submission 204935) | Coastal sediment microbial communities from Oude Bieten Haven, Netherlands - site A anoxic | ecosystem: Environmental > Aquatic > Marine > Coastal > Sediment | place: Netherlands...
AATTATTCCCAGGGGCAACTCACACCGGATAATTTTGGAAGAGACCATCATCCTAAGTGTTTTACAATTTTTATGGCTGGAGCAGGAATTAAAAAAGGAATTACTCTTGGTGCCACAGATGATTTCGGCTATAATGTATTGCAACGCCCGGTTCATGTGCACGATTTTCAGGCAACACTTATGCATTTGCTGGGAGTGGATCATGAACGACTAACATTTAAATTTCAGGGAAGACGTTTTAGATTAACAGATGTACATGGTGAGGTAGTTAAAGAAATACTGGCTTAAACCTTAAAATAAGTAATCATGGGAACCTCAAAAAATAGGAGGAGAAGTTTTATTAAAAAATCTGCTCTGGCAGTAGCTGCAGGTACTGTGGCACCTCAGTTTATTTACAGTGGTGAAGCCTTTGATCAGGTCGCTAAAACAGGTATTGTTGGTCATGGCAATTTTCGGTATGAGGTTGACAAAGAATGGGGGGTACAAGACCCATCCAGGATTCCCGTGAACGATTGTCATGAAATGGTTCTGGACAGTAAAGGCCGTATTTTTATGACCACCACAGGTGAAAGCAACAATAATATTCTGATCTACGACAGGTCTGGAAAAGTATTAGATTCATGGGGAAGAGGTTTTCCAGGTGCCCACGGTTTAACAATTACAGGAGAGGGAAATGAGCAATTTCTATTCATCACAGATCCCAATATAAATAAAGTATTTAAAACTACTTTGGATGGCAAAATTCTAATGACGCTTGATAGGCCAAAAGAAGTTAAAGGCTATTCTAAGGATGAGCAATTTAAGCCAACAGAAACTGCTGTAGGACCCAATGGAGATCTATATATTGCTGATGGTTACGGTGAGAATTACATAGTGCAATATAATGCCAAAGGCCAATATATCAGGCATTTTGGTGGCAAAGGGAAAACAACGGATACATTTAATTGTTGTCACGGCATAACCGTAGATTACAGAGATTCGAAGAATCCTACCCTATTAATTACTTCCAGAGCGGCTAATGAATTTAAACGTTTTACATTAGATGGCGATCATATGGAAACCATACCCCTTCCGGGTTGTTCTATTTGCAGGCCTGTTATACACGGCAGGAATATCTACTTTGCAGTCATCGTAACAAAAACCTGGGACAGCTATGATGGCATGCTGGCGGTTTTGGATGAAAATAATAAAATTGTTTCTTTTCCCGGTGGGAACGCCCCGGAATATAATAATGGGATCTTGGTTCCGCCCAAATACGATGGACAAACTTTTCGCAATCCACACGATGTCCTGATAGATAATGACAGTAATATTTACGTGCCACAATGGGCTTCAGGAAGGACTTATCCGATCAAACTTAATAGAATTTAAAAACCTTACAAGCATCAACCAAACTCATGTTCGCATTGGATATTGTTACATTTTTCGGCAGATTTCATCCTCTCCTTGTACACCTGCCAATTGGCTTTTTATTTCTGGCTATTCTTATTGAATTATATCAGGGTAAAAAAGTAAAGAAAAAAAACAATCAGATTATTGCCTATGCCTGGTTGCTGGGAGCCGTAAGTGCAATATTATCGGCCTTTTGTGGTTGGTTCTTGGCAGAAAGTGGACTGTATGCAGAAGATACTATTTTTTGGCACAGATGGTTGGGTGTAGGCTTGGCGGTAATTACCAGTTTCGGATGGTGGACAAAACAAAATCCAAAGCAATTTCCGAAAATGATTAATAACGGCATCACCTATCTTGTTTTGGGCCTAATATTGGTTGAAGGTCATTTGGGAGGAAACCTCACTCATGGGGCCAATTACTTGCTGGTATATGCACCAGATCCCATACAAAAACTTTTTGGGGAAGGAAAAAAGAAAAACGCTATACCTCAACTGGAAAATATAGATTCAGTAGTAGTTTACAGAGACATGATCTACCCTATACTGACTGCCAAATGCTTAAGTTGTCATAACAATGAAGAACAAAGAGGGGCACTTAATATGCAGCAGATAGACTTATTTCTTGAAGGTGGTGAAAACGGACCTGTAATTGCTGCGGGGAATACCCCGGAAAGTGAAATTTTCCGCAGGGTAACACTTCCGCAGGAGAATGAAAAATATATGCCCCCTAATGGTGAACCTCTTTCCTATGATGAAATAAAAACATTGGAATGGTGGATAATCAATGGGGCAGATTTTGAGCAAGAACTTGCACGTTACGAGATTCCTGAGCCCATGCAAAAAGTGATCCAACGATTGTACGGTTTAGATACTCAACCAAAACCCTGGTATGAATCTGTAAAAATACCAAAGGTAGACAGCTTACGTTTAAAATCTTTATTAGATGCCGGATTCTCGGTTAAAACTTTAGGATATGAAAATCCTTTGTTAGATATTAAATTCTCCGGAGAGGAACTATCTCTGGATAAGCTCACTAAACTTGTGGATGTTGGGGAAAATATTACCTGGTTGTCGCTTGCCGATACCGATATGCAAGATGAATGGGTTTCAATAATTTCGAAATTTCCTAATCTTACCAGACTAGAACTACAAAAATCAGGGGTATCCGATAAATCTGTAGAATTTCTTAAAGCCCTGGAACATCTTGAGTCTTTAAATCTATATGGAACTAATGTTTCGGATTCTTGTTTGTCTATACTAAAAAATATGCCGCAACTAAGAAGAGTGTATTTGTGGGATTCCAAGGTAACCTTTGAAAATGCAAAGGCCTTGGAGAAAGATAAATTAGACCTGGAAGTCGAAATTGGAGTTCCGCCTAAATGATTTCCTAAAACCATCCCAAACCTTATGCTTCTCTTTTATTTTATCCTATTTTTGAACAAAAATTTGGGTCTTGATCAGATTGCTCATACTTAATTTATTTCTTTTTTTCTTTTGTTTGACTTCAGCCCAGGAAACTCCTGAAGAAGAAGTTAAACAGATTAATATCGTATACGGTGCAAACTTCACGAAAGACGAAGAGCAATTTCCCGGTGCATCTATTTTTAGCAAAGATGAGAGACAGGTTCAGTTTGAACATCAGGGGGCTGATCTTTGGTGCGATATCGCCATATTCTATCAAAAAGAGAATAAATTAAGGGCACTTGGCAACATACGGATGAAACAGGGTGATTCTATTCAGATGACCAGCGGAAAAATTAATTATGATGGAAATACGAGACTTGCAAAGGCCTGGGAGAAAGTCGTCTTAAAGAACACTGGCAGTGGTACCGGTACCGGTACAGGCATGACCCTTATGACAGACACGCTTTACTTTGACCGTGAAAAACAGGAATCTTATTATACAAGCTCAGGTACCATTATTGATTCTGCCAATACGCTTACCAGTGAAATTGGAAGATACTTTATGGTACCGGAAAAGTTTCAGTTCGTAGACAATGTTCATATTCTAAACCCTGATTACACCATAGATTCTAAACAATTAGATTATTATCAAAATTCTAAGAACGCATATATGTACGGGCCTTCTACTATAACAGGAGAGACCTACAAAATTTACTGTGAGCGAGGATATTATGATACAAAAATAGAAAGCGGTTATGGCATAAAAAATACAAGAATAGATTACAATAACAGAATCATTGAAGGGGATAGTGTTTATTTTGATAAAGCAACAGAATTTGCTTCTGCCACTAATAATATTGTTGTTACAGACACCGTAAATAATGGTGTAATAAGGGCGCACTATGCGGAGGTATTTAAAGCCAAAGACTCTGTATTTGCCACAAAGCGGGCCGTTTCTATAAGTTTGGTTGAGCAGGATTCACTTTATATGCACGGAGACACATTGCTTCTTACCGGGAAACCGGATCATAGAATTTTAAGGGCTTTCAGAAATGCTAAATTCTATAAGACTGATTTAAGCGGTAAATGCGATTCTATTCATTTTAATCAATCTTCAGGAATAACTCAATTGATAAGAGAACCAATTTTATGGAATGTAGATAACCAAATGACCGGTGATAGTATCTATATCATATCAGATATGGAAACTGAAAAATTGGATTCATTGAAGGTAATAAATAATGCATTTATTATCTCGCTTGATAGCATAAGCATGAAAGGTTACAATCAGGCTAAAGGCAAAGATCTCTTTGGGAAATTTATAGATAATTCTCTAAAAATTGTAGACCTGGTTAAGAATACTGAAGTAATTTATTATATGTACAATGATGATGATGAACTAATAGGGATAAATAAAACTATTTGCAGCGAAATTAGACTGTTACTAGCCGAAAATGAAATTGAGGATATTACTTTTTTTACTAATCCTGATGGAGATATTTTTCCTGAAAAGGACCTGCCGGAGAGTAGCAGAAAACTCAAAGGTTTTATATGGCGGGGTGATGAAAGAATACTTACCAAAGATGATATTTTTGACGAAGACGATAACAATATTGAATTGGTGAAGATTAAAGGTGTAGATAATCGTCTTGATCTTGAAGAAGAGCAAGAAGAAGTTGAAAGTGAAAAGGATCCCTTAAAAAATTCCAATCCCATTAACGGTCTGATCCCTAAAAAAGGGCCCACACTTCCAAAAAAAGAGTAGTTGCCATGCAGGAGGATTTTTTCAGATATCAGACCCAAACAACTCCACATCCATTGGCAGTAGAGGTCTCCCACGCTAAGGGTAGCTATATCTATGACAAACAAGGAAATAGCCACTTAGATTTTGTTGCAGGAGTATCAGTTTGCAGTCTTGGCCATTGTCATCCCAAAGTTGTAGAAGCTGTGGTTAAACAAACCAGCAGATACATGCATGTCATGGTGTATGGTGAATTCATACAGCAACCGGCTGTTGAATTTACCAAATATTTAGCTTCACTTTTACCAGATCAGCTAGAAACTACATATCTCGTAAATTCGGGTACCGAGGCAATAGAAGGCGCAATAAAACTAGCAAGAAGATTTACAGGTCGGTCTAAACTCATGGCTGCTAAAAATGCCTATCATGGAAATACACTTGGTAGTCTGAGCCTAATGAATTATGAGGAGAGAAAAGCTCCTTTCAGGCCATTAATACCGGATATTTCTTTTGTGGAGTTTAATTCTGAGCAAGATCTTTTCAAAATAACAAGTGATACAGCCGCAGTTATTCTAGAAACCATTCAGGGAGGTGCAGGGTTTATAATGCCAAAAGAAGGATATTTAAGAAAGGTAAAGGATCGTTGCAAAGAAGTAGGCGCTTTATTAATTCTTGATGAGATTCAACCGGGATTCGGACGAACCGGTAAATTATTTGCTTTTGAGTACTTCCAGTGCGTGCCGGATATTCTGGTTATGGGTAAAGGTATGGCTTCCGGTTTACCAATAGGCGGATTTACGGCTTCGCATGAAATGATGAACGCTTTAAGTGATTCTCCTAAATTAGGACATATAACAACCTTTGGAGGGAACCCTGTGATAGCAGCAGCAGCTATGGCTACGCTTAAGGAATTAACCAGTGGAACGCTTATTCAAGATACTCTTGAAAAGGAAAAACATATCAGATCCAGGTTAAAACACCCATACATAAAAGAGATTAGAGGTAAGGGACTTATGCTGTCTCTTATTATGAAAGATGCAGAAATTGCCAATAAACTAATACTTTCTTGTGCAAGAAAAAATTTGATTCTTTTTTGGCTGCTTTTTGAATCAAGAGCCGTTCGCATTTCTCCTCCACTGACTATAAACATTGAGGAAATTGACCACGGTTGCAACATAATAATCGAGACTTTGAATGAATTAGAGCAATAATTTGTTAACTATTTTGTTAATAATATAGCCCTGAAGTGGATTTAAGGGTAGTACCAAAATACTATTTTTAAGTCCATAGATAAACCAAGCACGTTCCTATGGCGTTAGATCCTAACGAAAGTCAAAATCAACCAATCGCGAAGTTTGAATCCATGTTGAAGACAGATGACGTATACTTTTTTGACGCGGAAGATTTTGAAGACATAATTCACCACTATTTAAACAATGGCAAAATTTCCCTAGCTAAGAAAGCCATTAAAATTGGACTCAAACAACATCCGGGAGCAATGAATCTAAGGCTTTTGGATATAGAAGTGCTTGTATTTGAAAATAATTTGGAAGTTGCAGAAAAGCTTTTGGATGAACTTCAATTGATGGATAGCGCTAATGAAGAGATATATATTCAGCGTGCAAATATCTACTCAAAACAAGACAATCACGAGGCAGCCGTAGATATGTTAGAAAAAGCTTTAGACTTGTCTAATGATAGTTTTGACATTTATTCATTATTGGGTATGGAATACCTGTTTATGGATAATTTTGAAAAGGCTAAAGACAATTTTATAAAATGTGTTTCCTTTGATGAACAAGACTATTCCTCACTTTATAATGTAGTCTACTGTTTTGAATTCATGGAGGACTATGAAGGTGCTATTACTTTTTTGAATGATTTTCTGGAGCGAAATCCATATTGCCAGGTGGCTTGGCATCAACTGGGAAAACAGTATTACACTAAAGAAATGTTACCCGAAGCTTTAGCAGCATTCGACTTTGCAATAATTGCGGACGATTCCTTTATTGGGGCCTATTTTGAAAAGGGAAAGGTTCTTGAAAAAATGGGAAAACACAACGAGGCAATTGAAAATTATGAAACAACTATAAAAATTGAAGATCCTACATCACATGCTTACTTAAGAATTGGTAAATGCCATGAAAAGCTCGATAACGACGAGTTGGCAAAATTTTATTTTTACCAGACTGTTCATGAGGACCCCTTACTGGATAAGGGCTGGTTGGCAATAACAGATTTTTATATTCGCAAGAAAAATTATGAAAGAGCCTTATATTATGTAAATAAGGCGATTAATATTGATGGTGAAAATGCTTTATATTGGAAAAAATGTGCTAAAATTCACAATGTCCTTCAAAACTTAGACGAAGCGGATTTTTCATATAAACAAGCCGTCGATCTCGGAAATTATGAGTTAGATACCTGGTTGAACTGGGCAGAGGTCGTTAAAACAAATAGTGATATTGATTCTGCCATACAAATTTTGATTCAGGGTCTGCAGTTTTACCCTGAAGAGGCTGAAATAGAATATAGAATGGCCGGTTTATATCTTATGTTAAGTGATTCTGAACAGGCAAGATTCAGGTTTACTAATGCATTGAAATTAGACATCTCTAAACTTACTATTTTTGAGAATGCATTCCCTCAATATTTTAACTCCATCTGGACTCAAAACATAATTAGCAATATTAAAAAGGCTTCCGAATAAAAGAACTATTTTTGTTTTTTTATTTTTTTAATGAATAATCGCAATTTATTAAGTTATATCGTCATTTCTCTGAAAGGGGTCGCAATGGGAGCTGCGGACGTAGTTCCAGGAGTTTCTGGTGGTACGATAGCCTTTATTTCAGGGATTTATGAGGAACTAATAACCTCTATAAACGGCATAAACTTTTCCAAATATAAAGTCTTAAGAGCAGAGGGATTTAAGAGTTTTTGGAGAGCTATCAATGGGAATTTTTTGCTTGCACTTTTTTCAGGAATTTTCATAAGTGTCTTTTCATTGGCAAAAATGATTAGTTGGTTGTTAGTTAACCAACCTATATTACTGTGGTCTTTCTTTTTTGGATTGGTATTTGCCAGTATTTTTTTCATTGCAAGAGATATTGAAAACTGGAATTTAGGTATTATTACCGCATTTGTCTTGGGAGCTGCTATAGCATATTATATTACAACCCTACCTCCTTCAGAAAATTCACATAGTTTGCTTTACCTTTTCCTTTCTGGAGCTCTTGCGGTGTGTGCAATGATCTTACCTGGAATTTCAGGAGCATTTATCCTGGTACTTCTTGGTTCTTATAAGACTATTTTAGATGCTGTGCACCAGAGAGAACTATATACTATAGCAACGGTAGCTGTAGGAGCAGTATTTGGTCTTTTAAGCTTTGCCAGGCTATTAAAATGGATGTTCCAAAATTATAAGAATAGTACACTGGCGCTTTTAACAGGATTTATTTTAGGCTCTCTGAATAAAATATGGCCCTGGAAAAGAGTTTTGGAAACAAAAATGTTTGGTAAGAAAGTCATTCCTATTAATGAAGTAAACATTTCTCCCTTTAATTTTGAGGGGGATAACCAATTGCTCAATGCCATTCTTTTAGCATTACTTGGGTTTTGCGTTATTTTTATACTTGAAAGACTAGCAGTAACAAGTAAAAAATAATTAGAATGCCGAGGAAACCGAGAACCATTCTTGATAAATTATTCCTGATAATAAAAGGATTGGGGATGGGTGCTGCAAACAAAGTTCCCGGTGTCTCCGGTGGTATTGTTGCATTTGTTGCCGGCTTCTATGTAGAATTTATTTATTCACTCCAAAAGATTAATATAAAAGCCTTTAAATTACTGCTTAATGGAAGATTTAAAAGTTTTTATCAGTATGTAAACGGCCAATTTTTATCGTTGCTCATTTTTGGAATGTTAGTGAGCTATTTTAGTGTCTCCAAATTACTGGATTATTTCCTGGAACGTCAAGAATTATTAGTTTGGGCTACTTTTTTTGGCATGATAATAGGATCCATTTATTACATTGCAAGTGATTTTAAACATTGGAATAGAGGAACCATAACTTCTGGTCTTTTTGGTCTTATTGTTGGAATTTCAATCAGTTTTTTAAGTCCGGCCAAGGAGAATGATAATTTATACTTTATCTTTCTTTGTGGTATAATAAGTGTTTCTGGCATGACTCTTCCAGGTTTATCAGGATCATTTATTCTTATACTTTTAGGCAATTACGTTTTGCTATTGGTTGATTCTGTAAATTCCCTCTACGATACTATTGCCGAAATAATAAAAGGAGATTTTAGCTTCGTTGAAAACGAGATGCGCCTAAGAACCTTGAAAATTCTTGCTGTATTCACCGCTGGATCCGCCACTGGACTTGTTACCCTATCCCATCTGCTTGGATATGTACTGAAGCACTTCAAATATATAACCTCTGCTGTTATAATAGGATTTATCACCGGTTCGCTCGGTGTAGTTTGGCCCTGGAAAAACCCAATTTATAAAAGGGATGAAGCTGGAAACATTGCTGTTGATTCAAATGGTGATGAAGTAATCATGAATTATAACAGATACTTTCCAGATTTTAGTGAAGGTGAAACCTGGTGGGCAATCATGTTTGTAACGTTAGGGGTTGCATTGTTAATAGGATTAGAAAGGTATGGCAAGAACAGAAAAAGATAAAGCTAGTTTTGGGTTAATAGGAAAGAATATATCTTACTCTTTCTCCAAAACTTATTTTAACAACAAGTTCGCTTCTTTGAATCTTCAAGGCTATAGCTATGAAAATTTTGACATGCCTAATTTAGAAGAATTTCCTTCTCTAATAGAAAGGAATAAGACGCTTAGAGGTTTAAATGTGACGATCCCCTATAAAGAAGAGATAATTCGCTATTTGGATAATTTAGATAGAAAGGCGAAGCATATTGGAGCTGTTAACACAATTAAATTTACTAAAGAAGGTCTAAAAGGATATAACACTGATGTATACGGTTTTAAAAAATCTATCGAACCCTTTTTAAAAGAATCGCATAAAAAAGCCTTAATCCTTGGTACAGGCGGGGCTTCTAAAGCTGTTGCATTTGTTTTAAAAGAATTAGGTATTTCATTTAAATATGTTTCACGTAATCCAATTGGAGATCAGATTGGTTATTCAGAATTAAATAAAAAGGTCATTAGCACCCATACTTTGCTCGTTAATTGCACTCCTCTGGGCACTTTCCCGAATATTGCAACCAAACCAAGTATTCCCTACGAACTTCTGACTTCAAACCATTTGCTTTTTGATCTTATCTATAACCCGGAAAAAACTGCATTTTTATTATCAGGAGAACAAAAAGGCGCGATTATTTGTAATGGGGCAGAGATGTTGGAGTTACAAGCCGAAAAAGCCTGGCAAATCTGGAACTCCTAACATTCCTTCCCGTAATTTTTAAAAAAGGTATTCGCAGAACAACTCAGGCAAGTATTGATGCATCAAACTAGTTTGATTACCTTTGTAGTCACACATGCTGTTAGTATCTTACCATGAAGATGCTAATAAATCCGCAGAAACATTAAATAAAATGTTGGAAAATAATGATCATAAACTACAGGAGTCTGTAGAGGGAGAAAATAATTCAGAAACTACTGAATCTAAACAGGAATCAGAGAAAAGCACTGAAGTAGAAAAAAAATCTCAGGAATTAATTACAGCCGATAAGTCAGAAAAGGTTGAAGAGGAAATCCACGAAGAAATAAATGAATCTAACGCAGAAGATGCAGAAGATAAGGACAATAATCGTAGACACCATATACCCATCCTGGACTACCATTCCATGTCTATGGAGAATTTGGTTGGAGAATTGCAAAGGTTGGTTCGAAATGAGAAAGTACAGGCCATTAAAAAACATGTTGACGGTATAAAACACGAATTTGACCTAAAATTTCAAGATTTTTTAGAACTAAAAAAGGAAGATTTCATAAGTAAAGGTGGCAACGAAATTGACTTCAGATATAATTCTGTAACCAAACGCCAATTCAATGAAGTATATTCTGAATATCGGGAAAAAAGAAATGCTTACTACAAGAATCTTGAACAGAATCTAAACGAAAATCTTGCAAAAAGACTGGAAATTATTGACGAACTTAAAGGGCTGGTCAACGTTGAAGAAGATATAAATACAACTTATAAAAATTTCAAAGACATTCTGGAAAGATGGCGAAATGCAGGACCAATTCCAAGAAATAAATACAATGATGTTTGGAGGACATACCATCATCATGTTGAAATTTTTTACGACTTTTTACATCTTAACAGGGAACTCCGCGACCTTGATTTTAAACATAATTTAGAGGAAAAGTTGAAACTAGTTGAATCCGCGGAAGCCTTGCTAGAAGAAGAGGACCTCAATAAAGCATTTAGGGAATTACAAACATTGCATAAGGTTTGGAAAGAAGATATTGGGCCTGTTGACAGGGAACATAGAGAAGAAATTTGGAAACGCTTTAGCAATGCTACCAAATCCATGCACCAAAGGAGACAGGATTATTTCAAGGATCTTGACAAGGTATATGAGCAAAACTTAGAAAAGAAAAAAAGTATTATTCAAAAGATTGTTGAAATAGGGGCTCATGTTGCCAGCAATCATAAAGACCTTCAAAAGCAAATAAGGGACATAGAGGCGCAGCGAGATGCTTTCTTCAAGGCAGGCAAAGTACCACAAAATGTAAATGAACAAACCTGGGGCGAGTTTAAAGAAGCTGTCAGAGTATTTAACAGAAATAAAAACGCCTACTACAAAAAACTTAAAAAAGATCAGCAGGAAAATCTTGATAAGAAAAGAGAGCTACTGCGTATAGCAGAATCTTTAAAAGATAGTGAAGAGTGGGATACCACAACTTCTGAACTAAAAAGAATTCAAAAAGAATGGAAGGCAATTGGCCATGTTCCCCGAAAGTATTCTGATAAGATATGGAATGACTTCAAAAATGCATGCAATCATTATTTTGACAGATTACACGCCATAAAAAATAAAGCTCACACTGAAGAATCTGCAAATTTTGATAAGAAACTCGCCTGCCTGGAAAAACTAAAAGCATTTCAAATAAGCGGTGATAAAGATAAGGACGTAACTACCCTGAAATCTTTTATTGATGAATGGAAAAAATACGGCCGGGTTCCTTTCAACAAAAAGAATATAAATGTTAAGTTTAACACTATTCTTGATGCTATACTTAAAAAACTTGGGGTTAGCAAGCAAGAATCGGAGCTTATGAAATATGGAGACAAGCTTAAAAAATTAGCAAATGCTGATAATGAAAGAGCTCTGCTAAATGAGCGAACTTTTATCCGGAGAAAGATAGATGAAAGCTTAAGCGAAATTCGCCAATTAGAAAATAATTTACTTTTCTTCTCAAACACGTCCGGTGACAATCCTCTTGTTAAAGATGTTGTAAAGAACATAGATCGTCATAAAGAAACTTTAGTTATTTGGAAAGCAAAGTTGAAAAATTTGAACATTTTACAACATAATCTTAACAAAGAAGAAATTGAATCTGAAGAAGAAACGGACAGTTCTGAAGACAACTAGGAAATTTGTACAAAATATCCTATTCGTTAATCGATGCAATTATTAGCGAAATTTTATAAGCGAATTAAATGTTATGTGCTATACAACTTATTGGATAAACCTCTCCTTAAAGTTCCTTTATTCTTACATTTCTAAATTTAATTCTACCAGGTTCAGCTGCTTGGAGTCCTATATAACCTTCAGATAAATCATCGTCGTAAATGTCTGCTGTTAGTTTACCGTTAATCCAGGTTCGAATATGATTTCCTTCGCAGGTTATTTTATAGCTATTCCACCTTCCTATAGTTTCAACATTTGCCAGAGGTTTTGCTCTTGTAACTATAGCTCCTGTTCTTGATTCCTGGTCCGGGTGGTAATCCCAGATATTCATCTCGTAACAATCAGTGTTTGAGATATCTTTATTTTTACATCTCACAAATATCCCGGAATTAATACCAGCATCTGGATAAAATTCGAGGGATAATGTAAAATTATGATATTTACTGCTGGTCATTACAAATCCCGATCCACCTAAAGAGGTACCAATGAACTGATTGCCATCAAATTTCCAGCCGGCCCTTCCTTCCTGAAACCATCCTTTAGAATCCTCCTGGAAAATTGCTTTTTCAGAACTCTCCCCTGAACCGCAAGAATTAAACATTAGAAACAAACAAAACACACCTAAACTTGTCAACTTTTTAATCATCATCGATAGTATTAAGTTGATAAAATTATAAAAAATTGGAATTAATCTTCAAATCATACAGGTTTGATCTTAGCACAGAATACGTAACCTTTAAAACAATTCTCATTTAAATATTATAATAATTCCCTATAAAGGATAGCCTATTTTACCAAATCAAAAATCCGTGTATATTTAATAATTAAACTATTGTTTAATGGGTCATTGTCCTGTAAATTATGATTATAAACCACGAATAATCCTGTGTTTGCCCTTTGTAACCAGCCAAACCTAAAATTAAATGCCCATAGTCTGTTTACAGTATTATTTTGTACAAGTCCCTGCAGCAAGACATTTGATTTAAAGGCATAGGTTATCCTGGATTGAAAAACATTTGCCGTAAAATCTCCTCCGGGAAGTTCAAATTTATTATACTGATAAGAAAGACCTGCATTAAATTTTTCACCAGCTCTTAATTGTACGGTAGCGGTATTTAGGTATCGCGTACCACCAAATGAACCTCCAAATACAGACCTTATATTTACAGAAACTGGTTTCGAAGCATTCGTGAAAAAAATCAGCTGCCCTTCTGCATGTTTATAAGTTCCAGGTTCCACAATAACCCCTTCAGAAATCTCAAAGGGTTCTAGAAGACCCTCTGTGGTTAGGTTAATACCTGTATGTATTTCAGTGCCATTTTTAAACTCCCAGTGGTTATCAATATGCAAAAATCCGGTTTCCTGAAATCCATCAAAATTCCAATATCCCCTATAGGATACATGTGGTCTATATTCTAAGATTTTTGAATTTTCATTTTTAGGCCTCAGATGATAGAGCACGAGGCCTTCCGGTTTGCGGAATGCTGACCGTAAAAGAAACCCTACTTCGGGATTAAACCCCTGCCCCACTTCTGTATAAGCTGCTCGCATTTCCCAATTATCCCAATTATAGTCAGCCTGGAGTTTAAAAGAGTGTTCATTTATGGTGTCATATGACCCTGAAGTCCGGGCATAAAAACCCGACAATCTTGCTTTTTTGCCTAGTCCCAGTTTTCCATCTATAGAATAGGTTCGGTTGTAGTCATTTTCAGATTCCAGGCCTGAACGATTAACAAAAACTCCTCCTAAAGCCGTTCTCCCTTTAAATTCGTGGTTAACCCTTGCAACACTAAAATTATTTTTTTCTATTCCTTCCTCATTCACCGCATCAGTAAACATTGTAAGCAAACCAACATTGGTTCTGTTTAGTTTACCTGAAAGTCTTGCACCACCTATAATAGGGACAATACTGCCATCATCTCCAATCCCTATTCGCCGACTAAAAAACATGTCTACCTCACCCGGACTTCCAACTGTGAATAATCCGGCATTTTCTAAAAAGAATGGTCGTTTTTCCGGAAAAAATAAATTAAACCTATCCAAATTTACCTGCTGATCATCCACCTCAACCTGGGCAAAATCCGTATTATAAGTAAGATCAAGAGTTAGACTTGGGGTAATACTGTATTTTATATCCCCTCCTATTTCGGGTGTAACTTCAGATTTGAGATCGCCGGAAGAATAGTCATTATCTAACCTACCTAGAACATAGGGTATTATTTTAAGATTTCCCGGACTCCTTAATTCCAATCCGGTTAGTGTCCCTGCCAGTGAAAGTCTATACAATGTAAATCCGATAGGCATCTGTGCCCAATAGACAATTTCATTTGTCTTGCGAATATTTCTTCGAAAGTTTATTCCCCAGTCTTTCCCTGCCTGAAACCGAATTGTTCTTAAAGGAATGGCAAATTCTGCACTCCATCCATATTCTTTAACTTGTGCCTTTACCGTAAAAGAGGCATCCCAATTAAGGTTAAAACCACCAATAGTACCTGATTGTTGTCTATTTACATTTCTATTACCTTGTCCTTCATTATCTACCTGGGCGTCATATTCAATTCCGAGGGAGTTGGTTCCGAATACAAAACCATTCTGTCCATCTTTATAGGTATCTAAAACAAAAATAAAGGCATCCGTATTATCTAAACTTGCGTCTCTTCTCGGATCAGAGACTACTAACTTATCAGGTTGTGAATCATAACAAATTA
>Ga0316198_10001235_pt1 | contig 14856 bp, 10 predicted proteins | sample OudBieAanoxic_MG_FD_204935 | JGI IMG/M metagenome (GOLD analysis project Ga0316198, IMG submission 204935) | Coastal sediment microbial communities from Oude Bieten Haven, Netherlands - site A anoxic | ecosystem: Environmental > Aquatic > Marine > Coastal > Sediment | place: Netherlands...
ATTATTGTGAACAGGCGGAGAAGTGCAACTCGGCGTGTCACCAATTACAGTTTCCATCTACCTGAGCGACGCAAGCGAACAAAACGTAAAACGGATATTATTGCATGGCAGAAGTTGAAGATTACTCAAAGACCTTGATATTGTTGCAAAATTATAAAGGTCTGCCCCCCCCAAAAAACACTCAGCCACGCTTTAAGAAGGGTTGGCTATTAGCACTTCCTCACCATCATATTATTGACTTTTTCATAGCAGGATGCTACCAACGACTTCAAGCGAGGATTCGCTGGGAGGTGGCAACAGCTCTGTGAGCTAACGCTTGACCATCCTATTTTACCCCCTTGTACTTGTGATATTCGCCAACAGTGAGAGGGCTTAGAACCTCGAAAATGAGACCTTGTCTCGGAATCTGAAGGCTAAATCCCTCAGCCCTCTCGGGGCACACTGATAACATTGCTCTGTTTTGTGCAATCCTCAGACATCCTATGGTTTTTGTTGACTATCCTAAGACACACCTGTAACGTCATTGAATAACTTCGTTGGAGAAAAGTAAGTACAAAAAAAATAAAGTATGAGGAAGACTGGAAAACTCATGGGAAAAGAGACGAAGAGACCGGTGCATGGTGGAGTCACAGTGGCTTTTGATGACCAGAAGGAGTTAGTCCTCGACTCAGAGTGCTTTGGTGAGTTACTGGACTTCTGGAGTGGATATAGAAGGATGGACATGAGCCGGGTCGTACCAATTAAGAGGGAGTCTTATCCTCTGACTTGTGGTCTGTGTCTAAAGACCATTCTGCCTGACAGGCGTACAAGAGATGAGAGGCGGGATTATAAATATGACCTGGCGATTACCGATAGAAGGCACCGGAACAGAAGGAATGCAGACAGAAGAAGGAAACCAGGGCGTGGTGACCTACCGGCTGCCTGATGAAGATATAAAGAAGCATATGGTAATGCCGTCGGTTTTCTGGTGGACTCTCCAGTAGGCTATGTGAGGGTACTCAAAAAGGTCTCTATAGTGGACTCCGAATAAAAAATATTTGGATTAGCCATCCGAGTACAAAGCGTTTCCGTCCGAATAGCAGCCAGTTATAAAAAGCGCCGAGAAGTGAGCGCTGCGAGCTTCAATCTGACTACGAATCCGTAAGTTGCAGGTTCAAATCCTACCGGGCGCACCACATAAAACATTTTATTACGATAGGTTAAGGCCCTCACAGGAAATTCTTGTGAGGCCTTTTTTTATTTGGTGTCAACGATGCGTCAACATTCTCCTGAGAGGTCATAGCCTCCATAGGGCTTGCAATCTGAGATTAAAAGGCATGCGTGCGATCAGAGGCTTTTTCAAATTGAGAATTTTTTTCCTGTAACAAAATGAATCGCATTTTTTTAAAATTTTGTAACTTTTCTCTTCCTGGTACGTTTCTATTTTGAATAGCCTTCCTTTTTCATGCCCAGACCGGACGATGATCAATTGTAAACGACATATCGATTACCCCGTACATTCCCTTAAGAAAGGCTGCGAGAGATTATTGCTACTTCTTATTGTTGCCGCAGTTTCAAGGTAAGGCTCTTCAATCACCCTTCACCCGACATTGGCAATAAATTAAGAAAATTTTTTAAAACAATTTCAGCTCGCCTGAAAGGAGGAAAAATGCATCCCATCTCATTGAGATCCATTATCTTGGCACTCACCATGACGCTCTTGCTCCAGACTTCAGACTTTGCTTTTGCCCAACAAGCCGGGCGGGGTGCCGGACCAGGCCCTGGCCCTGGGGCAGGTCTGGCTGCGACCACACTGACGATCTTTGAAACGGATGATTTTTCAGGCTCCGGTATCTGTGCCTTGTGTCACAGTAGATTGACCGACGAAGCCGGCACCGATGTATCCAACGATGCCCAATGGCGGTCCACCATGATGGCCAATGCTGCCAAGGATCCATTGTGGCAGGCCAAGATCAGCGCGGAAGTATTTTTGGCTTCTGCAAATCCAGAAGCTAAGTCTTTAATCGAAGAAAAATGCAGCCGCTGCCATATGGGCATGGCGCGTTACCAGGCGAAAACCGACGGAACTGCCGTCGGCGTTTTTACTCCGGGTTTTCTCGACCCCGCTCATTACCTTCACGAGGCTGCAATGGACGGCGTCTCCTGTACCCTCTGCCATCAGATTCAACCGGACAACTTGGGCACACCGGACAGTTTTACAGGGAAGTATGTTATCGACACCGCCACCGCTCCGCCGAATCGACTAATATTCGGGCCCTACGATCAGCCGCGGCAAAACCCGATGCAAAATAACGCCGGATTCCTGCCGATGCCCGGCACTCAAATTGCGGATTCCGCCCATTGTGGATCCTGCCACACGCTCTATACGCCGGCCCTGGACGAAAATGGTGATCTGATCGGTTATGAGTTCCCTGAGCAGACCACCTATCTGGAGTGGGAGCACAGTGGTGTGCTTGAAACCTGCCAGGACTGCCATCTTCCAAAGGCCGTCGGATCGGTGGTAATCAGCAACCGCCCGCCAACCCTTGCGGCGAGATCCCCCTTTTGGCAGCACCACTACGTCGGTGGGAACAGTTTCATGGTCAACCTGCTCAAGGCTAACGCGGCTACTTTAGGAGTAACCGCAGATGATGTTCATTTTGACGGCACTATCTCGCGCACGCTCACCCAGCTTGGGCAGGATACGGCCGTATTGACGGCTTCTGCCTCCCGCACAGGAGACGCGCTATCGGTGACGGTGGATGTTGAAAACCTCGCCGGTCATAAGCTCCCTAGTGGGCTGCCCTCGCGGCGATGCTGGCTGCATATGGTTGTCACGGATGCCAACCAAAATTTGATCTTCGAGTCCGGCAAGCCGCTGCCTGATGGACGTATTGCAGGCAATGACGCCGAGGATGCTGATCCTTCGACCTATGAATTCCATTATAAAACTATCACCTCCGATGACCAGGTGCAGATCTACGAACCTATCATGCTTACCTATGAAGGTGAGGTGACCTATACGCTTCTAAGAGCGTATTCCTACGCGAAAGACAATCGGCTGCTGCCCGCAGGATTCGACAAGGTCAATGCTCTTGGCGACATCGCCGTCTACGGACTGGCTGTCGATGATGCAAACTTTACCGGGGGCTCGGATCGAGTGACCTACCAAATTGATGTGGCGGGTGCAAAAGGAAATTTGAACGTTACAGTAAAGCTATTGTACCAAACCCTGTCTTATCCCTTCGTCTCTGACCTGGCGAACACCAAAACGGATCTGGTTAACGACTTCATGAGTTTGTACAATCCCGCCGACAATGTCCCTGTAGTGCTTGCCAGGGCACAGATACCGTAGAATTAATAACCAAATTTGAGGACATACTGGGGGACAAAGGTCATCAAAAGCGTTCCCAGTATGCCTTTTTTAGGATCTCGATTTCAACTCAAATGAATTTCCTGAACGTGGGCAGTAGGCCTTCCGGTCGGGTTTCAAATTTTAAAATAAAACCTGGCAGAATTCCTTGCAAATAATAGGGGTCCCCCTTCTTTTGAAATTTAAAACGATCATATTAGGCATGGTTGAAATGTAACACCGTCAGCTTCATTCGATAGATTTCAGAAGGACTCCAAACTCAACGAAGAAGTTTACAAAAAAATAGATACCCCCAAGTTTATCCTGGGGTATCTATTTGGTGTATTCAATCTGTTGCTATTTCGTGATTGCAGCAATTGTCAAAATGAATATGTTCAGGTTGGATGGAACGCGCGACATTGCTCTTATCCGCCTCAGATAGATACATAAAGCCAACTCGATTTCCCCCTTTGACAAAGGGGGTTAGGGGGATTTTAGAAAAGACCAATCGGATTGAATTTCTCAAATTTGTAACAATAAATGTAAGTGACAATTGACACAAATTGAAGACCTGGAGTTCGAGGCTGGAAACAGACAGGGGGCACCATCCGGTGCCCCCTGATTTCTTCTGTATCCGTTCAGCTGACTTTATTGGTCGTTGCTGCTGTCGGTGCTTTCATCCTGGCCGTAAGCACTGGCCTTTTGTACCATAGATTGGGTCTTGGTCTGAGTCTGGGTTTGCTCGTCGTTATGCAGCTGAGTCTGTGTTTGGGTTTGCGTTGCGGTTCGGGCCTGTGTTTGGGTCTGGGTCTGAACCTGAGACTGCTCTTGAACTTGCTGCTGGGACTGAGTTTGCGTGTGGGTCTGGGTATGCGCCTGGTTTTGACTCTGCGACTGCGTACCGGAACCCGGTCCATTGGCGACATTTCCACCCTGATTGCCGCCCTGGTTGCCGCTGCTGTTTCCGCCTTGGCCGCCATTGCCCGAGCCACCACTGCCGTTGCCGCCACTGCCCCCATTACCGCCACCTGAGCCGCCACCGGAACCGCCACCGGAGCCACCACCGGAACCGCCGCCATCTCCGCCACCGTCTCCACCGCCGTTGCCGCCACCGCCGCCGCCGGATCCACCACCACCGCCGCCGCCGGCACCACCACCGCCACCGGCACCACCGCCGCCACCGTCGCCGCCCTTGGCCAGTACCATATTGCCTTCAAACAACGGATTCTCGACATCGGCGACGACCGGTGTTAGATTCCAATTACCGTCCTCCGGTATCAGGTTCGATGGAACGGCGCTCCAGGCTGGAAAAGTCATAAACAATAACCCTGAACAACAGACGAGTTTTTTCCAAATTTTTCTCTTCATTTTTTCCTCCCCTTTCCCCTTGAATTAAATAAAAATCCGATGTTTTATCGGCCACTATGAAGTGATTTGAGACGATGTCAAAACACTGCAATCAGGCCTGACTGCCAGAACTCTTTGATTATTAAACGTCCGGGAGGAGAAAAGGTTACAAAGGTTTTAGAAAGGTATTCACTGATGTATCGTGCGCGGCGTCTATCAGGACTATGGGACCCCCATGGTCCTTTTGTAAATGGGGCACTCTCTGAAGTCTCTCATGCAGAATTGAACGATTTTCGGAACGTTAAAACTGTTAAGAGAGAAACAGTAGCAGTCGGGCTCGAGGGCATCCAGAACCGGGCATCCCTCTTTTTGTCCATAGTCCGGAACCCCCATGTAACTTTTGTAAATGGGGCATTCTCTGAAATCTCTCAGGCAGAATTGGACAGCCAGCGGAACGTCAAGGCTGCTAATTGTCATGCAGTAGCAGTCGGGCTCGGGGTCATCCAGAACCGGGCACGTTTCTTTTTTATCGCTCCCATCCGGTGTCCAAGTCGTGAGGTTCGCCATGATCGGTAGCGCCTCTCCGTAACTGCTGAATGGCGTTTGGGTACATGGTGGGACTGTTTACGCCGGGTATGGCTATCCCGAGAATTTCATGAAATCTTTACTACGCTACGGGTAAATTTCTGGAATTTTAGATGCTTGAACTGAAATTTACGCATAATAGACAGGGTACAGTTTGCAAATCATGATTTTCAGAGAAAAGCAGAAAAGATGTTACCCCTTGGGCACTCCCTGAGGCATCCATTGGCGGCGTTATCAAGGGCTTGCAGTAGGTTTACTACGGCTGCACTCTTGAGTGCCTTGCCAATGAATCCCTCAAGGGCGTGAAATATCCGGGCTTGGGGAAATCAATAGCTTCTATCCGCTCATTCAAATAGTGTCCATCCATAAATTGCCTTTATTCCGTTCCACAGCGTTCTCCGCAGGTTTTCGGCTGCGGCGTACGCTCAATATGCCTCGCCGCAAACCCTTGTGCGGTCTTGTCAAACAAAAAAAAGTCTCATTTCTGAATTGGACACATCTCAGCGCCCCTACCAACCGCGGATGGGCACTAAATAGTTTTTTTATCTGCCGCCGGCTCCACCACCTGAACCGCCACCGCCGCCGGATCCACCACCACCGCCCGAGCCACCGCTGCCACCGGAACCACCACCCGAGCCACCGCTGCCGCCGGAGCCACCGCCCGAGCCGCCACTGCCCCCGGAGCCACCGCCCGAGCCGCCACTACCCCCGGAGCCAGCACCACCTGAGCCCGAGACGCCAGACTGCCCACCGGCGATTCCAGCACCTCCTTGGAAGCCTTTACCCTCCTGCATGGCCGCTGTATATCCGCGGGCGAGGTTTTGCGGATTGGTGTGCTGCGCCTGATTCATAAATGAGCTTCGGAGAGTTTGCATATCCTCATGACTGAAGCCTTTGCTCAACCCCTGGTTGACCATGGCGGCGACAGCCTGGGACGACACACCGAGTCTTGACACGTCCCGGGCCGTCTGAAAGCTCTCCAAGGCTAATCCGTAAGCCTGGTTGGGATTCGTGGAACTGGCGCGCTGCTGGAGCTGGCCGATAATCTCATCGGCATCTTCCTTTGACAGCCCGGCGGCGAGGCCGGCCGCCAGGACCTGCCCCAGGTTTTGCGCGCGGCTTGGCTGTTCGGTGAGCCTTGCCGCGTGCTGAAAGGCGAACGAATTCCGTGCCTGGACCGTTTCCATAGCGCCCACAATCAGGGCCGGAGGCACGTTTTTGGCCATGCCCTCGAAGGCCTTGTTCATCAGTGGCTGCACGGGCGTATTGCTGGTTTTGGCCTCGGTCAGCAGGGCGTGGGCCATCTGCACCTGCTGCTCGTCGAACTGGTGTTGCAGCATGGCCTTGGTGAGCTCGATAACCGGCTGTGGTGCCAGGCCGCTTTGGATGGCCTGACGGGCGCTGACCTTCACAGCCGCCGGTGAGTTTGCCGGCAGGCTGTCATCGACCGTATCGCCCAGCGCTACCGCAGCAGACATCAACATAAAAAGCGTCGAAGTTATGGCGATAAAGCGAAAAGATAGGCTTTCAGGCTTTAAGTGAAGCGTTGAAGCTATCATTGTTGAAAGATCCCTCTTCTTTTGAGTCCGTCCCTACTCAGGGACGTAAATACAATTGCGCGAGCCAAAATCGTCCTTTTCGTAAAATTTACACTCGGGAACGTACACGGTCCCGTCGACGAGGTAAAAATATCGAAATTCAGAGTTAGCCGCCACGGTCACCGCCCATCGTGACCCGCCTACCTTGTTGGCCAAGCGCGGGCTGTAAGCATCCAGTGAAGAGGCAAACGACACCCCGTGGGCCTCGGGTGCATCGAGATAGAAGGTCACCCGGTTCGACTGCAGCTCGTGATAGTGGGTTGCCGCACAGCCAGCGAGTTGAAAAGCGGCCACCGTCAGTATAAGTATTAATATCTTCACGTCTTCATTTGCACGGCCAGAATCGAGTTCTCGCCGCCGAAATCATCTTTTTCACGTATAGCTATCGTTGGGTCGGGGATCCGCTTGTGTCCCTCGATGATGTAGCACAGTCGGTGCTCGCCGGCCGGCACTTCCAGAACCGTCTCCCAGTACCCACTGTTGCCGCTTCTCTTCATGGGTACGGCCGACCAGCCGAGGAAGCTGCCGGTGATCTCCACCTGTTCTACATCGGGCTGATACAGGACGAACCGGTGCGTTGTCAAATGAGACACCTCCTGCCGCGGCATCACGAAAAACAGGATCAGCGCAGCAGTGGCCAAACCAGCGGCAAACGTGCCGACCGGCCGCCACAACGCCATCGTAAACCGGCGTTTTTCACGAAACACGACGGCCGGAACACGATCGACGACCTCTCCGCGCACCAGCTTTTCCTGGTGCAGCAGGTCCACGGCTTCTTCCTTGAAACGCGCCTGAGCATGCACGGTTTCGACGAAAACGATCTTTTCGTCCAGTTCGAGCTCGTCGTCTATGTAACTGCTTATCAAATATTCTTTCATCGTTCACCTGCGTTCATCATTTCCTTGAGTTTCACCCGGGCACGGTGGACCCGAACCTTGACATTCCCCTCGCTGGTGCCGGTAACCTTCGCGATCTCCCGGTAGGAAAGATCGCTGCTGACCACCAGCGATAGGACATCCCGCTCTTCCGGCGCCAGCTTCTGCATGGCGGCCAGCACCCGGCGGTAGTCTTCGCGCACCAGCAGGTGCGTTTCCGGGTTGGGAAGGGGGTTTCCCGGTTCCTCGAAGGGCGGAGCATCGTAAACTTTTTTGCGGTAGCCATCGATGAGGGCGTTCCTGGCAATGGTGTAAAGCAGAGTGGTGCTTAATCCCTCTTCACCATATTTTTCCAGATACCGGGTAAAACTCTCCTGCAAAATGTCACTCGACAGGTGGTAATCTCCCGTGCTCCGCATTAGGTATGCAAAAAGCCGTTCCCGGTTTTTTCGGTAAAATTCTCTGAAATTTCTCACTCTTATTATTTATACGAATGAACCGCTAAAAGGTTACAGTAAAGAGCCGTTTCGCTCCATACCAGTAGTGTGTCGTTGATTGCAAGTCTCTGTTACGAGACTTTATGGCGATTGTCAGATGTTTTTTCGGATGGGCGTTTTTGAAAATCCCCCTGTCCCCCTTTTTCTAAGGGGGAACTCGGACCCTATAATATAGACAGCAATTTTTGAACCAAAATATGACTACCGTATTCCGCGAACCCGTTAGATGACGGTATTACCATATACGCTGCTTCAACCGCTTTTCTGACTCCGCTGATCACCACTCCCTCCCATTCATGCAAAGTGTGACATGGCACACCCTGAGACTGTGGCACCTGTGCCATGTCACACATCAAAACTGCGGCCAGCGGTGCTGCCAAACCATGCCATTTATATCAAAAGACATTGAAATCGTTGTTTTTTATTCTTTCAATGGATTTTTCTAACGGTCATTTCAGGCGGTGGCACGCTTCTTGGTCTAATTCGTCTCAGGATTTCCCTTTGCCACACCGTCACGAACAGGTCCAGCACGACTCAAACCATCATTCAGTAACTACGGAGCCGCATGATCGATTATGACCAGCCTTACGACATGGACACCGGATGGGAGCGAGAAAGAAGAGGCGTGCCCGGTTCTGGATGACCCCGAGCCCGACTGCTACTGCCTGACGCTGAGCAGCCTCGACGTTCCAAAGGCGGTTCAATACTGCCTGAGAGACTTCAGGCAATGCCCGATCTACAAGAGAACCATGGGGATTCCGTATGAGAGAGAAAAAGAAGCGGCGTGCCCGGTTCTGGATGACCCCCAGCCCGACTGCTACTGCCTGACAGTGAGCAGTTATGACGTTCCGAAGGCGATTCAATACTGCTTGGGAGATTTCAAACTGTGTCCCATCTACCTCAGGCACGTGGGGGCCGCGAAGTACTGACAGTCAAATCGGCGGATGATTCATCTGCCATGGACATTTTAAGACCGAAAGGAGGTGAATTTGGGAAAATGATTAAAGTGGATCGATCAGAACCGCCGTCCATAGGGCAAAGAGAGTGACAAAAGGGCGACCCTGACACTGATATTCGCGCAATAAACGTCACTTCAAAAACAAGGAGTGTTTAACCCACTGACAAGGAGAAAATGAAAACCATGCGGTGGCATTGATGACGCTTCTTGGTGCCTGAAAGGGATCAGCGATTATGAGCGTCGCCGAGTCAATCCCACATCGCAGGGCATCTCCAGCCGATTGTTAGGTGCAAGAAATTGACCAACAAAATCAAACGGATCAAACGTTTGGAGGCGATCGAATTCTCCCCCATTTTTCGGATGGCAGCTCTGGAGTATCAGGATCCATCATTATAACGGTATCAACCAAGGAGGTGCAGATCATGTTTAAAATTACGCAAAAAATTCTATTGCTGTTAATGGCGCTGTGCGTGTCCATCGGCAGCGCGGGGGCCGAGGAGCTGACCTGGCCGGTTCAAATCGACCTGATGTACAAGGATGGCGATATCGCCGACCTCTGGCACGATGGGGGCGACGTGTCCATCTGGAACACCAAAGACGATCTAAAGATCGATATCGTGGCCGGCGACGGCTTAAAAATAAGGGAAGTCGCCATCCATATCGTCGCCGACCCGGTTTACTTTGACGACATCCTCGGCAAAGACGACAAGCCGAAAATCAGCAAGCTCGAATACAAGACGGACTACCTGGGTGATTACGGAATCAGCGTCGACAGCCACCGAGAGGTGATTTCCCTGGATGTTTTGAGAGAAGATGCGAACATCTGCTGGGGGATTCCGGAGAAGTGCCCGCCCAACCGCTACATCATCGTACACGCCGAGCTGCAATACCTATCCGGTGAGGACGTCGGCGAAGGTGCCTATGCCCAAAACGGCGGCGTTTTCGACCGATTCCTCAGCAGCGAAGCCGTGGAAAATGGAAGCGCCTGGGGCTGGTACGTCACCTACCCGCTGGCCAAGGTCGAGCCGGGGCATTTCATCGACGCCAACGTCAACGGCCTGACCTACCAGACGCCGACGCAGTCCGGGACGACCGGCGACGGCGGACAGTTATGGTACATCCCCGGGGAGCGTGTTGAGCTCGCCCTGGGCAGCCTGCCCCTGGGCGACGCCCTCGCCGACCGCCGGGTCTCGCCGGTGGACCTCTTCGAGGGCTCCGACATGGACGATGATCGGGTCATCAACGTGGCCTGGCTGCTGCAGAGCCTGGATGGCGACGGCAACCCCGCCCAGGGCGCGATCAACATCACCGAACCGTCGGTGGCCTGCCTGGAGAGCGCGCTGGACGCGTTGGGGATTGAATCCGTCGATTTTGCGGATGATGTCGCGGTCGGCGCATTGATCGAAACCACTCAGAGTGGCTGCCCGGCGAATCTGGCCGCACTGACTCGGGCGGTGGCCTGGGAAAACCTCAAGAACGGCCAGAAGGCCGGCAACCTGATGAAAAAGAACGTCTCCAAGACCCCGGGCATGCGAAGCGCCAAGGCCAAGATCGACATCATGCCGGTCTACGTCCCGGCCCTGACGTCGGACGACACCCCCACCGAGGTGGTCTACCACGACGCGGACGGCAATGTGATCGAAGAGCGGGCTGTCGCCAAACCCATCGTGGTCTCCTACCTGGACGAGGTCGAGGGCACCATGGGCGCCCTGGACGTGTTCGTGGCGATCTCGCGCGACGACGGCGGGACCTGGAAGCGCCGCAACATCTCCAAAACGGCCGACAAGTCGTCCCTGGCCGGCACTCCGGGTGAATCCTGGAAGCCCATGCTCAAGGTCAAGGACAACAAGATCTTCGTGGCCTGGACCGACAAGTACTGCCGCGGCGGGCGGCCGGGCTACGCCATCACGGTCTGCCCGGACGTGGACGCGGACGGGGACGGCGTCACAGACGAGTGCGAGATCTGCCGCGAAACCGACGAAGGCACCAAGTGCACCGTCGACTACCCGGGCGACGACGATTACTGGAAAGACGACCTCTACGGCGTGGGCGGCCCCCAGCGCTCGGTGATCTACGAGGACTACCCCGAAATGGGCGAGGTGGCCTACAGCTGCGTCTGGACCTCCCGGGCCGTGATCGACCCCGCAACCGGCGACATCCAGTGGTTCAAGCCCGAGCGGCTGACTTCCGGCCGGCGGGACGCCTTCCAGCTGTTTGCCGGGGCCGGCACCGGGGTTGCCTTTGCCATCGTCTGGCAGGAAGACCCCAAGGGCCTGCTGCCGGGGGACGGCGAAGGTCCCGGCGACGGGTGGAGCGGCGCCAACACCAACAACAAGACCGATGTCTGGTACAGCTACATCACCCTGAAGGATTTCGCCAAAATAGACGCTGATTACCCGGCCGGCGAGATGGGCGAAAACGACGACATCGTGGACACGGATCCTGAATTGACCGGACGGGTCAAGGCCCTGGTGCCCATGAGCCTGCCGGTCAAGATCTCCGACAACGACGTCTGCAGCGCGGAGAACATCGTCCCCGACGGCGGCAACGGCGACCACGACTTTGACGGGGAGGGCCAGGGCACCCACCGCTACTGCGGCACCATCGAGGGCATCGGCGAGGACGCCGATAACCCGGGGACCAATGAGCTGTGCGCCTACACCGTCGAGAAAACCAACCCCAAAGGCGAGGTCCATCACGTCTGCGTCACCGCCGACGGGCGCTTTCTGGACGGCAACACCGGCGCGTCGCGGCCCAACATCTTCCTGCAGCCCTACAAGAAACCGGACGGCAGCAAGAGCGCCTGGGTCATCATCGGCTACGAGGAGAGCAAGGGCGTGGGCTCGCCCCCCGAAGGCGAGCACGATGACGACGGGTGCGGCGGCGCGGATGATTACATGCCGGTTTATCCTGTTGAGGAAACCGATGAACACGACGATGACCGCTACAAGCCGGACATGGGCAAAAACGTCATCTATCACAGCTTCGATCTCTTCAACCCGAAAACGGTCGACGGCGGGGGCATGATCAACCTGCCCGAAACCGACGCGGACGGCAACATCATCTACCTGGTGGATGAGGACGGCAACGACCTCCTCGACTGGGCGGGCAACCTGATTCCCGCCACCGAGAACGCCCGCCGGGTGCGCTTTATCACCCAGCCCAAATCCAAGAAAGGGGCCTCGGGCACGGTCCTGGTGACGCTTTACCGCCAGGGTGAAGAAGGCAGAGGAAAACCGGCCGACATCTTCATGCGGCGCATGAAGGCGTCTCCCAGCGGCAATCCGTATGCCTTTGGCAACTTCGTGTCCGGCGTTCAAAACGTCAGCAGCGTGGAGCCGACCGAATGGTTTCAGGACCCGTTCGACGCGGAAAAACCCAATAAGATGGTCCGCTGGGCCTGGTCAGATGAAAATCTCGCGGATTCTTCGGCCAAAAACCCCTTCTCCGACGCCCGGGCCCACCGCGGCGCCCTCAACGGGGACGACCTGATCATCGGCTACACCTGGACGCCCAACTGGGGCCGCAAGGCCAACGACAAGTACGACTTCTACATCCGGCGTTCGTTCAACGGCGGCCAGCACTGGAGGACCGATCCCGACGACACCGAGCCCATCGAGCACAACGTCGTCTTCCGGGTCCCGGTAGTCGACGAGGAAGCCCAGACCGTCGCCTGGGAGGATGAGGTCGTCAGCACGGAATATGCGCCCGGCGCAGCCGAGCCGCCGCGCAACGTCTCCAACCTGCGCAACAACCGCACGACGGTGGAGGAACCGCGGCTGGTCAAGACGCCGGGCACCATCAAAAATCCCGACGGGAGTCCGACCGGTTACCCGGAGGACATCTGGGATTCGAGCGTCTACCAGCTGGCCTTCGGCCTGGATTTCAACCAGAACACGCTGCCCGACGGCGTCGAGTATCCCAAGATCCCGTTGGACATCGACTACAGCCGGACAAAGGACAAGGGTCAGCGCTACGAGAGCGTGATCGTGACCCCCCAGGGCGGCAGCGGCAAGCCCCAGGAGGGCTGGAGCCCGCTGGCCAAGGACAAGCCCCAGCAGGGCGCGGCCCAACTGCGCCAGACCCCGGACGGCTCGCGCATGTACGGCATCTGGCTGGAGGAAGTTAAAAACGACAACGGCGATGTCACCGGCAGCGACATCATGTTCCGCCGGGTCGACTACCGCGAATAACCACCGGAGCAGCAATTGGGCGCAACCGGGCGCCGATTGGACCAGAAAGGTGAGCGGCCCCCTGAAAACGGGGGCCGCTTCGGCACGGTTTGCCGACAGACCCATCCGGCCGCAACGCCCCGGCGATCTGAGCCCGCTTGAAAAAAGGGGACGGGATCGCCGGAAATTAGCGCGCCGGCACGGGGTTACCCGCAGCCGCGTTCGACATCTCAGTATCAACCTACTCAGAAAGGAGGAAGTCATGAAAAGAAAACTCTTTGTTTTAACTATTTTGGTCTGCGCCATATTCCTGGCGGCCGGCGCCACCGCATGGGGGGCCAAAGGGGGCATACCGGGTAAACCGCCGCCGTCGGATGAAGAGGATCCGCCGCCAACGCCAATTGAGGGCTATTATTTCTGGAAGCTCGGGCACATGGACGGACCCCACGACTCGAGCAAGGCCCTGGGCATCTCCCGCGACGGGAAAACGGCCGTTGGCTCCACCGTGGTGGTGGATTTCACCCGCGCCTGGCGGCTGGACATCGACTGGGCCATTGCCACCGACGACGGGGTGCCGCCGCTATACAACGAGCTGCAGGTCCAGGAGGACCTTGGCGTCGTGGCCCCGTCCCAGCCCAGCGCGGCCTATGCGTCCTCGGATATGACCTGCGATAGTTACACGTATGACAAGGTGAACCTGGTTTTAGACTGGTGCGGCTCGATGCCGGTGGGGACGTATAACGTCGGCCAGGTGTCCTACGGCATCGAATGGCTGCTGCCGGTTCTGGATCGCGTAGGCGAGACCTTTGAAGCAGGTATTGACTACTGGGCGATCCCCGACTTCGGCGGCGGCATCGCCGACATGAAGATCAAGGACGTGTCGCTCGACGGGACGATCCTGGTGGGCACCGGCAACACCAAGACCGGCCCGAAGGCCTTCCGCGCCGACACGACGGTCCTGGATGAGGAGGGAGTGCCGGTGGCGGTTCAGCTGACCATCCAGGATTTGGTGACCGAGCAGACCCTGCGATCGAGCTCCGCGCAGGCGGTGTCCGCGGATGGGACGATCATCGCCGGCTATGGATCGACCAAGACCGCCAACCGCGCCTTCGTCACGACGTTCCTGGGCATGGATGAGACTACTGGAGAAGCGATCCTGGAAAGCTATATCCTGCCCGGGCTCGGCGGCGGCAAGTTTGCCGAGGCCTATGCCATGACCGTGACCGACGAGGGCGTCATCTACATCGCCGGCCGCAGCGACAGCCCCAAGGGCCCCGTGGCCTGCATCTGGTTCGTGGACGACACGACCGGGGAGTGGGTGGTCAAGTCACTGGGCGCGCTCTCCAAAAAGAACAAGGACGCCGTGGCCACCGACATCGCCTATCGCCCCGGATCGGCGGTGGGCGAGCTGATCGTCGTGGGCCGCAGCCAGACCAACCTCTACCCCTCGGAGGCCTTTGTCTGGACCGGCAACCCGGTGCTCGAACCCGATG
>Ga0316198_10001236_pt1 | contig 14855 bp, 18 predicted proteins | sample OudBieAanoxic_MG_FD_204935 | JGI IMG/M metagenome (GOLD analysis project Ga0316198, IMG submission 204935) | Coastal sediment microbial communities from Oude Bieten Haven, Netherlands - site A anoxic | ecosystem: Environmental > Aquatic > Marine > Coastal > Sediment | place: Netherlands...
GGAGTTGCAGCTACTAGCTTTATAAAAATATTGAAGAACAGGATTATATTAAATTTATAACGGTTAGTATATGGTGCGTTTTAATGCACTATAATAGTGTTGTGCTTAGTGTTTCTATTTCCATTCTCGGTTTAGTATTGCATATACAATATCATCTACCCATTCTCCGTCAATGAACAGACTTTCCTTAAAGTGCCCTTCCTTTCTAAATCCAAGACGTTCAACAAGTTTTATTGAATCAATATTCTGAGGGTCTATTGAAGTCACTATTCTATGTTTATCAAGTTTATTGAACAAAAATCCAGCCGTTGCTCTCATAGTTTCTGTAGCGAATCCTTTTCCGTGATATTCTTTATTCAATGTACATCCAATTTCACTTTGATGGTTATCACTGTCAATAAAATGAATCCCAATATCTCCGATAATTTTGTTTGTGGATTTTTCTATAATTACCAGTTGAAACCAAGTCTCGGGTTTATTAAACTCATCAGGATTTTTTGAAATAAATTCATTTACATCATTTAAAGTTTTCGGTATCCAACCTTGATATTTATTTGTTTCTGAATCTGCTCTATAATCAAATATTTGTTCATTGTCTTCCTTTTCGATTGGTCTGAGTAGAGTTCTTTCTGTCTCAATCATTATTTTTTGATTCGGTTAATTTATTAAGCAGAACGTGTTTCTATATGGTTTGTTACGTTAGGTACTAAGGTAGCAAATAGGAGCGAACCCATTGTTCAGTAGCAAGGATTTTCCGTTGGGAAAATCGGAAACAATGAACTATACACATCTTAAGTTTGATTCTCTTTAAATTGATTTACAGAGATTACCACATTCCCTTTTTTATGACCCTTACCAGCATATCTATGTGCTTCCACTATCTGATCCAATGTATAACTTCTATCAACAACTGGTTTAAGTAGTCCTAATTCAACAAGATTTTTCAGAAAAATTAGCACTTCGGCCGTCTCTGGTGAATTTTTTCCCACAGCAATTTTTTTTCTACTGATTAACGACATCCAGATCATTTGCAGACTTGGTATTGGTCTGCCAATATTTAAGTAAGTTCCGTTTATGCTTAGTGCATTTTTACAAGCTCTGAAAGGGCATTTATCTACAGTAGTAAATATAATATCATAGGTTTCAAAATTTTCGATAAAATCAACGGTTGTATAATCAATCACTTTATCAGCTCCTATTGATTTCACTAACCCTAAATTAGAAGTGCTGCATACACCAGTTACTTCTGCACCAAAATATTTGGCAAGTTGTACGGCATAGGTTCCTACGCTTCCAGAAGCTCCATATATAAGTACTTTTTGTCCTGGTTTAACATCACCTATTTTTTTTAGATAATGAAATGCTGTTCGAGCTCCAATAGGTATAGCTGCGGCTTCTTCATAGGTTGTATTTGTTGGTTTCAAGGCAACTGGCCCATCTTCCGGTAAACATTTGTATTCTGCATAAGCTCCAAAAGTTTGCAGGGTAGCTGCAAAAATCTTATCTCCTTTTTTAAACAACGTAACATCCTTTCCGACAGATTCTATCTCACCGGAAAGTTCCATTCCTAAAATTGACTTTCTGGGCTTTCTAAGCCCCAGCATTAATCGTGCGGGAAGCCAGAAAGATTTTGGCACATCGAAGCTTCTTACTTTGTAATCAGCTGCAGTTACCGTGGTCGCATACACTTTCACTAATACTTCATTGTTTTTTGGAACAGGTTTTTCAATATTTTCTATTTGAAGAACTTCTGGGGGTCCATATTTTGTACAAACAACTGCTTTCATTTTTTTCATTTAGGAGTTAGCAGGAATTTTACCAGCAGACGGCAACTTCCAGGCAGTGACGATGATCACCACAAAGGCTGCGGCTTCAATGATCATAAAGAACACATCGTCCATATCGGCTGATGCCAGGCCACTAAATAATACCAGCATGGTGATTATACTGGCAATGATGTTTGCCCATTTATTGACTTTGTTGCTCAATATCCTGGATAGCAGCACCATTAAAATGGGTATTTCTGCTAAAAAACCACCGATCAGCATAAGTTCAGCGGTGATCTCGACTCCATTGACCACTCCGGTCATTATTTCTTCTAAAAAACTTTTTTTACCCAATTGATGGAGATCTCTGAAAACCATATTGAGGAGTATAAATATCCATAAAGTGGACAACAGGGTCTGAGGTTTGATTTTTTTCTTTATCATGTTCGAGATTATTTAAGGTTTTACTTTGATGTTGTTTGTTCTATGTTTTCGAATCCTTTTTTCAGAAATTTCGTCACCATTGGGTTAACCAGCCATTTGGGCATTTTCTTGGGATCAAATTGAACAATATTCACAGCTTTAGTATGATTTTCAGAAACCTCCGAGAAATTCCAGGAGCCTCTGAATGTTTCCACCCGGTTCAATTTTTTAGAAGGTGGTATTGAATTTTCATCCCATGCTTCATTCCATCTTACCTCTCTGTCACATTCTTTATAATTGGAGAATAAATACCTTACGCTCATTTCTGTGTCTTTGAATGGAAATGGTTCGTTATGAATGACATAGGTTAAAAAGCTGCTGTCGGATTCATCCATGATGTCGTAGGTGGGAAACTTATTGTTATCATCGGTCTGGTGGTGAATATGTTGCCAGAATCCGGCGACACAGGCCTCCGGAGTTGATGCTATCTCACCTTCAATTTTATACTCCAATAAATTCGTTCCTTCTACTTTCCTGGAATGAATGATCCATTCTGCACCCTGCTTGTCGGTACTTCTTTTCCTCTCATTCCATTGATAGGCTTTCCATTCTTTAATGCTTTTGTTCTTTAATCGATTGATTCTATAGGTGGAACAACTATTTAGAACCGAAGACGCTAATAATACTATGCATACATATTTAACAATGCTGGCTTTGTTGCCATATCTTGATAATTGACTTTTTAAAAAATGGTTCATAACAATGAAAGATTTAACAGAATTATTATTTTTTACTGTGCAAATCTCGGAGTAGTAACCTCGCTTTTCATTGACTTGGGTTAAGAAATCAAACCACAGCCAATTATTTAGGCAAAATGACTAAAAAAAGAAAAAAAAAAGATTAGTTATATAACCGTTTGCGGATGCGGCTCAGGGATTCCGGCTTTATACCCAGATAACTGGCGATGAGGTACTGTGGCACACGGTTCAGAAGGTCCGGAGATGTTTTTTGTAGGTTTTGGTAACGCTCTTCTGGAGTCAGTTTGATAAACTCATCGTACTTCATCCGTTGGTTTGCCAATTGATCTTCCATGATATTGGAACCCAAAGCAGCCAGCCTGGGTAGTTTTCTAAGAAGTTCCGCACTGCTTTCAGGAGTACCGATGGAAATAATGCAATCTTCCAAACATTCTAAGAAGTATTCCGAAGGTCTTTTAGTGGTGTAACTCACAGGGGTAATCGGTTGTTGTTCGGTAAAGAAATCCGTGATCTTAATATCGCCATTTACTAGATAATAGCTGCTTACACATCCCTGGAGAATAAAATAACACTCCTTGGCTATTTGTCCTTCAGACAATAGAATGGTTCCTTTTTTATAAGACTGTATAAAGTTTTGATTTGAAAGAATATCAATTTCTTCTTTCGTTAGCTCTATATATTTAGATAAAAAATTGACTATTGGATCTTTCATATTATGTCTTGCTAATTTAACTAATGTCACGCCCTAAAATACGGCTACAGATTAATAATTAGTTTTAAGCGGCATTTTGGTGCACGTAATTAGGTGTTTTATAATCTAAAGATAAATGCAATCTTTTAGAGTTATACAATTTGACAGCATTTTTGGTTGCTTTTTTAGCGTGTATTACGCTGGTAAAAGTTTGGTCCAGATAGAATTCATCTTTTAGTATGCCGTTGACCCTTTCTGCCATGGCGTTTTCATAACAATGATTTTCTTCAGTCATGCTGATTTCGATTTTTTTTCTTTTCAGGATTTGTGTATAAACATTACTACAATATTGAATACCCCTGTCCGAATGACGAATAAGATTTTTAATGTTCTTAGCATTGTAAATAGCTTTGTTCAGGGCTCTTACGCACCCGTTAAGTTCCAGGCTATCACTTAGGTCGTAGCCAACTATTTTACGAGAGTGCATGTCTGTAATCAGGGCCAGGTAACAGAATCCGTTTATGGTTCTGATATAGGTTATGTCCGAAGCCCATACTTGATTAGGCCTATTTATTTTTAAGTGCTTTATGGTGTTGTTGTACTTATAAAATCGATGGTAGGAATCGGTGGTTCTTGAAGAATATTTTTTTCTTCTAACCAGTAGTCTGTTCTCTCTTAAGATACGGAACAGCTGGTCTCTACCTATTTTAAGGTGTTGTTTTTGAAAGTCTTTATGTAGTGACTTCATCAGTTTTCTAGTACCTTCTCTAGGAAGTATTCTTCTACTTTTTCGAACGAGTTCAACCACGTTTTGTTCTACTTGTTTTTTTATAACAAATCTCTTTTGGTATTTGTAATAGGCATCTCTTTTTAAAGAAAAGGCATCACAAATAGTGTTGATGGAGAACAGTCTTTCTTTTCGATTAATGGGTGCTATTTTCATTAGGGCTCGATGTTTAAGTTTTTTTTTAATTCTTCTACATCTTTATATCCTAGGTTTTCAGCTGCCACTTCCAGATAGCTGTCATTGACAAGCTTTTCGAGATCCTTTTTGATAAGGAGATCTTTCAATTGTTTAAGCTCTTTCTGAAGAGCTTTGATACGGCTTAGTTCATCGTCTGTTTGCACGGTTACACGGGTGTTCATTAAATCTTTACGGTCATACTTTTTAATCCATACATTGATCGTACTGGATTGTATCCCGTAAGTTAATGCAATTTGTCTTTTGGAATGGTTTCCTTTGGTAAGTTCTGCTAATACTTTTAGTTTAAAGCTCTCACTATAACGTCTTACATATCCATCATTTTTATACATATACATTTGATTTTTGTATACATATTTCAGGACGGGTCATAATGTTGTACAACGTGTTGTATAAGATTAGTTGCGCCTGCCTGCCGCAGGCAGGTGTTTAAGCACCTAATTTAGCAAATACAAACCAAACAGAGAATCCCCGAGGATTTTCGTAAGTCGGCAGTGACCAAGCAATTAATTATACATGGTGTTGTGCTTTCGTTATTTTTAATAATTACTTAATTCGATAGATATTAAACTGTCTAGTTATTTAGCCATTGTCCTCATAATCTTGTACTTACCGTTTTGTGCAGTTGTGACACCTCCTTTGTTTGCTAAAGCAGTAAAATAATCAGAATTCATAGATAGGTTTTTAAAATCCATACTTGGCCTCTTAACTCCGCTAATTGGTCCACTAAAATTTTCTACAGCTTCTTTTGAAGCCCAAACAGTTGCGAGTTTATAGGTAATATGAAGATGCATATAAAGCTGCATACTTTTTTCATTGTTTTGCTCTTCTCTTTCACAAAAAGAATAATATTTAAATATTTTAGATTGTAAATTTTCATTACTAATTAAATTACCTTGACTACTAGATGCTATTTGATTAATAGTACGTTTTTCTGGAATAAAATATTTTTCAAATGTCAATTCGTTATGCATTTTAGTAAATTCAATTTCTTCATCCTTTGATAATTCTTGTTTAGTGGCAAGTGTGTTGCCAATGGATTTAACATAGCCAAGCATCTTTTCATTCGAGGTAATGAATTCATCCAAAAGAATATAATCTTCTTGAATACCTTCTTTAAGATTTATGAGATATCTTTCAGCTTGTTTCTTGTTTTTCTTTTGTTCGTTCCAGTTATTGACTTGTAATGCCAGAAGAATCCCAATCATTACAAGCACCATAAGGATAAGTAGTATTAGAAAAATTATAATATGATTCACTTTTAAGCTTAATTTATCTAAAGTCGAATTTTTAATTTCTTTTAAATCAATAAGCTTAGCACTAATAAATAAAAAAAACTATACCTAAGAATGGAAGAATGGATTTAATTAAGCTATATCCTATCACAAATGATCTTCTGTTATTTGAGAAAATAGAAATAGAACATCTAAAAGGCCTAGTACAACTCCAATGATGTTTTTTATCATAAAATCAATTTACATGATAAGTCCCTACTTTACTATATAAATATGCAGAATAAAAATTAATTTTATCCTGCATAGAAATCTTTGAGTTTAGGATTTTTAAAGAATAAGGTTATCCTTTCATCATTTCGCCAGCTTTCATCTTTTTTTTCTGATCATCATTTAAAATATCACCCATACCACTTTTAAAATTTTCATCTGTCATTAAGCTTTTAGATAAGTCTTCATTGGCCTTGCCAGAAAGTAGTTGTTCTGGAGAAAAACGATTAATAAGTTTCTGAAATTTATCAGATTTAAGTTGTGATACTACTAAATTAGAAATTAATGATTGTTGCTTCTCAGAGAGATTCAGTTTTTTGGTTAACTTTTTTACTTGATCTCCAGCAAATTTATCTATAAATGAACTTGAATCAGAAGCACCAGCAGTTTTTTCAACTTTATCTGTTAATGATTTCATTGATTGTGCTTGCACGTTGTAAGCCATAAGTAATGTAAGCAGAATAAGTAGTTTTTTCATCGTTTAAGTATTTTGAAGTTATGTTTATTAGTCGTATTTCAAGATAGTACTTTATATCTGATTTGAGAAAAATAGTTGTAAGTTTATCACAATCAATATTTTAGTAATAAAAGCTTTTAATAACGCAATTGGGTAGAGCTTAAAAATTGGTGGCTGGTTTAATTTGTATATTAGGGTAGCAAATAAAAATTATGGCATATTGGGTTTCAACCTTATTTTTAATCTTAGGACTATATTTAGTCCTTTGCATAAATCAGATACTTGCTGAAATTATTTTCAGAGAGCATTTTTTGTCTAATTTTTCTAAAGAATTTTATCATTGGTTAGCGGTTTCTGGTAATGAAGCACAACGTTCTGGCTATGATTTCGGTCCGTGAGGGCGAAATCAAATTGTTTTCGTGGGTATTAAGGTCTAATGTAGGAATTTTTTTAAAATAGGGCAGAAGCTAGGGCTGAATTATAGGTATTGTTGTACAACGTTTTTTTTATCGAAGTTTCTACTCAATTATTCAATAGTAATATTCAAGCTGGGAGTCTTCAATATTAATCCATCGGCCTTTCTTAGGTCAATCATTTTTATGCTAATGGTCGAAATGGTTTGTTCCTTGTCTTCTAATAAATATCCATTAACATAAATATCATTGATCGGATTCAATCCAAAAAACGAATTTAATTCTGACTGGGTTTTAATATCCAGGTCAATATTTATATCCCCCCGAATGATACCCTTCGTTTTTTTATCCAAAGGGAAAAGGCTTGTTTGGCTCAATACGTCATCTTTTGAAATATCCAGCTTGACCAAGTTGTCAGTTCTAACCTTCTTTAGAACTTCCACACTAGCAATAATGTCATCATTGATAATCAATAGCGGTTGTTCCTGATCGGAAAGATAGAACTTAAAGGTTTCGCTTGGCATTTGTGCAAATGAGGCAAAACCAAGGAGGAGAACTAGTAATCGAGTTAGATTTTTCATATTTTTTATTTTTAAATAATGTTGTACAACGTTGTGGCTATGAACAGTACGGGAGCAAACCGGCGTTTAACTTTCCCTTACGCTCATAGCAAAAATCTTTTGGTTTTTGCTTGCCACGCTTTTTAGCGAGGTTTTTTTCTTTGTCCCACTAAAAAGCAAAATCCCAAAGATTTTGAGGTCTTTATAATAATACGCAAACCCAGCGATTCAGCCCAAAGCCCGTATTGTTTATAGGTTTTGTTAGGCACTGGCTTTTTTTGCTAATAGTCCTGCACCAATACCTCTGTAGGGATATGCAATGTCGTGTTGAGTTTTCTAATCATATCCAATGTAAGTTTGCGTTTTTTGCTCAAAATCTCGCTTACCCTGCTTTTAAATCCCACTACTTCCGCCAAGTCCTTTTGTTTCATTCCCATCTGCTCCATTCGGAATTTGATGGCCTCGATAGGGTCCGGCATTCCAATGGGGAAGTTCTCGTTCTCATATCGGTCGATTAAAATCGACAGGATTTCGAGTTCGTCGCCCTGTTCGGTGCCCTTTTTTGCGTCAAAAATCAATTCGAGCCTCTTAAGAGCTTTCTGATAGTCTTTTTCGTTTCTGATAGGTGCTATTTTCATCTTAAATTTCTTTTGCATTTATCTTGTCATATTCTGCGTGAGTTCCGACAAAGCGAATCCAACAGATTTGGTACTCAAAATTGAATTTTACAATAAGTCTGTACTTATTGCCCTTTATATTGAAAACAATACGATTGTCCTTCAATATGCTGGCACTCGGATATTCCCTTTTTAATTCGTTAAGGTTCTTAAATTCCGATTTTTCGGTTTCCCTGTACCACGCCGTCAATTGCTGTTCGCTATCCGCGTGCCTTGTCCAAAAGTCTCTCAAAGTCCTCTTTGCGATTACTCTCAAAATATGTTCTTTCAGACAAAGATACAAAAAAAGTTACCAAAATGGTAACTTTAAGGAATTTATTTAGCTTGTGTCTAACGTTCTGGTATAAGAATAGTGGCGGTTTTAAGACACAAACTGTTTAGTTTAGACCAAATTTTATTATTGCTACCACTCTTAAATTAACAGAATTTCTGCCATTATTTTTATACATTGTTATCATTCGAATATTTTACTGATTAATAAATTCAATTTGCTTCCATGCAAAATCAATCCAGTCATTTTTCTGAGTCACTCCTGGCGTACTCCTACCTTCGGTAATATACTTAATAAGCAATGTTTTTAATTCCTCTGCTTTTTCAGTATTTTTTGGATACAAATTGGTAGCTTCACTTGGATCGCTCTTTATATTATACAATTGATATTTTGGTAATGAATCAATAGCCTCACTATTATCTGGTTTTGGAAAACTCCAACCTCCAGACCCCGGACACATAATAAGTTTCCAGTCGCCTTTTCTGATAGCAAAACTCCCATTTATAGAATGGTGTACCGTAGCTTCCCTTATTGGATTATCAAGTTTCATTTGTTTAAATAAAGGAACGATATTATAGCTATCTTCTCCTTCATTGTCTGACAATGAATATCCGACTATATTAGCAAGGGTTGCCATCAAATCGGTTGTGCAAATAGTTTGATCCGACACTATTTCTTTCTTTATTTCCTGGGGCCATTTAACAATAAATGGAACACGGTGCCCTCCTTCAAAAATATCAGCCTTATGCCCTCTGTATATGTAACTTGGGTAGTGACCTTTTTCTTCTAATTCATCCATGTATGCTGCCGGGGAACAGCCATTGTCACTAGTAAAAATAACAATGGTAGTGTTTTCAATCCCGGCTTCTTTAATCACTTTTTCCAGTTGCCCCATATAGGCATCTACCATCATTACAAAATCGCCATACGGATTCAATCTACTCTTCCCTTGCCATTCCTCTGTTGGTAAAATTGGCGTATGTGGGGAGGGTAGTGCTAAATATAAAAAGAATGGATTTTCTTCTTTGGATATTTCTTTAATGTATTCAAAGGATTTACGGAAAAAATTAGGTGTAACCTCATCATGGATAAAATCACTGGAAGTAGGTCCTTCTCGCCACCAGGAATATTTACCTTTATTAATTGATGTGGTGTCAGGGATTTTAGTTGGCATACCATTTTCAACATATACATAGGGAGCCATGTCTAAAGAACCACTATGGCCGTATGAATAGATAAACCCTAATTCTTTAGGACCATTTTGAACAGGTTTTGAAAAATCGATATTATCAAAATCTTTGGGGTTCCAACCTTCACCTCCAGAAACTTCAGGATTTTTTTGTGCCCAATCCCATCCTAAATGCCATTTACCAATAAAAGCCGTATTAAAGTTTTTTTGCTTTAATAAGGAAGCTACTGTAGTTCTGTCGGCAGAGATTAAAGCTTTGGATTTACCAGTAAGTACACCTGATTTTAGTTTACTTCGCCAATTATATCGCCCTGTTAGAATCCCATACCTTGTTGGAGAGCAGACAGATGCTGATGTGTGTGCATCGGTAAACTTAAGACCTTCAGAAGCTAATTTGTCTATGTTTGGTGTTTGAATTTTACTGTTTTCATTATATACAGATACATCCCCATAACCCATATCATCAGCTAAAACATATATTATATTTGGCTCTTGGGATTCTTCTTCTTTGGTTGAGCAACTAATAAAGAATAGTAACACAATTGGAGTAATAAGAAGAATTTTGATTTTCATAATTTCTGTATTCTTAAATTTGAATGCTAACGTGTTGTATAAGATTAGTTGCGTGGTTTAAGCTACTGATTTACAAAAATTAACCGAACGTTTATGGATTCCGAAGGAATTCATAAGTGAGCGATTACTAGCAATTAATTTTATACGGTGTTGTAAAACGTTTTTCATTTCAATTTTTTTCAAATCGGATGTCAGAAGATGAGTTAGTCATTGATGTAATTTATCCATTATTCATTGAATTTTTCAACCTACTGTTCCAATCTTATCGAGCAAGTTCAGGATTCTGTTTTCAATAAGTTTTTAATTCAAACGCATTATCAATTTGCTTTTTTAAACATTAGAGCTAATTCAGTTTTATTTTAGTGTTCTTAATTATTCTTTAATCAAGCCGTTACATATTTTTTCAAGTTCTTCTTGTAAATCGCCTGTGTCAAATAAAACAAAAGCATCATACTTTAATGTGATTTCAGTACTTTTTTCATTGTATTTAATCGACAATTCTTTTGGCATATTCTCACCAGTAATAGTGATTACTGTTCCTGATTTTTTTAATGTGATGGTTTCTTTATCTTTTTTTGTAATATGAAACCCATAATTAGTTAAAAAAGAAATGGATTTTTCATTATCTAAAATTTGATTAATTATTTTTGTCTTTCCTTTCATAAAATCTCAGTTTTTCGTTTTTTTAATGTTTTACAACGGTCTCCTTTACTTTACAACCGTATATTTTCTAGTCAGTTAACTTTACTAAGAAACAAGAGGAGAACTAAAACGGTCTTTGGAGTTACAGCTCCGTTATACGTATCAGTCCTCTTGTCTTTCTTAGGTTGCTTTAGGACCATTTGGAATACCAGGATTTAACTCCTATTGAAGGTAATAGTCATTGCAACATTTTATAAATCATGACTAAGTAATTAGTCACAACTTTTAAAAATATGGAAAAATATGAAGACGTAGTAGGGATTGATGTATCAAAATTGACCATAGATGCACATTTATATAAAAGAGACCTACATCGCTTATTTAGCAATACTTACAAAGGATATGTAGCAATGGTAAAATGGACAGAGCGACACTTAAAAGAGGTCGGTTACTTTTTCTGTTTTGAAGATACAGGTCATTACTCTACTAATTTAGCTGTATTTATGAGTGAGAATACTATTGATTATATAGAAGAAAATCCATTAACTATAAAACGTTCAAGCGGAATCGTAAGAGGTAAAACGGACCGACTAGATGCTGCTATGATCGCACGATATGCATGGATTCATAAAGAAGAACTTAAGTTGAGCAGTCCTAAAGAAACCTATCTTCAAGAACTAGGAAGGTTATTAGCTTTCAGAGAACAGCTGGTACGTGATAGAACAGGTAAGAGCAGTACACTTAAAGAAGCACAGAACTTATTGAACAGTCCATCAACAGATTTATGTTGTAAGACGATTGAAAAAACAATTCACTATCTGACCAAGCAAATACATGCTATCGAGCAACGTATGATAGTGCTAGTCAATGAACATAAGACGAGTCAACGTAATTACGGTTTACTTAACAGCATGAAAGGGGTAGGGCTGATATTGTCTTGTCAATTGATTTACCATACCGACAACTTTAAGAAGTTTGAGAGTTGGCGTCAGTTTTCAAGTTACTGCGGTGTAGCACCTTTTGAGCATCAATCCGGTACAAGCATAAAACGAAGGAATAGAGTTCATCATATAGGTGATAGAAAGATGAAAACCTTATTGACATTAGCAAGTGTAAGTGCCATTCAATGTGATAGCGAACTCAAATTATATTACCAAAGAAAATTAGAAGAAGGCAAGCCAAAAATGGTGGCTTTAAATAACGTGAGAAATAAGATTTTGGCAAGAGCTTTTTCAGTAATTAAAAGAGGAACGCCGTACGTTGAAATACAGAAGTTTGCAGCTTAAAAATGATTGAATTTATATTAGGATATGACCTTGGAATACGTATATGGTCAGATATGGACATACCAACGGAAAATGTCTGCATATACCGAAGATAGTTAATTGTAAGGATTTCCATTTTGGGAAATCCGCCAGCAATTATTTATACACTATGTTAGGCACAGTTTATTTCTTTTTTATTGCCCTCTTTAACCCAATCGAATAAGGACTCAAGACTTCTAGAAGAATAATGATAATGATTGCAACTGGTACCCCAATAAATGGAGGAAGTATTATTCCAAGTAAAACTGAAATTCCGAGTATTAAATAGTACAGGATTTTTGAATTTCTGTTTTGAAATCTAAATTCCCTGAGCTTTCTGTCTTTTGTCGCTTGAGCCGCAGTAAATTCTCCCTGCGAGTCCCATGGAGGATCAGTAGATGGAGAATCTTCCCAATTTGTATAGTCCATTTCAATTTTTGCGGTATAGAAATAGCCAAACTCTTCTATATTAGTCTTTATAGAAAGAGGTTTGTACCACCTGTGCCGAATATGAACTAAGATATCGGCACCTATGTATGACTCATCAATGTCAAATTCAACTTCGCCATTATTATCTGAATATATTCTTTTCTCAATTGTTTCTAAGTCATCACCTTCTATCTTAATGTAAAGTAGAGATCCGCCTGGCTTTTCTTCATTTCTTTTGTCTCTCCAAAGAGGAAGAAGTCCGTTGATATATATTTTAATTTTCATTTCAAATTGTGCCTAACGTTTAGTATATGAAAAGTAGGCGATTTCAAGGCAAGAAACTTTCAGAGAAGCACAGAGTTTGACAAGAGTCTAAGGCCCTGAACTTAATACTATTCCGCCTATTTTTTACATACATTGTTATGCCTAGTTCTTATTTCTACTTTCAGAAGTATTGATTACCTCCATTATTATATCCAGGGCCTTATCATTCCCCGAAAAATAATCTGTAGAAGTTAAATTAACGGGGATATGTGGAGCTATCCACTTGCGGAAATCTTCAGCTTCTGAACTTTTATGATACTGTGAAGCGGCAATGCCAATAAGACCTGAATAAGGTAGTTGGAACCATCCTGCTTCTCCTACAAAAGTTGGTTTTGAACTACTGGGTTCTCCCACTAAGATGGCATTGGTCTGTGTAGAGATTTCCGTCAATAAATTTTGAGCAGCTGAATAGGTTCCTCTGCCCATCAAAACGAAAATCTTACCTTCTGGTTTATTAGCCTCAAACTTGACTAATAGTTTTAACATATGATTTCGTATAGCTCCATTTCCACCAGAATTATGGCGCAAGTCCAATATTAAAAATTGAGTTTTGTTTCGATCAACTTGGTTTTGTATTTCTAAAGTAAAATCATTCAGAGATTGGTCATCTTTGTTCTGGACACTATTAAACTGAATATAAATTGCCCGATTCTCTAATATTGACTCATACCAGAATATGTCGTTCATTTTTGATAGATATAAAGGCTGTGACTCCTTTTTCAACGGAGATGTTTTTGGAAAGCCAGTGAAATTCCAGCTTATTGGTTCCATAGTCAGCTTTTGAGATTTTCCTTTAGAATCACTAAGTGTAATTGTTACTTGTTTCTCGTTTTCAATAATTCCTAAACCTTTCAATACGTCTGGCATGCTTAAAAAATAGGGGCCTTGCCATAGCGTTTGCATGTCATTATCCCGAGCATTCACTAAATTGGTTTTTTCAAGTGCATCTTCAATTGAAGTGTCACCTATCTTTTCCACCTTAAAGCCTATCCATTTTTCAAAGCCCTCTTCTGCATCAACTATATACATCCCATCAGTGAATTGATAAATTTGAATCGGAAGTTTTTTTAATGCTCCAACTTTTGATGATGTCGGAATGATAAAGTTATGACCACTGCCTAAACCTCCCATGATTTTCATTATTTCCACAATGATTTGCTCATCCGATAATTCGTCTATGGAGGAATTTACTTCATCAAAAAGTGTATTGAAATCCTCTTCTTTGATTACATCATCCAAGGCGTAATGCACTTCTACAATGCGCTTTTGCAAATAATTTAGGTCACCTGCCCAAGCTTCCTCTCTTGTAAAATCTGCTTGGTTCCCAATACCAAATAATTGTAGGAAATCTTCATCCTTGTGGAAAGCACTAAATGCAGGGTCTTCTTTTAAATAAAATTTCTCGTCATAGCGCGAAGCAAACCCCTTTTTCAACCATAGCATGGCATTTTCTTTATCGCCATCGAATCCATAGGCCTTGGCAATTTTTATCATAATATCGTTAGAAGGACGCGAACCCGTTGGCACAACGAGGATAGTTCCTCCCAAATCCAAGGTATTTTTTAATGCCGTAATAGCCTTTTGATATTGCTTGGTCTCATAATATGAAAGCCCCAAGATATAAAAGAGGTCTCCATCCTTCTGGTAATGTTGGGTGAGGTTTTCCGCAATGGGAATCAACTCCAGCCAATTCTGATTTTGGGCAAGACTTAGAGCTTTATTTCTTTTATTGAAGTACTCAATAGGACTTTTAATCTTATCCTCTGTTGATTGAGCGTAACCTATTGGGGTAGCAAGAAGAATTAAAAGGAAAACACTTATAGAAATTAGTTGGCTAGTTTTCATATGGAATATTTTTATCTCCTGTTTTAATTCTAATTAGGCATAACGTGTT
>Ga0316198_10001237_pt1 | contig 14847 bp, 9 predicted proteins | sample OudBieAanoxic_MG_FD_204935 | JGI IMG/M metagenome (GOLD analysis project Ga0316198, IMG submission 204935) | Coastal sediment microbial communities from Oude Bieten Haven, Netherlands - site A anoxic | ecosystem: Environmental > Aquatic > Marine > Coastal > Sediment | place: Netherlands...
CTGCACGACCTCCGGAACCAGCGCGAGATGGGAGCCGCTCAGGATGCTGAGACCGATGAGATGCACGCCTTCTTCGAGCGCCGACGCCACGATTTGCTCTGGCGAGACGCGAATGCCCTCGTACACCACGTCGAAACCAACGTCGCGCGCCTTGATGGCGATTTGTTCGGCGCCGTTCGAATGCCCGTCGAGACCTGGCTTGCCGACCAGAAGCTTGGCCCGGCGGCCCATCCGCGCCTCGAGCGCGTCGAGTCGCTTTCGGAGCCGGTCGATGGTCTCGGCGGCGACTCCGGACCCGGATGTCTTCACTGTTGCACCGGACACGCCCGTCGGTGCCCGGTACTCGCCCCAGACCAGGCGAAGGGTGTTGGCCCATTCGCCGGTGGTCACCCCAGCGTGCGCCGCTGCGATCGACGCGGCCATCATGTTCTCGTCTGTCCTGGCAACTCGCTGAAGCTCTGCGAGCGCCGCCTCCACCGCAGCGCTGTCCCGCTCTTGTTTCCATCGAGCAAGCGCAGCGCGCTGGTTCGCATCGACCTCGGGGTCGACCGTGAGAATCGCATCATCGAGATTTTCGGTGAGCGGGGAGGGCGCCCCTTCGACGTACTTGTTCACGCCGACGACAATCTGCTCGCCTGCTTCGATCGCACGAAGGCGCGCAGCATTCGACTCCACGAGCTTCTGCTTGATGTAGCCGCTCTCGACCGCTTCGACTGCGCCGCCTCGCGCCAGAACCTCTTGGACTTCGGCCCAGGCCGAGTCGACGAGCTGCTGTGTCTGCGCTTCGACGACCTCGCTGCCCTTGAACAGATCGGCGTATTCCAGAAGGTCGGTTTCGTAGGCGAGAATCTGCTGCGCGCGAAGCGACCACTGCTGATCCCAGGGCCGCGGAAGACCAAGCGCCTCGTTCCAGGCAGGGAGTTGGACTGCGCGGGCGCGAGCGTCCTTGCTGAGGGTGACCGCCAGCATTTCGAGAACGATCCGGATGACGTTGTTCTCCGGTTGCTGCTCGGTCAGGCCCAGAGAATTGACCTGAACCCCGTAGCGGAATCGCCGCTGCTTCGGATCGGTCACCCCGTAGCGCTCTCGGGTGACGCGATCCCAGAGCTCGACGAATGCTCGCATTTTGCAGAGCTCTTCGACGAAGCGAATGCCCGCGTTGACGAAGAAGCTCATGCGGCCGGCGACCTTGCCGAAATCGCTCTCGGGCACGCGGCCCGTCGCCTTCACCGCATCGAGAACGCCGATCGCGGTCACCAGCGCGTAGGCAAGCTCTTGCGTCGGTGTCGCGCCGGCTTCCTGCAGGTGGTAGCTGCAGATGTTGATCGGGTTCCACTTGGGAACCTCGTCCACGGTGTAGGTAATCAGATCGGTGATCAAGCGCATCGAGGGCGCCGGCGGAAAGATGTGGGTGCCGCGCGACAGGTACTCTTTGATGATGTCGTTTTGCGTCGTTCCGCGAAGGACGTGATGGTCGACGCCCTGGTCCTCGGCCGCCGCCACGTACAAGGACAGCAGCCAGACAGCGGTCGCGTTGATCGTCATCGACGTGTTCATCTGGTCGAGCGGCAGACCGTCGAAAAGCGCTCGCATGTCGCCGATGTGTGAAACCGGAACGCCGACCTTGCCAACCTCGCCGCGGGCGGCCGGATCATCGGCGTCGTAGCCAGTCTGAGTGGGCAAATCGAACGCGACGCTGAGTCCTGTCTGACCCTTTGCCAGGTTGGTTCGATAAAGCTCGTTCGACGCAGCCGCCGTGCTGTGGCCCGAGTAGGTCCGCATGATCCACGGTTTGTCGCGCTCCCGCTTGCCGTACTCCGCCATTGGCCGGTCCTTTCCTATGCGATTCGCCCGAGGGGGCCGCAGCCTACCTCGTTTTGACCTTGCTTGCGTTCCGGGCCCTTGTGACCGTTGCGGTGCTCTTTACAGCTTCACACAATCGAGCCCGATCTCTTTTGGATTATCATACGGCTGGAAGCCGTCAAGCGGCCGAGAAATAGAACTTTTTGACGTTTCTTGGCTCTGGTGGATCTTGTAAATTTGCGGTAAACGGCTCCGATGGCCGAGACGAACGCCGCGATGGGGCAGCGACTGCGAGAGCTTCGGCTTCGCAGGGGCCTGCAGCAGAGCGAGGTCGCGCGCCGCCTCAAGATCTCACCCGCCTATTTGAGCCTGATCGAGAAGGGCAAGCGCGTCGTTCAGCTGCCGCTGCTGTTCCAGGCGCTCGAGCTCTACGGGGTCGCGGTGGAGGAATTCATGACGAGCCTGGGCGAGCGACGGGTCGACGACGGTCTTGCTCGGCTGCTCGATGACCCTCTGCTCCGCTCGCTCAACCTGAGCGAGGAAGATCTAGCCAGCATCAGCGCCGAGCCGCGGATGGCTGCCACGATCACCGCGCTCTTCAACCTCTACAAGAACACGCGCGGCCAGCTCGAGCACGTCATGACGAGCCTCGCGCAGCGGGAGCAGCAGGCTGACGAGGGTTCCACTCGCTTCGACTACAACCCCTACGACGAGGTCACCGACTTTCTGGAGCAGAACCACAACTGGTTCGGGCAACTCGAGGAGCGTGCGCAGCAGTTTCGCCGCGATTGTGCATTCGGCCGCCGTGTGACGAGTGATGACCTCGAGCGAGGTCTGCTCGATCAGGTCGGCGTGCGGGTGCATCGCATCCCAGAGCGCTCCGACAGTTCCGTCATCCGGACCTGGAACGCCGAGGCGCGAGTCCTCACGGTCTCCGCTGACCTCTTCGAACAGCGGCTCAAGTTTCAGCTCGCGCACACGATCGCGCTCGGACTGTTCGATGAAGAGAAGCTACACGAGCCGATTCTCGAAGGGTACCGGGGACAGCATGGCGAAACCCGGAAGCTCATCAAAATCCACCTTGCGAACTACTTCGCGGGCGCGCTCTTGCTCCCTTATCCGGAGTTCTATCGAGACGTGATGAGCACGCGGTACGACGTCGAGCTCCTCGCGCAGCTTTTCGAATCCTCCTACGAAACGGTGGCGCACCGCATGTGCAATCTGTCGGACCCGCGCCGCCGTGGCGTTCCGATGCACTTCCTTCGGGTCGATGTCGCCGGCAACATCTCCAAGCGCTACTCGGGTGACGGCATTCGGTTCCCGCACCAGGGTGGCTCATGCCCGAAAATGGCGGTGCACTTGGCATTTCTCACACCAAGCGTGATCGGCAAGCAGTACTCTGCGTTTCCCGACGGCTCGACATACTTCTGCTTCGCGAAGGTGGTCAGCGAGCCGCAACAGGGGTCGCTCGTGAAAGGGACGACCTACAGCATCGGGCTCGGAACCCACGCGGACAATGCCAAGCGCTTCGCCTATGCGGACGACCTGCCGTTCGCCGATCCCAAGAAGATGGCGGTGCCGGTAGGGACGACCTGCCGGTTCTGCGAGCGGACCGACTGCAACATGCGTTCGGCGCCGAGCTACAAGTTCGCGTTTCGCGTAGACGAGTACACCAAGAAAGACAATTTCTTCTCACCGCTGGTGAGCGGGGATGCCGGCGCTGATGTACAGAAGCCGGCTCGCCGCAAGCCAACGGCGTGATATGTTCCAGTCTCGGAGGTCAGAAAAATGCCGTCGTTCGACGTAGTTTCCAAGATCGAGCAGCATGAAGTCGACAACGCGCGCAACCAGGCGAGCAAAGAGATCGGTCAGCGTTACGATTTCAAGGGCACGGAGGCCTCGATCGAACAAACCGAAGAGGGGATCGTCATTCGGGCCAACAGCGAAGGCCGCATCGATGCGGCTCGCGATGTGCTCGAGAGCAAGATGGTTCGCCGGCAGGTGTCCTTGAAGTCGCTGGACGCGCAGCAGCCACAGCAGGCGGGCGGTCAGATGTGGCGGCAGCTCATCAAGCTCAAAGAGGGCGTGTCCAAGGAAAAGGCCAAGGAAATCGTCAAGGCCATCAAGGACAGCAAGCTCAAGGTTCAGGCATCGATTCAGGGCGATTCGGTGCGCGTCTCGGCCAAGAAGCGCGACGATCTACAATCCACGATAGCCTTCCTCAAGGAGCAGGACTTCGACCTGCCGCTTCAATACGTGAACTTCCGGGACTGAGGCGGAACGCATTGGTCGAGACGAAGAACGAGTTGCGGGTCGGCTACCAGGGAAGCGAAGGCGCGTACAGCCAGCTCGCGGCGACGCAGCACTTTCGGGGTGCGCCGCAGCCGCTGCGTTGCGTTGGCTACCATAGCTTTCGCCAAATGCTCGAGGCGCTCAGGGCCGGGAAGGTCGACTACGCAGTGCTCCCGATCGAGAACTCGATCGCGGGTTCGATCAACGAGAGCTATGACCTGCTCGCGAAGATGGGGCTGTCGCTGGTCGGTGAAGAGTTTCAGCCCATCGCGCACTGCCTAATAGGCGCGGCGGACGTGCCGGTGTCGGAGATTCGTCGCGTGTATTCCCACCCCGTCGCTCTGGCACAGTGCGGCGAGTTCTTGGAAACGCTCCATGACTGTCACGTGGAGGCATTTGCCGACACGGCCATGTCCGTCGAGAAGGTGAAGAACGACGCTGATCCGACCCAGGCGGCGATCGCAAGCAAGGAAGCCGCCGCGCTGCACGGCTTGCCCATTCTCAGGCGGGACATTGCGGACCACCCCGAGAACTACACGCGGATGGTGATGGTCGCGCCAGAGCCTGCGCATTACGACCCAGCGGTCTCCTGCAAAACCTCCTTGATCTTTTCGACGATTCACGAGCAGGGTGCGCTCGCACGCTGCATCGCGATCTTCGCCGAGCGCGGCCTGAACCTCACCAAGATCGAATCACGACCGAAGCCGGACACGCCTTTCGAGTACATCTTCTACGTTGATTTCGAGGGCAACGTCGATCGTGAAACGACGCAGGCGGCGCTCCGAGATCTCGCAGAAGTGACTACCTTCCTGACCGTTCTCGGTTCGTATCCGACCCGTCGCGCAGGTGTCAGCTAGCCAGGGCCGCGGCGACGTCGGCGATCCGGTTGGCATCGCCGTCTAAGCCGGCCGCCAGGCAGGTCGCCGAAACCATCTTCAAGGCGGCAGCCTCGCCCGGACCGTCTCCTCGAGCCCGCGCTTCGGCCAGCGCCTCGAGTGAGTCGATCATCGCGTCGTGCCGGCGACCACGCGCGAGCTGAAGGCAGGCCGATGCGATTGAAATTCGAATGGCCGCGCCACGCATTCGACGCGGGCTCTTCCTCGCCGCCTCGAGGGCCTGCTTTGCCGACTTGATGTCCTCGCGGCTGATATACGAAACGACACGTAGGCAATGCGCCCCAGTGAGGTCTCCGCCTGCTGCGATCGAAGATTCGATAAGTACGTCGAAATTCTGGTGGTCGCGTTGCCGGAGGACCCGGATGAGCGCTTCGGAGCCGTCTTCGAGGTCGGCCTCCGGAACGGGGATGGTCTGCCTCTCGTCGTACTCGTCAGCCAGCGGCCCGCTCGGCAGTCGGACCGCCTTGCTGATCTCGGAGGCGGCAGAGCGCGTGTCGCCATCAGGTTGGTATTGAACGGCGGCGGCGGCCAGCCGGACCGCCGAAGCGGTGTAGCCAAGGTCGGCCGCAAGCGACCCCGCCTGGAGAATCGCGTGAGCGCCGCGCTCGAGGTCCCCGCCCTCGCATAGATAGGCACCAACGGTTGCCGCCATGGAAGGGCCCACGAGGGGCTCTGCGGTGTGCAGAGCCTCGGCTACGAACCGGTAGACCTCACTGCGACGCGCGGGGGGCATGCGCTGAAGGACGGCCCTGCGAAGGAGCTCGGAGCTCGGCTTGCCCTGAGTCGTCACGAGTCCGTCGTTGATGAGCGCTTCGAGGCAGCGGCGCCGCGTGCGCTCCGCGATGCCGTCCAGGCCAACCGCTGCGTCGATCACTTTCCCCGACGAAGCGGGCAGGGCCGTGCAAGCGACCTCGAGGTAACGCATGGACGAGGTATCGAGCGTGGCGAATCGCTCTTCGAGCAGGGCACGTGGCCCCAGATACTGGCGCCGCTCAGCGGCCTCCTCGCGCCAGACGAAACCCTGGTCGTCGCGAATCAGGTCGCCGGTGGCAACCATCGTGCGGGCTGCCTCCGCGATGCCGAGCACCGTCGTGCCGCCGGTGATCACGAGCTGCTTCGCGATTTCCATGTTTGCGTTCGTTCCGAGGATGCCGGCGGCGACCAGAAGTGCTTCGCTTGGATCGAGCGCGGGCAGCTCGATGCGGGTGGATCCCTCGAGGGAGCGGAGCCCAGCCGGGACGGTCGACTCCGTCGTCCGGATGCAGAGCAAGGCGGCCACGCTGTCGTCCGACAGGGCCGCGCCGAGGACCCAGAGAGTCGCGGGATCGATAGCGGAGAGGCGATCGACGTAGATCCAAGGAAGTCCGTGCTCGCTGCGAAGCGTTGTTAGAAGCACCTTCAAAGCGTGAATCGTCGCTTCCCGGCGCGGTGGGTTCGCACAGGCTACGGCCTTGATCGCCTGGGCGACCCCGGGCTCGACCTGCTTCAGCGTTTGCCGCGCGGGTTCGAGTGTCCGCCAGGCCATCAACAAGGCTAGACGAAGCCCGCCAAGCGGCTCGAGCCCGCCGGGCACTGCTCCGATTTCGAGGAAGGCTGGCGGACGAAGCTCGTCACGCAGCGCGAAGATTCCGTCGCGGGCGCCGCTGCCGAGCGCACCCTTCAGGTAGAAGGTGCTGGTCTTGGAGCCGGCGGCGGCCTTCTTAATCGGCTCGAGGGCGTGACGGATACTGGCGGGAACGGGAGGGGGTTTGAGCAGACCGACAGCCTGGCGGCAGCGCTCGAGAAGCGGCCGGCTTCGGTCGATCGCCTCGCCTTGCAATGCGAAGGAGCTGGTGGAGACGGAGCGTCCGAACAGATACGTCCTCGATGCGGCTTCGCGCGACTCGACATCGAGAACCACTTCCCCAGCTTGCGCTTGATTGGCCAGGAGCTGCGCGCGGTCGATGGCGCTGCCGCTGTTCCTGAGCGCGCCCCCTTCGCCTTTGGAGCGCTGAATCGCGCCGGTTGCGATGCCAAACGCGATCGGGATCCCTCCGGCGGGCACGGGCTGCGACTCGGCTTCCGCGAGCAATCGCAGGGCCAGGTTGATGGCGGATTTGAGCTCGTGGAGACCGAAATTCGCGACGACCGTGCCAGCGAGGGAGGACATCACCTCACCGCCACTGTTCCGAACTTCGTTGGTGACATAGCGCGCCCATTGACCGGCGGCCGCAGTGGTCTCCTCCTCTTCGAAAGCAGGGGGGAGGATTCGATGCCAGAGGACGAAGCGTTCCATCGCGGTCGACGGCTAGCCGCCGAGCTTCGCTTTGAGAGCAGCGAGCTCGTCTTCGACGTCGTCTTCTCCTTCTTGGGACTCCAGGGCACGGAAGCGCGCGTCGATATCCGCGCGCTTCGGGCTCTCCAGGATTTCGTGTGCCTCCACTTCGGCGTCCAGCTGGTCGATCTGGTCGGCCATGCGTTCGAGATCGGTGAACGCCCCACCGCCAAGCCGGTCGCCGCTCGGCAAAGCAGGGTCAGGCTGCTGAGTCCGAGCTTGCCGCACCTGGGCGGCTAGAGTCTTTTGCCGGTCCTTGAGGTCGTCGAGCTTTTCCTCGATACGCTCCAACTGAGCCTTCATCGCATCTGCCGCGCTTGCTTGCTCCGCGGCCCGCGTTCGCACGCTCTGGGACTCTCTGATCGCGCGCGCCTTTCGCCGGAGCGCTTCGCGCGCGAGCTCCTCGTCGTCCCGTTCGAGGGCGAGGATCGCCTTCTGCTCCCAGTCAGCCGCCTCCTCTTCGAGCTCTTGCTCCCTTTTGTCGAGCCGCTTGGCACTCCCCAAGGTCTCGATCAACTCCTTGCGAGCGCGCTTGAGGGCCGATTTCATGTCGGTCACGGTCTGACCGATCATCTTGTCCGGGTCCTCCGCCTGGTCGATCAGCGCGTTCAGATTGGATTTGATCACCCGGTTGAGCCGACTGAAGATTCCCATACTCCCCCTAACAGGGGTACGATCCCACGAGGGGAGCCGGGTGTAAAGGGACTGAGCTTTCTCGACTTCCGGCTTCCGTCTATGCTAGCTGGAGGATTATGTTGAAGGGGGCACACGTCCTGATTACAGGAGGTGCGGGGTTCATTGGGACCGCGCTGGCTGCACGCCTGGCGGATGACAACCGCATTCGCGTGTTGGATATCTTGCGTCGAAACGCGCTTTCGAAGGCCGGCCTGGACGGCCATCCCAACGTGGAGCTCGTCGTGGGGGACGTTCGCGACATGACCGCCGTCCGCCGGGCGGTAACCGGATGTGACTATGTGATTCACATGGCCTCGATCGCCGGGGTGGACACGGTCTTGAAGAATCCGGTCATGACCATGGAGATCTCGCTCGAGGGCACGATGAACGTCCTTCGGGCGGCCAACGACTGTCACGGCGTCAAGCGCGTCATCGATTTCTCCACGAGCGAGGTTTTCGGATCCTACGCGTTTCGTGTCCGAGAGGCCGACGTCACCAGCCTCGGCGCGGTCGGCGAAGCCCGTTGGACCTACGCGGTGAGCAAGCTGGCCACGGAGCATCTTGCGCACAACTACTGGAAGCAGTTCAACCTGCCGACCGTGTCGATTCGTCCCTTCAACATCTTCGGGCCTGGCCAGGTTGGAGAGGGAGCCGTGCACGCTTTCGTGGTGCGCGCACTCCAAGACGAGAAGATCCTCATTCACAATGAAGGCGACCAGATCCGATCCTGGTGTTACATCGACGACATCGTAGACGCGATCGAGCTCGCCATGGTGCGTGACGAGGCGATCGGCGAGAGCTTCAACATCGGCAACCCTCGAAGCACCGTCACCATCTACCAGCTTGCACGGCTGATCGTCCGACTCAGTGAGAGCAAGTCCCCGATCGAGTTCGTCGAGTGGGATTTCCCGGACGTCGAGCTTCGTATCCCAGACGTGAAGAAGGCAGAGGAGCTTCTGGGTTTCCGCGCCCACGTCGAGCTCGAACAAGGGCTGCTCGACACGATCGAATGGTATCGGCGCAAGCTCAACGGCGAGGGCTGAGATGTCCGATAGTCCTCCGCAGGTCTACGACTTGTCTGCGGCGCGTCCCGACGGCTGGTTCGACGAGGTGCTCAAGCAGTCCAAGGATTTCGACAAGGCCTGTCAGATCATCGGCCGGAACACCCTGGGCCTCGCCCTGATCGCGGGCGCTCGCATCCTGAGCCTCACAGCCAATCCACACACGCAGAATCTGACCCAGGTTGAATTCTCGATCGGTTCGGACCCGACCGTGCAGCAATTCGAACTGCCGGAATTCCGCGCGACGATTGCCCGGTACTTGCTGAGCCCTCTGCAGAATCAGGGTCTTCCGGACGAGCCGGATGTGGAGACGCTCCAAGCGCACATCGGCGGGCGCTACATGCTCGCAGCGAGCTTGTTCTACGTGGAGCCGCTCGAGCTTCGACACGATCTCGGTCTTTCCGAGATCGAGGTTCGCTTCAACGGCGTCCAGCACATCCTGTCGTTGGAAGACTTCAGAGAGGTTCTCGACGAGCGGGTGCGTTCGGAGCTCGGTCTCGACCGTCCGGACAACTCGTCGATCGACCTCGCGGTGGTCGACCAGGCGGAGAAGGCGAACGCACACGGCAACTGGAGCGCTACGATCGCCATGCTCAATCCCTGGCTCACCCCGATCTCCATGCTCTTGCGCACGGGGGAGGCCGAGGGCCTCACCGAGGAAGTCCACGGCCGCTTGTCGATGAGCCTGGATCTGCTCGGCACTGCATATGCCAAGATTGGCGAGCTCGAGGCGGCCAACGAAGTTCTGCGTCTCGGGGTGCAATGGGCGGGCGATTCTCGTAACGCCGGGCCGCTGTTTCTTGCCCTCGGGCGCGCCTCGGTTGCCGGTGAGAAACACGGCGAATCGATCGGCTTGCTGCGGCGAGCGATTCGGCTCGGTGCCGATGAGCGACAAGCGCTGCCGCTTCTGGCCCGATCTCTGGCTGCTCGTGACCAGATTCTGGCCGCCATGGTCTGCTACGAACGCGCGCGCGAGCTAGGAGCGGGCGCCTCCGAGCTGGACGCTCCGACTCGAAAGCTGGCGACCCGTCTCGGAGACGCTTGGCCTGAGTTTCAGGCCTGGATGAAGCGCGCCGAGTAGCCGCTTTACATTGGCTCCGAGGCTTCGTACCGTAGCCGTTCGGATGTCGGGCTTTCTTCTCTCTATCGATCAGGGAACCACCGGTTCCACCGCTATGCTTCTATCCCCCGATGGGGAGGTATTAGGCCGAGCCAACCACGAATTTCCTCAGCATTTTCCCCGTCCCGGATGGGTCGAGCATGACCTCGAGGAGATTTGGAAAAGCGTCGGGGATGCGGTGCGCGACGCGATCGCGCGCGCGAAGGTCGCGCCGAGCGATTGCCTGGGCATCGGCATCACCAATCAGCGAGAAACCACCGTGCTTTGGGAGCGGAGCAGCGGCAAAGCGGTCCACAGGGCCATCGTCTGGCAGGACCGTCGCACTGCAGACCGCTGCCAGGAGCTCAAAGACGCCGGCCACGAGGAGCTGTTTCGCCAACGAACCGGCCTCGTCCTCGATCCCTACCTGGCCGGCACCAAGGTCGAATGGCTGCTCGATCACGTCGATGGCGCACGGGCTCGCGCAGAAAAGGGCGAGCTGGCGTTTGGCACGATTGACTCCTGGCTGGTGAACCGCTTGTCGGGAGGCAAGGTGCACGTCACCGACGCAAGCAACGCGTCGCGCACCCTGTTCTACGACATCGGGAAGGGCCGATGGGACGAGGAGCTTGCCGCGGTGTTGCGGGTCCCGATGACCTTGCTGCCCGAAGTTCGAACTTGCTCCGAGGTGTATGCGCACACGTCCGGGGTTCCCGGTCTGCCCGATGGGATTCCAATCGCTGGCATGGCCGGCGATCAACAAGCGGCTCTGTTCGGTCAGACCTGCTTCGGGGTCGGCGATGCGAAGTGTACGTACGGAACAGGCGCGTTCTTGCTGATGAACACCGGAACCGAATTGGTACACTCGCGCAACGGGCTTCTAACGACAATTGCCTGGCGGCTCGGCGAACAAACCGTCTATGCGCTCGAGGGGAGCGCCTTCATTGCTGGAGCCGCCGTCCAGTGGTTGCGCGACGGGCTCGGGCTCATCGGCTCCTCGGACGAAATCGAAGCCAAGGCGCGGGAGGTCGACGAAACCGGCGATGTGGTGTTCGTCCCGGCTCTCGCAGGCCTGGGCGCCCCGCACTGGGATCCGCACGCAAGGGGCCTAATTTACGGGCTTACGAGGGATACGACCGCCGCTCATCTGGCGCGCGCGACCCTCGAGGGAATAGCTTTCCAGATCGTTGATCTGGTTGACGCGATGCAGGCGGATGCCGGTCGCCCCATCGCGCGCTTGAGAGTCGACGGTGGTGCGGCTCGCAATGACTTACTCATGCAATTTGAAGCCGACATGCTCGGGGTGACGATCGATCGTCCCGAGAATGTCGAAACGACTGCCTTAGGAGCTGCTTACTTAGCTGGAATGGCCGTCGGTGTATTCGACGGTTTTGATTCTGTTTTAGATGCTTACCGTATCGAGCGTAGCTTTGAGCCTCAGGTCACCCAAGCCGAGCGAGATGGGCACTTGGAGCGATGGCGCGACGCGGTGCGGCGAGCGCGAAGTATGATGGGAATAACATGAATGAGAATGATGTCGGGCAAGACAAACCTAGCGAAGAAGAACTGGCCGTACCAGTAGCCTGGGAGGCACTCGAAGACGCTTTTGAGAATAACGCACCCGAGGTGCACAGCTACTTGCACTTCGACACCGGTGAGGTGATTCGCATCGTCGATGGGGTTGCAGACCCCTCGATGCACACGCGCATCATGAACGACAGCCGGTATCTTCGAATCGATCCGGTTTCCTCGCGGGAGCAATACCGTTGGATGGAGCGTTTCATCGCGACAGTTGAAGACGAGGAGCTCAGGCGAAGGCTCAACATCGCGATCGACGGGAAGGGCGCGTTCCGGCGTTTCAAAGACGCGCTGATGAGTCATCCGGTAGACCGGGAGCGATGGTTCGCGTTTCGCTCCGAGCGCTTGCGCTCATGCATGGAGTCCTGGCTGACCGCGCATGGCATCCACTCGGTCGAGCGTCCGACCTGGCACGTTCCGACGGCCCAGGAGGTCCAGCCGAGCGAAGTCGAAACACCGGTCGAGCCCAGAGGAAAACCGGCCATCCGGCCGGTAGCGGTCGACGCCCAGCGCAAGCGGCTGCACGAGCTCGTCGACGGGCTCGGCCCTCGAGACATGGAGATGGCCCAGACCTATCTCGAGTTCCTTCGGGATCGGCGTCCCGTCTCCAAGCCACCGGTCAAGGCCGGCGCCGAGGGTCCGGTTGCGGCCGTAGCTCAGTCGGTCGAAAGCGAGTAGGACCCTCGAACTAGTTCCGCTCTAGGCCGGCTTGCGGGGTCCGACCACAACATGTAGTGGGGGTCACAGGATGACCCTCGCTTCTGGTCGCGTAAACCGTTGCAATCCCGTATGTTCAGTGATAGCCACGTCCAACTACTCCTTTGGGGGGCAGAGTGAAGATCAAGAAGCTCCAAATCGTTGGCTTCAAATCCTTCGTCGATAAGACGACGGTCCATTTCGACCATGACATCACCTGTGTCGTTGGTCCGAATGGTTGCGGCAAATCCAACATCGTCGACGCCATCAAGTGGTGCATGGGCGAGCAATCCCCATCTCGCCTCCGCGGCAAGCAGATGGAGGACATCATCTTCAGCGGCTCGGAGGGGCGTGGGCCTCACGGCTTCTCCGAGGTCACTCTCACCTTCGACAATCAAGACGGCCTCGCTCCAGTCGAGTACAGCGACTACTCCGAAATCGAGGTGACTCGGCGTCTCGATCGCCAGGGCAACAGCGACTACCTGATCAATCGCACTCCAGTTCGTCTGCTCGACATCACCAACCTGTTCCTCGGCACCGGCGTCGGTAAGCGTGCGTACTCGATCATCGAGCAGGGCCGCATCGGCTTCATCGTCACCTCCAAGCCGGAGGACCGGCGTTCGATGATTGAAGAGGCCGCCGGCATCAGCCGCTTCAAATTGAGCAAGCGCGCGGCCGAGAGAAAGATGGATCAGACACGCCAGAACCTTCTGCGCGTCACGGACATCATCGGTGAGCTCGAGCGCAGCCTCGCGTCGCTCAAGCGGCAAGCGCAGAAGGCTGAACGCTACAAGCGCTACAAAAAGGAAATGCGTGACCTCGACCTGTGGGTTGCGTCGCATCGCTTTCTGGAGCTTCGCGGACAGATGGGTGCGGTCTCTGCTTCCTTGTCCAAGGCAAGCGAGGATGTTCAAGCGAGCCGCCGCTCTTTGGTCGCCAAAGAGGCGTCCGTCGAAGCCGAGCGGGTCTCCTTGCAGCAGCTCGGCTCGGAGGTCGAACGCGGTCAAGGTCGCTCGTACGAGCTCGACAACTTGGTTCGGCAACTCGAAGGATTGATTCGACAACAACAGGATCGACAAGCGGCTTTGGTCGAGCGCAAGGAGCTCGCGAGTCGCGAGCTTCGCCAACTCGAAGAGCAACGCGAAGGCCTGCACGGAGAAGCGTCCTCGGTTCGCCTATCTCTGAGCGAGTTAGAGGCGCTCGAAACCGAGGCGGGGCAGCTTCTGGCCGAGGTCGAGGCTGAGCTCCAACTCCGCAAAAACACTGCAGAAGAGGCCGAAGCGGCCCTGGAGAACGCGCGCGCACGACTGGCCGAAGGGCGCGCTCGGGTCGCCGGTGCCGAAGCGGTTCTCGAAGGCTACGACGCTCGCCGCGACGAGATACGTACGCGGCTCGAGCGCTTGCAGGAAGAGCTCCAGGCGCTCGCTACGCGCGAGGTCGAGTTCAAGCAGCAGCGCGGAGAGTTCGAGGCTCGCATGCACGGCTTGCGCGGCGGCAAGTCCGAGACGGCGGAGCGCCAGATCGAAATCGAGACATCACTCGCGACGGGCAAAGACGCCTTGCACGCGGCCGACGTCGAAGTCGACGCGCTTCGCGAGGCGCTTGCAGTGACCAGCTCGCGGTTGCGGTCGATCAACGAAATCCACGAACGCTTCGAGGGCGTTGGCGCAGGCGCGCAAGCGGTGCTGACCGGCTATGCCAGCGCAGCGGGTGACGCGTCCCGTGCAGGGCTGGTCGGCTTGGTTGCCGATCGCTTGGAATGCGAGCCCGAGCACACGCGCGCGCTGGGTGCGGCGCTGGGTGGAGCGCTCGAGTACTTGCTGGTCGAGGACACCGATTCGGCCCTGCGCGCTGCGGACTACCTCGCACGTGAAGAGAAGGGCCGGGCGACTTTCCTGCCGCGTTCGCCGACCGGCGCTCCACGGGTCGTTCCACAGTTTCCGACGGGGATGGGTATCGTCGGGCCGCTGCTGAGCCTGATGCGTTACTCACGGGCCGACGAGGCCTGGGTACGCTACCTCTTGTTCGATGTCTTGGTGGTCGACGACTTGCAGATTGCTGCGCGTCTTCATCGCGAAGGCTTCCGAGGAAAGCTGGTGACCCTCGACGGCCAGGCTCTGCTTCGCGACGGGGCAGTGGTTGGTGGCGCCAAGGACGAGTCGGCGGCCCATCTGCTTCGGCTCAAGCGCGAGATTCGCGAGCTCGGAGAGTTGGCGGCTTCGCAGGGCGCGATGCTCGATCGGGCGATTGCCAATCAGGGCCGGCTTCGCGCCAGCATTGCCGAGGGGCAGGCCGCTATCGATTCAGCGAGGGTAGAGGCTCACGATGCCGAATTGGAGATTCTCGGTGCCGAGCGGGACTTGCGCCTCGTCGAGATGGAGCTTCAGCGCGTCGACGAGCGCCGCCAGGAGATTGCGAACGCGGAGACGGAAG
>Ga0316198_10001238_pt1 | contig 14841 bp, 11 predicted proteins | sample OudBieAanoxic_MG_FD_204935 | JGI IMG/M metagenome (GOLD analysis project Ga0316198, IMG submission 204935) | Coastal sediment microbial communities from Oude Bieten Haven, Netherlands - site A anoxic | ecosystem: Environmental > Aquatic > Marine > Coastal > Sediment | place: Netherlands...
GCGCGGTCGTGGGCTCGTCGGCGATGAGCAGCTCCGGTTCGGTCGAGAGGGCCATGGCGATCATCACGCGCTGACGCATGCCGCCGGAGAGCTCGTGCGGGTACTGCCCGGCGCGCTGCTCCGGTTCGGGGATGCCGACCTTGGCCAGCATCTCGATGGCCCGCCTACGGGCCTCTCGACGGCCCATGCTCCTGTGCAGCGTGAGCGCTTCCACGATCTGGTCGCCGCAGGTGAAGACCGGGTTGAGCGAGGTCATCGGCTCCTGGAAGATCATGGCCATGCGGTCGCCCCGCGTGGCCTCCATCTCGCTGTCCGAGAGAGCCAGCAGGTCCGTCCCGCTCAACACCGCCGAACCGGCCACGATCTCGCCGGGTCGCTCGATGAGCCGCATGACGGACATGGCTGTCACGCTCTTGCCGCAGCCGGACTCGCCGACCACGCCCAGCGTCTGGCCACGCTTGATCTCGAAGCTCACGCCGTCGACGGCCTTGACCGTGCCGTCGAGCGTCCCGAATTGGGTGCGCAGCCCGGCGATCTCCAGGACGTTGTCGGGCTTCTCGGCGGCCGCGGACGCCGGCGGCGGCGGTGTCTGAGCGCTCACGAGGCGTCGATCTTCTGGCGCGGGTCGAGCGCGTCGCGCAGGCCGTCGCCGAGGAAGCTCGCCGACAGCACCATGAGGATGAGGATGAGGCCGGGCCACACCACCATCAGCGGCGCGCGGATGAAGTAGTCCTGCGCGTTGGTGAGCATGTTGCCCAGGCTCGCCTCCGGGCGGCTGATGCCGAAACCGAGGAAGGAGAGCGCGGCCTCGATCACCACCGCGTCGGCCACGCCGATGGCGGCGGCCACGATGAGGGGACTCATGGCCGGCGGCAGCATGTGGCGCCCGATGATGCGGCGGTGGCCGGCCCCGAGCGCCTTGGCCGCGTGCACGAAGTCCATCTCGCGCAACATCAGGAACTCGCCTCTGATCAACCTCGCGGCCAGCGTCCAGCCGGTGATGCCGATGGCGATGATGACCACCCACACGTTGCCCTGGCCGAAGAAGCCCACGATCATCAGGATGATGAAGAGGATGGGCAGGGTGAGCACGACGTCGACCAGGCGCATGAGGCCGTTGTCGACCCAGCCACCGACGTAGCCGGCGATGGAGCCCACGATGCTGCCGATGCCGACGATGATGCACACCGCGGCGAAGCCGATGACCAGCGAGGTCTGGGTCGCCTTGGCCAGGCGCACGAACACGTTCTGGCCGATCTCGTCGTAGCCCAGCGGCGCATTCGGGAACTCGGGCGGTGCCCAGATCTTCTGCAGGCTGGCGTCCTTGTAGGCGTCGCCCGTGAGCAGCGGGACGATGATGCCGTAGGCGATGAGAGCAGTCAGGACGATCAGGGCGACGACGGCCAGGCGGTGGCGCATGAAGCGTTGGCGGACGAGCTGCCAGTAGGTACGGACGGGCGTCTTGTCGATCTCGTCGAACTCGTCCGCGCCGGCAACGCTGGCAGGCGTCGCCGCGATGGGGCTCGCGGTGTCCTGGGGCTTGGCCGTGGCGATGACGTCTCTCCTAGTACTTGATGCGGGGGTCGACCAGGCCGTAGAGCAGGTCGGCCAGGAGGTTGCCTGCGATGACGGCGGTCCCGCTGAGCATGGCCACGGCCATGAGGACCGGGTAGTCCTTGGCCTCGACCGCGTCGATGAACAGCGAGCCGATGCCGGGCCAGCTGAAGATGGTCTCGGTGATGGCCGCGCCGGCGATGAGCGAGGGGATCGACAGGCCCAGCAGGGTCACGATGGGGATGAGCGCATTGCGCAGAGCGTGCTTGTAGATGATCTTGCGGCGCGGCAGGCCCTTGGCCTTGGCCGTACGCACGTAGTCCTGGTGCAGCACGTCGAGCATCGCGGAGCGCGTGTAGCGGCTCCAGGCGGCGATGCTGAGGATGGCCAGCGACATCACGGGCAGGACCATGTGGAAGGCGATGTCCAGGGGGTCGCCGCGCTTGCCCAGGCTCTCCATGCCGAAGGTGGGGAAGCCGAACTGGCCGCCGGTCCACTGGTTCAGGAGCACACCCCCGAGATAGAGGATGTAGGTGCCCAGCAGGAACGAGGGGATGGCGTAGCCGAAGGTGGCCGCGGTGGTGATGATCTTGTCCGTCCAGCTGTACTGGCGGATGGCGGCGACGATGCCGATGGGGATGGCGAAGATGATGGTCACGATCAGCGCCGTGCCCATGAGCAGCACGGTCGGCGGCAGCCGCAGGAAGACCTTCTCCATCACGGTCCGGCCGTCGATGAAGCTGTAGCCCCAGGCCGGCCAGTTGATGGCCCACTCGGCGGGGTTGAAGCTGCCGTTGAAGTCGATGATGCGGAAGAACGTCGTGACCCACGCGAGGTACTGCTCAGGCAGCGGCCGGTCCAGACCGTACGAGCGGATGAGCGCTTCGATCTGCTCCGGCGGCACGCGCGGCGTGCGGAAGCGATCGGTGGGGTCGCCGGGCGAGGCGTACACGATGAGGAACACGATCATCGAGACGCCGATGAGGATGGGGACCGCCTGGATGACCCGGCGCAGCAGGTACTGACCCATCTAGCGGGAGACCCGGGGGCTCATGAGGTCGGGGGTCTGGAGCGACACGTGGATCCGTCGATGCGGAGGATGGAACGGTTTCGGGGGGCCGCTCCGGGCGTACATCGCCTGAGCGGCCCCCCGGACGTGACTCGGGGTCACGTTCGTTCGCACGGGGTGCGAGAGAGGGCTGCCTACTCCTTGACGGTCAGGCCACCCTTGTTGATCTTCTCGAGCTCCCAGAACCAGGTCGGGGTGCTCATGACGGACTCGTCCCAATCGACGTCGCCCTGGACGGCGGCGCCCAGGCCCTCGCGGGCCTCGTCGGACCAGGCCCACAGGGCCGGAAGCTCCTCAGCCATGATGGCCTCGAACTCCTGGTAGATCTCAGCGCGCTTGGCCTGGTCGAGCTCGCGCAGGCCGTCTTCGATGAGCTCATCAGCTCGCTCGTTGCTGAAGCCGATGTAGTTGTACGTGTCCGGCAGGTCCTCGGTCACGACGTTGTTGCTGTGGTAGAGGCTGTACGGATCGGGGTCGTAGCTGGTGCCCCAGCCGCCGAAGTAGGCGTCCCACTGCTCGTCCTGGCCGGCCATGACCAGCGGCCACTCGAGGCCCGGGAGCAGGACCGTACCGAAGTCGGCCTCCTCGAGGGTCAGGTTGAAGCCACAGTCCTGCGCCTGGTCGGCGAGGAGCTGCATGAACTTGCTGCGGTCGGGCTTGCCGGCGCGCAGGAGGATGTGGGTCTCGAGGCGCTCGCCGTCGGCGTTCATGCGCACGCCGTCGTCGGCGACCTCGGTCCAGCCGGACTCCTCGAGGAGCGCGATGGCCTGGTCGACGTCGAGCGGGTAGCGGCGAACGTCGGGGTTGTAGGCCCAGCTCGCCGGCGGGATGTCGGCGTAGATGGGCACGCCCTGGCCGTCAGTGGCGGCCTCGACGGTGGCTTCCTTGTCGATGCAGTAGGCCAGCGCCTGGCGCAGGTTCTTGTCGGCGAACATGCGGCCATCACGCAGGTTGAACTGCAGGTTGAAGTAGCCGAAGTCCGGGTACAGGGCGAACTTGACGCCATCGTTCTGGCGCAGCTGCTCGTAGCCGTCAGCGGTCAGGCTGTACTTCCAGTCGATGTCACCACCGGCCAGCGCCGCGGAGGCCGCAACGTCGTCCTTGATGATGGGCATGTACAGCCGCTCGAAGGAGCTGGGGCCCCAGTGGTAGGTCGGGTTGCGCTCGGCCGTGATGTCCTGGCCCGGGCGGAACTCGGTGACGTAGAAAGGACCGGTGCCGACCGGCATGCGGGCGGTCTCGATGAGCTTGTAGGCCGCGGCGATCTGATCGATCTCGCTGGCGTTGAGGATGGTCGAAAGCTCGGTCAGGCTGGTGTTCAGCGCCGTCGCGTAGCTCTCCGCGTTGAGGGAGCCGTCGTCGTTCTGGTGCAGCGCCTGATCGGGCAGCGAGAACTCGGCCGAGCTCAGCAGAGCCTCGGCGTCCTCGGTGAACGTCTCGGACTCGACGCCGGCCGCGATGAGGCCATCGACGTCTGCGGCGGTCACCGCGCCCAGGCTCTCCTGGAACTCGGCGAAGGCGGCCTCGGTGGCCGACTTGCTGTCGATGGTCAGGCTGGGCAGGGAGACGGTGCTGAAGGGCGCGTACATGTCGGCCAGCGTGAACTGGACCGTGAAGTCGTCAAGGGCCTCGACCGACTGCAGGACCTTCTGCTCCTCGCCACCCTCGGGGGTGACGGTCACGAAGGCCAGACAGGCGTCGGGGTTGAACTTGCAGTTGTCGCTGTTGGCGAGCTCGTAGGTGAAGACGACGTCTTCAGCAGTAACCTGCTCACCGGTCGGCTGGAAGTAGACATCCTCGCGAAGGGGGATGGTCCAGACCAGGCCGTCTTCGCTGATCTCAGCCAGGCTGGCAGCCACGTCCGGGACGGGGGTCAGGCTCTCGTCGAGCGTGTACAGGGCGTTGTGCAGCCAGGTGTTGGCCTCTGCGGTGGGGACGTCGTCAGCAGCGTTGTTGAGCGCGCTGATCTCGCCGTCGATCGCGTACACGAGCGACGTCTCGTCCTGGGCCGCAACCGGCGCGAGGGCGGTGATCGCCAGCGCCGCGGCCGCGCCGAAAGCGAGGCCGGTGCGAGTCCGATGACTCATCAGAGAGGTTCCTCCTCTGTGGCGCGTCCCCGCCATCTGACGAGGATCGCGATGGGGCTCTCGACCTGCCGCCGCTCCCATCCGTGCACGCAGGCGCACGTCTCCCGTGGAGGGGCCGCAGGCAGTCTGGATTGTATAGAGCCTCCAAGGGCGGGTCCACCGTAGGGCCATAGGTCGCTAGGTGGGGCGACGATGGTCCCGCGCTACTCCTCGGCAGCCCCGAAGGACCAGGCCGAGATGTCCCAGTCGTAGCGCGAGCGCGAGGGATCGAGCGGCCCGTCCTCGGCGCGCAGCCGGGTGGAAACGGCACTGATGGAGGAGTCGTACCACAGCGGCCAGTAGGGGATGAGCGTCTGCAGCTCGTCCTGCACCTCGGCGTAGGACTCGACCCGCTGGGCCGTGTCCAGCGTCGCGCGAGCGGAAGCCACGTGGTAGTCGACCAGCTCGGAGGTGAAGCCGCTGGGGTTCTCGTCGGCGCGGTTCTGCCCGTTCGTGATGCGTGAGGACTCGAAGGCCCGTACGGCCGAGTCGGGATCGGGTCCCAGCCGGCGCGAGAGCATGATGGTGTCGAAGTCGTTGGGGTGGACCAGCTGCGTGAGCATGGCGTCGCCGGTGAGGTCCAGCTCCTCCACGACAAGCTCGATGCCGCACTCCTGGAGCTGCTCCACGGCCTGGTTGGCGAAGGTGAAGAGGTCGACGCTGGTGGGGCGCACGGCGATGGTGCTCGAGAGGCGGGTGCCGTCCTCGCGCACACGCACCCCATCGGTGGCCATCAGCCAGCCGGCGTCGGCCAGCCAGGCGTTAGCCGCGGCCACATCGCGCGGCCGCACCTCCGCCTCGGGCCTGGCCCAGGAGGTCTCGGTGTAGGGCGTAGTGGCCAGGTGGCGCTCGGGATCGAGGGCCGTGGCCAGCCCGGCGTGGTCGATGCACTCGACGAAGGCGCGGCGCGTGCGCACATCGAAGTAGACGCGGTCCGGCCGCACGTTGAAGAGCACGCCGAACTGGGTGTCCCCCGCCCGTGACGCGGCGCGGTAGCCCTCGGAGCCGTTGATCACCTGGGCCTGGTCGGCGGTGGCTTCCAGGATCCAGTCGGCCTCGCCCGTGAGCAGGCGCGTGGTCGCGACCGAGGGATTGCGCTCGACGCGGATCTCCATGCGCTCGATCCTGGGAGCGCTGCGCGTGTGGTCCTCGTTGGCCACCAGGTAGTAGGTGCCGTCCTCGCCGATACGGTCGAGCCTGTAGGGCCCGCCCCCGAAGGGCTCGACGGTGGCATCGAGCAGGCCCAGGGCCGCCGAGTTCTTGTCCGCCAACTCGCTGTCGAAGACCTGCGCCAGGGCCTCCAGACGGCGCAGCAGGTCGCCCAGGTAGGCGTCCTCGTCGAAGAGGCCGGTGGCGTCGACATAGGGCAGCTCGGCGGGCAGGTCGATGCGCGCGCGCTGGAAGATGTTCTCGAGGGCCTTGCGGTGGTCGCGCAGCTGGCAGCCGTTGGGCGGCTCCTCGCCGAAGCACTCGTCGCGCCACATCTGGTCGGTGATGCGGCCGATGATGCGGTCGGGGCGGTTCTCGTTGAGGCGGCCGGCGGCCTCGACGAGATCGCGCGTGGCCGCGCGCACGTCCTCCGCGGAGAGGATGGGCAGGCGCGCCAGGGCTTCGGTCACGAAGGGCGCGTAGGGCTCGGTGAGCTTGATGGTCACGGTGCGCTCCTCGCGCGAGGCGCTCTCCATGAAGGTGCGCACGCTGCGACACAGGTCGTGGCCCAGCGGGCACGAGTGGGAGGCGGCCATGTTGAGCGTGAAGACGACGTCGTCGGCCTTCAGCTTGTCGCCGGAGTGGAAGCGCGCGTCGGCCCGGATGGGGATCTCCAGCACGGTGCCGCCCTTGCGGATGGTGGGCAGGTCCCGGGCCACTTCGGGCACGGGCCGCATCTCGTGATCGAGCCGGTAGAGCGGGTCGTAGAGCACGTCGACCAGCAGCCGTTCGGTGGCGTTGAGCGTGTCTGCCGGCAGCAGGCGCGTGGGGTGCTCGGGGGCCATCACCACGAGCGTCTCGTCGTCGGCGGCACGCGGGCGGGGAGACGGCGTCGGCGCCGGCGTGACCGTGGGCGCGGTCGTGACCGGCACCTCCGGGCTGGGCGACGGGCTGGGCGCGGGATCCGCGAGGCAGGCGCTCGCGACGAGCATCCCGGCCACGGCCAGGAGCGGCAGCCGCCAGCGCCCGCGGCTCAGCCGTCGCACGGGCGTCCTTCGTCCGGCAGCGGGGGCCAGTGCAGGTCGGGCTTGCGCGCCGCGGTCGTCTCGTCGAGGCGGCGGACCGGGGCGTCGTGCGGGGCGGAGGTCAGCAGCTCCGGGTCAGCGCGGGCCTCGCGGGCGACCTCGATGAGCGCGTCGGCGAAGGCATCGAGCGTCTCGAGCGACTCGGTCTCGGTGGGTTCGATGAGCAGGCACTCGTCGACGATGAGCGGGAAGTAGATGGTCGGCGGATGGTAGCCGTGGTCGATGAGGCGCTTGGCGATGTCGTAGGTGCGCACGCCGGTGGCGTCCTTGATGCTGCTGGCGCTGGCCACGAACTCGTGCTTGCAGGGGCCCTCCACGGGCAGGTCGTAGGCCTCCCCCACCCGCTGGCGCAGGTAGTTGGCGGCCAGCACCGCGTCCTCGCTGACCTCGCGCAGGCCGCTGCCGCCATGCGCCCGGATGTAGGCGAACGCGCGCACGAGGATGGCGGCACTGCCGTGGTAGGCACGCATGCGGCCGATGGACCGGGGCCGCTCGCCGAGGCGCTCCAGCCGGAAGCCGTCGTCCCCGCGCACGACCAGCGGCGCCGGCAGGTAGGGGCGCAGGCGCTCGGCCACCGCGATGGGGCCGGCCCCGGGACCGCCGCCACCGTGGGGCGTGGAGAACGTCTTGTGCAGGTTGAAGTGCATGACGTCGAAGCCGGCCTGGCCCGGGCGGAAGTGGCCCAGCACCGCGTTCATGTTGGCCCCGTCCATGTAGGCCAGCGCACCGGCCGCATGGACCGCCTCGAGCAGCTCCACCACGTGGTTCTCGAAGAGGCCCAGCGTGGAGGGGTTGGTCAGCATCACGGCCGCGGTGCGTGGGCCCAGCGCCGCGCGCAGCGCCTCGATATCGACCAGCCCTTCGGGCGTGGAGGTCACGGTCACGGTCTTGTAGCCGGCCATGGAGGCGGTGGCCGGATTGGTGCCGTGCGAGGAGTCGGGCACGATGACCTCGTCGCGCTCGGCGTCGCCCCGCGCCAGGTGGTAGGCCCGGATGACGAGGATGCCGGTGAGTTCGCCGTGGGCCCCGGCCGCGGGCTGGAGGGATACGGCGGGGAAGCCGCCGATCTCGCCCAGCTGCTGCTGCAGTGTCCACATCAGCTCCAGGCTCCCCTGCGCCAGTGCGTCGGGCACCAGCGGGTGCAGCTCGGCAAAGCCGGGCTGGCGCGCGGCCCACTCGTTGATCTTGGGGTTGTACTTCATGGTGCAGGAGCCCAGTGGGTAGATGCCGCTGTCCACCGAGTAGTTGAGGCGGCTGAGGCGCACGAAGTGGTGGATGACCGTGGGCTCGTCGATCTCGGGCAGGCTCGGAGCGCTGTCACGGCGCTGCTCGCGGGGGATGCCCGCGAGGGCCTCGGGCCCCACCTGCGGGACCTTGAACGAGGAGCGGCCGGGGGCGTGCAGCTCGGAGAGCAGCGGCTGCAGGTCGGGGCCCACGGCCAGGCGCCGGGCGTTCTCGGGCACCAGCACGGGCCGGGGACGGTTGGTGGCGAGATGCGCCTCGGTCATGCTCCCGCCTTCCCGAGAGACGCGACCAGGCGCTCGATCTCGTCGTCGGTGGTCAGCTCGGTGGTGGCCAGCAGCAGCGCATCGGAAAGCTCGGCATCGTCGGGGTACCAGGCCGCGAGGGGCAGGCCGGCCAGCACGCCCTCGTCCAGCAGGCGCCGGTGGACCGCGACCGCGTGGGGTACGCGCACGGCGAACTCGCTGAGGTAGGGCGCGCGATGCACGCGCTCGATGCCGGCCTGGCCGAGGGCGGATTCGAGCCGTCGCGCCGCGGCCGCTCCGGCCCGGGCCACGTGGCACAGCCCGTGGGGGCCCAACGTGGCCAGGTAGGTCGTGGCCGCCAGCGCGCACAGGGCCTGGTTGGTGCAGATGTTGGAGGCGGCCTTGTCGCGGCGGATGTCCTGTTCGCGCGCGCGCAGGGTCATGACGAAGGCGCGACGGCCCTCCACGTCCGAGGTCCGGCCCACCAGACGTCCGGGGATCTGGCGCATGAGCTCGCGCGTGCAGGCGAGCAGGCCCAGGTAGGGACCGCCATAGGCGGGCGCGATACCCAGCGGCTGGCCCTCCCCGGCAGCGATGTCGGCGCCGTAGTCCCCCGGTGGCGCCAGCACCGCCAGCGAGACCGGCTCGACCACGGCCACGAGGAGCGCGCCCGCGGCGTGGGTCAGCTTGGCCGCGCGGGCCATGGGCTCGAGCAGGCCGAAGGCGTTGGGCTGACCGAGGATGACGCCGGCGACGGGCCGCTCCTCGTCGGCCAGGGCGGCCTCGAGCGCAGCCAGGTCGGTCGTGCCCTCGGGAGTCGTGGGCAGCTCTTCGATCTCGCGCGTGCCGGCGCTGAAGTAGGTGCGCGTGGTCTCGAGGTAGTGGCGGTGCAGGGCCCGGCTGACGAGCACGCGGTCGCGGCGCGTCGCCCGCACCGTCATCAGCGCGGCCTCGGCCGTGGCCGCGGCACCGTCGTAGTGGGAGGCGGACACGACCGGCAGGCCGGTCAGCGCGCCGATGAGCGACTGGAACTCGTAGATGGTCTGCAGCGTGCCCTGGCTGATCTCGGGCTGGTAGGGCGTGTAGGCCGTGTAGAACTCCCCGCGCGAGAGGACCGCATCCACGGCCGCGGGGATGTGGTGGCGGTAGACGCCGGCACCCAGGAAGGAGGCGAGATCGACCCGGTTGCGAGCGGCCAGCGCCGTCAGCTCGCGGCTGAGCTCCAGCTCCGACATCGGCTCGGGCAGCGCCAGGCCGTCGGCCCGCACGGCATCGGGGATGTCGTCGAAGAGCGCATCGACCGAATCCAGGCCCAGGGCCGCGAGCATCTGCGCCCGGCTGTCGGGGGTGTGGGGGCCGTAGACCACGTCAGTCGCCGAGCGTAGCCCTGTAGGCCGCGGCGTCCATCAGCGCCTCGGCGGCGTTGTCCTCGGCGAGGCGCAGGCGGATCATCCAGCCGCCCTCGTAGGGCTCGGAGTTGACCAGCTCGGGGGCGTCGGAGAGGGCCTCGTTGATGGCGATGACCTCACCCGCCACGGGGGCGAAGAGGTCGCTCGCGGTCTTGACCGACTCGATCACGCCGAAGGTCTCGTCCTTCGCCAGCACCCGCCCCACGTCCGGCATCTCCACGAAGACGACATCGCCCAGCTCCTCGGCGGCGTAGGCCGTGATGCCCACCACACCCTCGCCGCCCTCGGTGCGCAGCCATTCGTGATCCTTCGAGTAGCGCAGCGTCTCGGGTGCATCCACGTCACGATCCTCCAGCGGTCTGCTCTGGGCCCGACGCTCCCCCGTCCGGCCTGCGGGACGGGCTCAGCGGCCCGGTCGACGGTAGAACGGCAGTGGCACCACCTCCGCGGGCACGGCAGCCTCCCGAACGACGACAGCAAGCATGGTACCCGCGGTCGCGTGAATGGGCGGGACATAGGCCATGGCGATGGCCTGACCCAGCGTCGGTGACTGGCTGCCGCTGGTGACTTCGCCGATGGGTTCGGCCTCGTGGGGCAGCGTCACGGGGTAGCCATGACGAGCGATGCCGCGATCGCGCAGCACCAGGCCCACCAGCTGCTTGCGCGGCTCCGCCGTGGCCAGGGCGTCCCGGCCGACGAAGGCGTGATCGAGCTGCACGGCCCAGCCCAGGCCGGCCTCGAAGGGCGTCGTCCCGCGGTCGAGCTCCTGACCGTACAGGGGCATGCCCGCCTCCAGACGCAAGGTGTCGCGGGCACCCAGGCCGCAGGGCACCAGGCCTGCCGGCGCCCCGACCCCGACGAGGGCGCTCCACATCGCGGGGCCGTCCTGCCAACGGGCGAAGAGCTCGAAGCCGTCCTCGCCGGTGTAGCCGGTGCGCGCGAGCAGGACCGGCCGGCCGGCCAGGCTGGTCTCGGCCGCGGCGTAGTTGCGCAGGCGTCCCGGCTCGAGCTCGGTGAGCCCGGCCAGGATGGTGGCCGCCGCCGGTCCCTGTACGGCCAGCAGCGAGGTCGACAGGGTCTCGTCGCTGAGGTCGGCCTCGAAGGGCCGGCACCGGCGCTCCAGCTCGTCACGCACGATCTCGCGGTTGGCGGCATTGGGCACGACCAGGAAGCTCCCCGCTCTCACGTGGTAGACGATGAGGTCGTCGATGATCCCGCCATCGGGCGCACACAGGAGCGAGTAGCCGGCCCTGCCCAGGGGCAGGCGTGCGGGCTCGTTGACCAGCGCGGCCGAGAGGGCCTCGCCGGCGCCGGGGCCGCGCACCCACAGCTCGCCCATGTGCGAGAGGTCGAAGAGGCCGGCAGCCTGGCGCACGGCACGGTGCTCCTCGATGATCGAGCCGTAGCGCAGCGGCATCTCCCAGCCGCCGAACTCGACGAAGCGGGCCCCCGCTGCCGCGTGGACCTGGTGCAGTGGGGTGCGCCGCGGGCTCATGCGCTCAGGTCATCCCCGCGACGGGCAGCGCGCGGGCCACGATGTCGCGCTCGGTGGCGAAGCGCATCACCTCTTCGGCCTCGCCGATCGCGAACCAGCGCACGTCGTCGAACTCGTGGTCGTGATCGGCCAGGTCGCCACCGGTGGCCTCCATGAGGTAGTAGTGGACGGTCTTGTCGATGCGGTGCCCGTCGCGCACGAAGCGGTAGTGGATGTCGCCGATGGTGTCGAGGATGCGGACCTGCAGGCCGGTCTCCTCGTGGACCTCGCGCACGGCCGTCTGCTCCGGGGTCTCATCAGCGTCGGGCGTGCCCTTGGGCAAGGCCCAGATGGAGCGACCTCGGTCGCGTCGCCGCAGGCCCAGCACGAGCTCGGGTCCCTGCACGCCCCGGCGCATGACTACACCGCCGGCGGAGAAGGCGCGCACGACGGGCAGGTCGGCGTCGGTGCGAGACCTGCCCACCTCAGCGCGAGCCGGTCACCGCGCGGAAGGAGCGCCTGTCGCGCAGCGCTCGCCGGGGCGTGGACCAGTGGATGGAGGCGGGGCGGATGGCCCGCCGGTTCGAAGGCTGCTCCACGCCGCCAGCGACCACGCTGCGGGCCGACCTTCGCACGGCGCCCAGTGGCTCGCGCATGATGGCGGCACGTGCGGCGCTGGGGATGCGCGGCATTCGGCGCACGTTGCCGCGCGAGAGCGGACCGGCAGCACGGCCGGCCCCGGCCGGCCTCACGAAGCGCGTCGCCCGGTGCATCGCGCGGATGGAGCCGACACCTCGTTGCATGTCCCGATGGTACCGCCTATCGGTCTTCGAGCAGAGCTCGCAGCGGCGCCGCCTGGTCCTCGTCGATGGCCCCGCGAGCGACGGCCAGCTGGAGCTCGCGCCTGGCCGTAGCGCGGTACATCTCGAGCGCGCCGGGCGCCAGCCGGGACATGGCCGCGAGGTGGTTGCGGACCGTACCCACGTCGCCCCGCACGAAGGGGCCCGTGAGGGCTTCGCCGATGCCCATCGACTCGGCGTTGGTCAGGGCCTGTCGGATGAGCGGCACGTAGATGGCCAGCGCCCCGGCCTCGTCGAGTCCGGCTCCGCGGGCGACCTCGGCCACGCCGTCGAGCAGGCCGATGACGCCGCCCCCGGCGAGCACGGCGGCCGCGTGATAGGCCGTCTTGCCGGTCGGTGGCAGGCGCACCGGCTGGGCGCCGATGTCCGTGGCCAGTCGGGCCAGCAGGGCCACGAGCTCCTCGTCGCCCTCGACCGCGATGGTCGCCTCGGGCAGCGAGCGCACAGCGGCCTCCTGGTTGGCGAACGCGACCATGGGATGGAACGAGCCCAGCTGCGTGCCCGCGGCGCGGGCAGGCTCGAGGGCCGACGCATCGAGCGCGCCCGAGGTGTGCACTGCGGCCTGGCCCGCGTAGAGGCGCAGCTGCGCGGCCACATCGGGGATGGCGTCGTCGGGCACGGTCACGAAGATGAGGTCGACCTCGTCCGCCAGGGACGCGACCGTGGGCGCGTGGTGGGTGTTGGGCACGAGCTCGCGGAAGCGGGCGGCATTGGCCTCGGATCGCGTGGCCACCGCCGCCACCGGCCAGCCGGCGCGGGCGAAGGCGGCACCGAGCGCACCGGAGACGCGACCCGCGCCCACGAAGCCGATGCGCGGATGGCCGGTCGGGTCGTCCGGCGGGTGGGGATGGCGATGGCCGGGACCGCCGTGCGTCTCGTTCACCGCTACAGCCTATCGGCCCCGGGGGCCGTGCGTATACTTGGACCGACGCAGCCACCGACCCGAGGCGGGCACTCCCGTCAGGAGCCGACATCACGAGCGCGCCCGCCGCGCCCTATTCGGAGACCGCCTCATGGCATCGATGTCCACCTCCCCTGCCGACGGCGCTCGCGCGTCCCTCTCGGTGGGCACGCACGAGGCCGTCATCTACCGCCTCGACGCGGTCAGCGACCGGCTGGCGCAGCTGCCCTTCACGGTCAAGGTCCTGCTCGAGAACGTGCTGCGCAACAGCGCCTCCGGCACGGCCACCGCCGACGACGTCAACGCGCTGGCCGGCTGGCGGCCCAACAGCGGCAGCGACGTGGAGATCCCCTTCATGCCCGGCCGGGTCCTGCTGCAGGACTTCACCGGCGTGCCCGCGGTGGTCGACTTCGCGGCCATGCGCGACGCGATGGACGAACTCGGCGGCGATCCTGCGCTGGTCAACCCGCTGGTGCCGGCCAGCCTGGTCATCGACCACAGCGTGCAGATCGACCGCTTCGGCTCGGCCGACGCCTTCGCCTTCAACATGGCCAGGGAGTACGAGCGCAACGGCGAGCGCTACCAGCTGCTGCGCTGGGCCCAGACGGCGCTGCGCGGCTTCCGCGTGGTGCCGCCGGGCACGGGCATCGTGCACCAGGTCAACCTCGAGTTCCTGGGCGACGTGGTCAGCACGCGAGACGACGAGGCCGGCCAGCCGGTGGCCTTCCCCGACACGCTGGTGGGCACCGACTCCCACACCACCATGATCAGCGGCCTGGGCATCCTCGGCTACGGCGTGGGTGGCATCGAGGCCGAGGCGGTCATGCTCGGACAGCCGCTCTACCAGCCGCTGCCCAAGGTCGTGGGCGTGCGCCTTCACGGAGCCTTGCCCCGGGGCAGCACCGCCACCGACCTGGTGCTCGTCATCAGCCAGATGCTGCGGGCCCACGGCGTGGTGGGCAAGTTCGTCGAGTACTACGGCGACGGCCTGGCCTCGCTCGCGCTGGCCGACCGGGCCACGCTGGCCAACATGGCGCCCGAGTACGGCGCCACCACCGGCATCTTCCCCATCGATGACGAGACCCTGGCCTATCTGCGCCTGACCGGACGCGACGAACGGGTGGCCCTGGTGGAGGCCTACGCCAGGGAGCAGGGCCTGTGGCGCGAGCCCGGTGCCGCACCCGAGTTCGACGAGACGCTCGAGCTGGACCTGGCCACGGTCGTGCCCAGCGTGGCCGGCCCGCGGCGACCGCAGGACCGCATCGTCCTCTCCGACCTGCGCACCTCGTTCGAGTCGGACTTCCCGCCGCCCGGCGGCAACGGGTCGGGCTACCCGGAGGTTCCGCTGGCGGTCGCGGGGCAGGAAGCGGTGCTGCGCAACGGGTCGGTGGCCATCGCCGCCATCACCAGCTGCACCAACACCTCCAACCCCAGCGTCATGGTCGGCGCCGGCCTGCTGGCCCGCAACGCCGTGGCCAGGGGCCTGACGGTCGAGCCGACGGTCAAGACCAGCCTCGCTCCGGGCTCACGGGCAGTGACCGAGTACCTGCGTGGGGCGGGCCTGCTGGCCTCGCTGGAGACGCTCGGCTTCGACGTGGTGGGTTACGGCTGCACGACCTGCATCGGCAACAGCGGCCCCCTCGACGAGGCCGTCGACAGCGCCGTCGAGGAGCACGACCTCATCGTGGCTGCCGTGCTCAGCGGCAACCGCAACTTCGAGGGCCGCA
>Ga0316198_10001239_pt1 | contig 14835 bp, 7 predicted proteins | sample OudBieAanoxic_MG_FD_204935 | JGI IMG/M metagenome (GOLD analysis project Ga0316198, IMG submission 204935) | Coastal sediment microbial communities from Oude Bieten Haven, Netherlands - site A anoxic | ecosystem: Environmental > Aquatic > Marine > Coastal > Sediment | place: Netherlands...
CACCCTCCACCTGGCCGGGCCTTTCCGCCGCTGTCCCTTGCCTGACAGGACGGATCCAACCAGTCAGCTCTCCCGCCGCAACCTGTCCTAAAGTACAGGTCAAAGACTGTCTGTTCGTGCGGGTCGTAACTGTACGGTTGCAGGTGATACGGACTTCCGCGGTCGATGACAATGCCCACCGTAGGAGTAGTAAAACTACTATCAAGATCACCAAAGGCAAAGTGGGCGGGTTTATTTGGAGAACGGGGTTATCCGGGACCCGCCCCGCACAATCATAGTTTGGAGGAGGGAGTTACTAAATGGTCAGATATTCGTATGCGCGGCGCCGTGGTGCGCCAAAGTTTATCGCCGCGATAGCGGCTTTTGTCGTGTCTGGGGCGGCTTACGTCGCCGACACCGGCACGGCCGAGGCGGTCCAGTGCGACCGCACCATCACCGCCAACGTGGTGGTGCTCGATAATCCGACGGTATTCAACCGTCTGGGTGCGCAGAACCCGAACTGGATCACCTATGCGTTGCGGCGCGACGTGATCGACGTCCGTACCGGGACGCCCGAGGGTATCGCCGACGCCAATGGGGTGGTTGGCGCACTCGAGGCGGGTTTTGTCGAGTTGCGGCCCGACAAGCGCCCCCGGCCGCTGGTGGTGCGTTCCGCCGCGGGTGACTGTCTGACGGTTAACTTCCAGAACCTGCTGGCCCCGGTCGCCAACCCCAACAACGCCATCCAGGATCTCCTGATCAACAACGATCAGGTGGCCGACCGCTGCGCCAGCTTCCACGCCCAGGGCGTCGAGCTGGTCGGTGGCATGAACAGTGACGGCAGCTACGTCGGTAACAACAACCCCGGCGAGGATCCCTTCGCCGTGTGTGGCGCCGGCGCCCAGAAGGCCGGCCTGGTCGGTCCCGGGGGCAACATCACCTACACCCTCTACACCCCGCACGAGGGCACCTTCACCATCAACAGCTACGGCGCCACCATCGGCAGCGAGCAGAGCAGCGGCAACCTCGGCATCGGCATGTTCGGCCAGCTTAACGTGGAGCCCAAGGATGCCCTGATCTATCGCGGCCAGCTCACCGAGGAGGAGATGCGCCTGGCTGCCACCGATCCTGTTTCCGGTGTGGTCCGCAGGGTAGCCAGTGACTGTGTGCTCGGTGATGTCGTCGGTGTCGACTGCAACCCCGGCGGCCAGCCGATCATCGACTACGAGGCCCTGTACCCGGCTGTCGAGCCGTGGATCAGCGAGGGCAAGGCCGGTCTGCCCATCATCAACATGCTCACCGCCGGCAACGAGCTGGTGCACAGCGACATCAACGCCATTATCGCCGGCACGGGTCCCAACGGTACTTTCGATCCCAGCACCTACCCGCTGGAGAGCGCGGGCTTCAACGTGCCCAACCTGCCCAACCGCCTGGAGCCGTTCCGCGAGTTCGCCTCGGTGTTCCACGATGAGCAGACCAACTCACAGGTGTTCCCGCAGTGGTATGGGAACCCGGTCCTCCAGTACACCCTGGCGGGCGTCAAGGACCAGTTCATGATCAACTACGGTTCCGGCGGCATCGGTTCCGAGATCATCGCCAACCGCCTGCACACCGGCCCCATGCACGACTGCACCGACTGCGCCTACGAGGAGTTCTTCCTGGCTTCGCAGACCGTCGGCGACCCCGGCATGCTGGTGGAGAAACCCGCCAACACCCTGATCGAGCAGTGCGACCCGGCGGCCATTGCCGGCCCGACCTGCTGGCGCGACCCGATCAACCTGGCCAACGGCCCGATCGCGGGCAACTTCGCCCTCTACCAGGAGGATCCCTCCAACGTCCACCACGCCTACACCGGTGACTTCGTCAAGATCCGCAACATCCACGCCGGTGCCTTTGAGCAGCACATTTTCCACCTGCACAACCACCAGTGGCTGTTCAACCCCAACGACGACAACGCCAATTACCTGGACGCCCAGGAGATCATGCCCGGTTCCGGCCATAGCTACGAGCTGGTCAACGGTGGCGCCGGCAACCGCAACAAGACCGCGGGCGACGCCATCTTCCACTGCCACTTCTACCCGCACTTCGCGCAGGGCATGTGGTACCACATCCGCAACCACGACGTGATGGAGACCGGTACCGTACTGGCGGTTTCCGCTGCGGATGACCCGCAAACCCCGACGACAGGTTTCCACGCCGCGCCGTTCGACCTGCGCAGCGGTGAACCGGCCCTCGGCGCCCGTGCGCTGCCCGACGGCGAGCTGCTCGCCGGCTCACCGATCCCGGCTATCGTGCCGCTGCCCGGCAAGGCCATGCCGCAGATGCCGGCCAGGGTCTCGGTGACCGCGGTGGACCGGGGCGACTTTGGTCTGCTGGCCGGTCGCACGCCGCCGAACGGGCTCGGACAGGGCCCAGACTCCAGTCAGGTGTTGGTTGACCGCACCAGCGCCGCCGGCGCCGACGGCGCTCTCGGCACCGCCGACGACGTCAGTCCCGGCTTCCCCTTCTGGCTGGCCGGTAACGAGTGCGGTCCGGATGGTGCGGCCGGTGTCTGCCCGCAGGGCATCGTTGGCCAGCGCATGCCCACCCCGGTACTCGATATGCTGACCGAGGCTGGCGCCACCGCCAACGACTACGCGCCGGCACAGGCCGGTGGCTGGGACGGCGGTCTGCCGCGCCATGCGCTGCTCGGCTACACCGCCGGCGGTCTGTCGCTGGATACCCAGAACCGCCTCGACTTCAGCAAGATCATCGAAATGGCCCAGCCGGTGTATTTCCCCGAGACGGGCACCGACATGGAGCTGGTCAGCATGGCCTACCATTCTGTGCGTAATCGTCGCAGTGCCGCCAACGACCTGGTCGGTACCGGTATTGCCACTGGCCCGAATGTCAACTTCGTTACGAACGGTTTGCCGCCGGTACCTGGCGGCCCGTTTCAGGATCCCTGTGGCGACGACGAGGGTAACGAGCTCCTCGCCGGTGTGACGGGTAACTTCTTCGATGGTCAGGGTGGGATGGGCACCCAGGGCAGTTCGGCCTTCAGTTCCGAGAGCCCGCGCACCTACAAGGTCGCCAACATCCAGATCGATGCGGTGTTCAACAAGGTCGGCTACCACTACCCGCAGGAGCGCATTATCGCCCTGTGGGAGGACGTGGCGCCGACCATTGCCAAGAACCGCCCGCCGGAACCGCTGGTGATGCGTTACAACACCTTCGACTGCGGCAAGCTGCTGCACACCAACCTGGTACCGGCCGAGTACGAGCTGGACGACTTCCAGGTGCGCACACCGACCGACATCATCGGCCAGCACATCCACTTGCCGAAGTGGGACCTGACCACCAACGACGGCGCGGCCAACGGCTGGAACTACGAGGACGGCGCACTGGCGCCCATCGTCGTGCAGGAGCGCATCCACGCCATCAACGAGTTCAACCATCTCGCGGGCACCCTGGTGCCGGCCGGCACCCTGCCGGGCCAGCTGGCTCCCCTCGACCTGACCGACCTGGCCGCGGTACCGACCATCGACACCGGCGATACGGGCAGTAGCGTCGTCGCCGGCGAGACGGTGCTCACCGCATTGCCGCATCCGTTCTTCGGCACGGGCGTGGGCGATGAGTACCTCGGCGCACGCACCGTCATCCAGCGCCTGTTCGTCGACCCGATCGTCAACGTCGCTGGTATGGACCGTGGTCTGGGACTGACCTTCTCCCACGACCACTACGGCCCGTCGACTTTCCAGCAGATCGGCCTCTACTCGACCATCCTGATCGAGCCGGCCGGTTCGACCTGGGTGCACAACGAGAGTGGCGAGCCGCTGTCCACGGGTCGCGCCGACGGTGGCCCGACCTCCTGGCAGGCGGTCATCCTGCCGCCGGACCAGGCGGTTGGGACGGTACAGTCCAACCTTATCCCGGACCACCGCGAGTTCTACTTCGAGTTCGGCGACTTCCAGCACGCCTATGAGGCGGGCGTTTTCGTCGGCGCCGGCCCGGACGGCCGTCCGATCCGGACAGTCATCAACCAGCCGGATCCGTTCAATGCGACCGTCGCGGATGCGCCGGCGCTGAATGACACCTGGCAGCGGACGATCAACCCGCCGCTGAAGCTGAAGTCGGTGCCGTTCCCGGATATCGTCACTGCCGAAGGGGCCTGCCCCGGACCGCTGGGCAACGCCGATCCCAACGTGCCGCGGCCCTGTGCAGAAGCGATCAACATCTCGCACAGCTCCATGCTGGTGGTGAACTACCGCAACGAGCCGGTCGGTCTGCGCGTGTTCGATCCGCAAAGAAGGGGGCCGGACGGCAATCGGGGCAGCCAGGCAAACGGTCTGGCGGGCGATCTGGCATTCGCGCTTCAGACTCGTACTGATCGCGCCATACCACAGCTCAACACCGCCTTCGGCGACATGCCGTACCCGACGCCACGCGGCTGTGACATCAATTGCGATCGGCAACCCGGTGACCCCATCACCCCGATCATGCGCGCTTACCAGACTGATGAGATCAAGGTGAAGATCCAGTCGGGTGCCACCGAAGAGCAGCACCAGGTGTCGATTCACGGTATGAAGTGGTTGTCGAACGGCTCCGGTTTCGGTAAGTCCGGGAACTCCGGCTGGCGCAATTTCCAGTCGGACGGCATCTCCGAGCAATTCAGCCTGCAGGCGCCGGTCAACCCCGACCTGGGCCAGGCCGGTCAACGTGCCTTTGACACCCTGTATGCGACAGATGTATCCCGCGATGGTATCTGGAGCGGCGTCTGGGGTATCCTGCGTACCTACGGATTCGTGCAGAACAACCTCATCGAGCTGCCGGACAACCCGATACAAAACCGACCGAATCAGAATAATATTGTCAATGAGGACGATTTCAACGGCGTCTGCCCGCTTGCCGCCAACGTGGTCGCTTATGATGTGTCCGCCGTGCTGGCCAATGACGTGCTGCCGAACAATCTCGGCGTCACCATCCCGGATAACAGGCCGGTCCAGGGACGCAACGACAACGAAGGCGGCCCGCTGAATCCGGCCGGCGGCACTCTGGTCCACAACCGCCGTGGCACGGTGGTGCCGGACGTCGTGATTGCGGAGCCCGGTCTTCCTCCAGAACTGTTCGCCGGTGGCGAGGGCCCGCTGAACGACCCGACCGCTATAATGTACGTGCGTACTGCCGACCTGGTGCCCAATCCACAGAACAATCAGCAACAGAACCGGTGTAACCAGGGTGGGGCGCAGAATCCGGACTGCCCTGTCCTGCTGGCGGATAACGCGCCGGTGGAGCCGCTGGTACTGCGCGCCAATGCCGGCGACTGCATCGAGGTCACGCTGCGCAACCGGTTGCCCGCTGTGGCACCGGATCTGGCCGGCTGGCAGGACCTGCAGTGGGTGGTCAACCGAGATCTGTTCAACAATGTGCGGCCGCCGGAGATGCACTTCTTCAACAATAACCTGATCCGGCCGTCCAGCCACGTCGGGCTGCACCCCCAGCTGGTGGAGTATGACGTGACCCGTGATGACGGTACCCTTGTCGGAAGCGCGGAATTGGAGAACCTGGCGCCACCCGGCGGCGAGACCACCTACCGCTGGTATGCGGGTGACGTGGCCTACGTAGATCAGGGTAATAACACCTTCGAAATCGTGGCTACGCCGATCGAGTTCGGCGCAGTCAACCTGCTGTCAGCGGACCGGGTGAAGCAGCCGCAGAAGGGTCTGTTCGGCTCGCTGGTGATCGAACCGGCCGGTGCCTCTTATCCGGATGCACTGATTCCACCGGCAGGTCAGCCGACCCTTGATGAGGTTCCCGACGGTCAGGGTGGGCAGATTGTTCAGCCTGACGGTACGGTTCTACCGGACCCGACGCCTACGCGCCTGACCCGTGCCCAGGTGTCGGTGACCTCGCCCGCGGGTGAAGCCGGCTCCGGTGGCAACTACCGCGAGGCCCTGATGATGAACCACCGGATCAACAATATCCGCTGGGCAGACGGTAGCGCCGTCGCCAACATCCACCAGGGTGAGCTGGGCCGCGAGGGTGCGGAGGACAGTGGCCACGCGGGCCTCAACTACGGCATGGAGCCGTCCTGGTTCCGCTTCAAGCTGCCGCCGGATGTGCCGTTTGGTAATGCGGGCACGCCCAACAGCTTTGGCAGTATCGAGAACGCCCACGCCATGTACGCCAATGCGTTGGTGAAGGACGAGCCCAACGCGGTGCCTGCGATAGCCGGGGTGTCGGCCGAGGGCGATCCGGCAACGCCGGTGTTTATGGCCACGGCTGAAGGTCTGGCGAACCCCGTGTCGGACACCCGGATGCACATGCTCAACGGCGCCTCCACGGACCGCGACGGCACGTTCATGTTGCACGGCCATCTCTGGCAGCGCGATCCCTTCGTGTGCACCGGTACTGTCGAAAACGTGACCGGTACACCTACGGTGCAAGATCCGCAGGATGCCCAGGTGGGACTGGCCGGCCGTTGCGATCCGAATGCGGCGATGCCGTCCATGGCGCTTGGGCTGAACCTGCAGGCCAAGTACCTGGGTGGCGAGGAAGGCATGGGCCACAGCTACGGGCACTGGCCGATCCTGTTCGACGCCGGTGGCACTGACGGCATCACGGGTGACTACCTGTACCGTGACTACTCACCATCAGGCAACCGCAATGGCGTGTTCGGTCTGCTGAGGGTGCAGTAAGGCCTCTCCATGCGGCCCAGCGGACGGGCCGCGAATAAAAACCGGTGGGTGCAGCCTGGAGAGGTTGCACCCACATTTTTTTGCGTCCAGGGACGGACGTACATCGCGGAGCGCAGGGATGCGCGAGAGCGATGCGCGGAACAGGGACGGACGTACATCGCGGAGCGCAGGGATGCGCGAGAGCGATGCGCGGAACAGGGACGGACGTACATCGCGGAGCGCAGGGATGCGCGAGAGCGATGCGCGGAACAGGGACGGACGTACATCGCGGAGCGCAGGATTGCCGATATCGATGCGCCGGGACATCAAGGTTTGACCGCCACGGAAAATGGTGAGATTCCGAGCGGAACTCTGCCTGGATATGCGCGTCAATAAAAGTATGTAGGAGCGGTCTCCTGACCGCGATCGTTGTGATGATCATCGCGGTCAGGAGACCGCTCCTACAAAGTTCAGGTAGACTGGGATAATCAAGGGGGCGGCGTTTCAGCCGACCGCGCGAGGGGAAGTGCAAACTTCCTGTATTCATGCCTCGCCGGTTGGAGACGGGTAACGCCTCTCGCCAAAGAAATAAAAGAAACATAAACAGACAGAGGAGATAATCTGTGCAATTTTCATTGAATGCCTTTCTGAGGGGCGCAACGCTTGCCTTGTTAATGTCCACCGGACTCCCGGCACAAAGCGCCCCCGACACTGCGGTCGCTGAGCCAGCTGCGCAGAACGGGGCAGCCGGGGGAGCCTCGTCAACCGGTGCAGAAGCGGATGCCGAAGCGCCCAACCGCATCACCCGCGAGGGCGTGATCGTCGAGTTTTCCACCCGGCCGACGAGTGGCGATTCGGAGCAGGTGATGGCCGCCGACTGGGCCGACGTCACCTTCCGCATTACCGACGCCAGTACCGGCGAACCCATCAAGGGGCGTTACCCGGCGGCCTGGATGGATCTCTCCAAGGCCTGGGAGGCCAAGGGTGACAAGCCCATGAGCTGTCGGGACCGGGTCTCGACCTACCTCAAGGGGATCGTCGGCGTGCGCCCCATGATCGACCTCAACAGCCACTTCCTGCTGATCCTGAACCGCGACGCCTCGATCTCGGTTATCGACCCGGCGGTGGGCATTACCGGCATCACCAACCTGTTTGCCCAGGTCAACCTCGACAAGCCAGGGGCGGACTGGGCCAAGACCGGTGACCAGAAGCGCGTGTTCGTCAGCATGCCACTGGCCAACCAGGTTGCCCTCGTGGATACCGAGACTTTCAAGGTCACGGCAGCGATCGACGCCGGGGAGAACCCGACCCGGACCGTGCTGCAGGGCGATGAACGTTATCTGTGGGTGGGCAACAACGCCCGCAAGGTCGAGGCGAGCGGCGTGACCGTGATCGACACAGCGAATTTCAAGCAGGTTGCCTTCATCCCCACCGGCAAGGGCCACCACGAAATCACCTTTACCGACGACGACCGCTACGCCTTTGTCAGCAACCGCGACGCCGGCACGGTGTCGGTGATCGAAGTGCAGTCGCTGAAGAAGGTCGCGGACATTGAGACCGGCCCGCTACCCATTTCGCTGGCCTTCTCGCCGCTCGGCAAGGCCCTCTACGTGGCCGACGGCAAGGCCGGTACCGTCACGGTGGTGGATCCCGAGAGCCTGGAGATCCGCACCCGCATCGAGGCCAAGCCGGGCCTCGGGCCGCTGCGCTTCTCCGAGGACGGCCGCTGGGGTGTGGTGGTCAACCCCGCGGACCATCACGTCTATGTCATCGACGCCTCTACTGACAGACTGGCGCACACCGTCCAGGTCGGGACTCAGCCTTACCAGGTCAGTTTCACGCGGCTGTACGCCTACATCCGTTCGCTGGGCTCGGAGCAGGTGGGCCTGATACCCCTGTCGGAGCTCGACAGGTCGGAGACACCGAAGGTCAAGTATTTTCCCGCCGGGCAGGGTGCCCCGGGCGTTGCCGCTGACATCAGTATCGCCAACAGCATGGTGCCCTCGGTCAAGGAGGCCGCCTCCTACGTCGTCAACCAGGCCGAGGGTACGGTGTATTACTATATGGAAGGCATGAATGCCCCCATGGGGGCGTTCCGTAACTACGGGCACGCCGCCCGCGCCATCGAAATCGTCGACCGCAGCCTGGCGGAGCGGGCACCCGGGGTGTACACGGGGCGGGTCAAGCTCCCCATCGAGGGCACCTACGACGTTGCTTTCATGATGGATACACCGCGCTTCCTGAACTGTTTCAGCGCCACGGTGGTCCCCAACCCTGAAGTCCGGCAGACGGCTGCGGCTATGGGGCTCGAGTATCAGGTCGAGAACCGGCGTGTGCCGGTAGGCGGCAGCACCAGCGTGAAGTTCAAGCTCACCGACCCCGTGAGCGGCGAGCCCCGCAGCGATATCCCCGACGTGAACGTACTCTACTACCGCTCAGACGGCCGCGGCCGTAAGGTGGTGCCCGCCAAGGCGCTCGGTGATGGCCTGTACGAGGCCACCGTCAAGATCGACCGGGAGACCACCTATTATGTGTTTGTGGGCGCTCGCTCAGAGAATCTGAAATACAGCGACCTGCCGTTTTTGAGCCTGATGGGTATGCCGGCGCCGGTCGAGGATAAGGAGGCCGCCCCGCAGGCCAATACAGAGGGGAGCTCGTGACGGCAAGGCTGCTGGTGCGCGCCACACTGCTGCTGACACTGCTCATGCCGGGCGCTGGAACCTGGGCGCAGGGCTTCCACCCCGGCACGGCGGTGCGGGTGAACGGGGTCGAGATCAGCAATGAGCGCTTCGACGCCTTCTACCAGGAATACCGGGCTCCCCACGGCATCAACGTCGCCGGGCGGGGTGATCACCTGCAGAAGCTGACTCAGTTGCGCCGCGAGGCCCTGGATCAGATGATCGAGCAGGAACTTGTCAGACAGGCCGCCGAGGCACAGGGCATCGAGGTTGGTGGCAAGGAGATCGACGCCGCCCTGGCCGAGGTCAGCGCGCCCTTCAAGACCCCGGAAGAGTTCACCCGCCGGATCGAGACGGAAGGCTTCACGGAGGACAGCTACCGGGAGCACGTTGGACGCATGATCGCCGCCGCAAAATACCTGGATGGCATCCGCGCCAGCGTCGCCCCAGTGAGTGATGCGGAGCTGGTGACCTATTACCAAAATAACGAACACCGCCTGACCCTGCCCGAGCAGGTACGGGTGCGGCATATCCTGCTCACCTGGAAGCCGATGGGTACCACCGACGATCGGGCTGCGATTCGCAAGCAGATGGCACCCATTCTCGATAAGGCCCGCGCTGGCGAGGACTTTGCCGCGCTGGCGCGGGAGTACTCGGACGACTCTATGACCGCCCGTGACGGCGGCGACACCGGCTTCTTCCACCGCGGCCAGATGGTTCCGGCCTTCGAAGCGGTGGCCTTTGCACTGCAACCCGGCGAGATCTCCGACCCCGTGGAGACACCCTTCGGGGTGCACATACTCCGCCTGGAGGAGCGCAAGGAGGCGCACCTGCTGCCGCTGGAGGAGGTTCGCGAACAACTGCGCGAGCATATACGTGAGGAGAACATGGAGGCGGCGGTGGAGCAGGAGAACGAGCGTCTGCGGGAACAGGCGGACGTCGAGATCCTGATCCCGCTGGAGAGACCCGAAAAAAACTAGAGAATGCCTTCTCCCACCGGAGGGTGTCGCAAAAAGTTTATAGCCTCTCCTCCTTCCGGGAGAAGACTACCCCCTCTCCCTAACCCTCTCCCGGGAGGGAGAGGGGACTCTTGCGACACCCTCTAGAGGGAGAGGGGGGTATGGGACATTTAGCAGTGGAGATTCGATATGAAGTATGACTATTTTTCAGCGTTTAAGTTGATTGCGCTGTTCCTTGCCCTCGGGCTGGCGCCGGTGTGCGTCACCGCCGGCGAGGCCGATCATGAGCACCACCAGCACGAGGCCATCGTCGCGGGCGATGCCGATCCGCACGCCCACCACAAGGCCATGCTCAACAAGCCGGTCGAGCCGGCAAAGTCCACCGAGGTCGACCTGCTGGACCGGACGCTGGTCGACCAGGATGGTCGGCAGGTCAGATTCGTCAGCGATGTCATTGCTGACAAGATCGTGGTGATGGACTTTATTTACACCAGCTGTACCACCGTTTGCCCGGTGCTGTCGGCGCTGTTTGGCCAGGTGCAGGGACAGCTCGGCGATCACCTGGGTGAGGATGTGATTCTGGTGTCGGTGAGTGTCGATCCCACCCGCGATACCCCGCAGCGCCTGAAGGCCTATGCCGCCAGACACCAGGCCCAGCCCGGCTGGATCTGGCTGACGGGGCCCAAGACCACCATGGACGACGTGCTGGACGGCCTGGGTGCCTACAGTCCGGACTTCGAGAATCATCCTTCCATGGTGCTGGTTGGTGACGGGCGTACCGGCGAGTGGTCACGCTTCTTTGGCTTTCCCAGCCCCGACCGGATCATGGATCAGGTGAATGCACTACAGGCCGCGCGTCAGACCGCGGCGGGAGGTTGAACGATGAACTCTCTACGCAACATAGTCATGGCCCTGTGTCTCGGCCTGATGGCGGTCCCACTGGCCAGTCTTGCCGAGGCGACGCGCGAGGCAGCTAAGGCCGACGAGGCAGCAGCGGAGGAAAAAGCGCGCAAGTTTTTCACCGATCTGGAAGTGGTGGACCAGAACGGCAAGAAGCTGCGTTTTTACAGCGATGTGCTCAAGGGCCGCGTGGTGCTGATCAACTTTATTTTCACCAACTGCCCGGACGCCTGTCCGATGGTGACCCACAAGCTCATGCAGGTGAGGAACCTGATGGTGGAGTCTATCAAGGACGACGTCTGGTTCATCTCCGTCAGCGTCGACCCGGAGCGCGACACGCCCGAGGCCATGAAGGAGTTCGCCAGGAAACAGGGCGTGGACGAGAGCCGCTGGATTTTTCTCACCGGCTCCAAGGAGAACCTCTCATATATTGTCAAGAAACTCGGCCAGTACACCCAGGAGGTCGAGGCCCACTCCACCCTGATGCTGGCCGGTAACGACAGGACGCGCCACTGGACGCGGGTGATGCCCATGGTGCCGCCGCAAGGGGTCGCCGAGCAGTTGCGGGCGCTCGCCGAGGAGAGTCCGGGATGACATTGGTATGAATGCGCGACACGGTCTGTGCGCGCGGGCCACGCTTGCCGCAATGGGGCTTGTTGTGGCCTTGATCTCGACCCAGGCGGCTGCCGCGCTGAGTGCCGGGCAGAGCCGCGGCAAGCAGATTTATCTGCACGGCACCAGCCCGAGTGACAGCGAACTCACCGCCCATGTAGGTCGCGAAGCGGTGACCCTGCCGGCCAGTGCCGTCCCCTGTGCGAGTTGTCACGGCCCGGACGGCCGCGGTCGGCCTGAGGGCGGTGTCATTCCCACAGACATCCGCTGGAGCCAGCTGACCAAGGTCTACGGTCACGTCCACGAAGACGGCCGGCGTCACCCGGCCTTCGACAAGGCGGGTCTGGCGCGCGTGTTGAGGACTGGCCTCGACCCGGCAGACAACCGCCTGGATCAGTCCATGCCGCTGTATACGCTCACCGATGGTGATATGACCGACCTGGTGGCCTATCTCACTCACCTGGAGACGGACCTCGATCCCGGCGTGAATAACGAACGCATACAGGTCGCCAGCCTGCTGCCGCTGCAGGGCCCCCAGGGGGGGCTCGGGCAGGCCATGGCGCAGGTGATGCTTGCGTATTTTAAGGACGTGAATGCACGCGGCGGGGTATTCGGGCGTCGCATCGAGTTGCTGGCCGTTCCCTATGGCGACTCGCCCGAGGCGACGCTCGGCAACCTGCGCTCGGCATTCCAGCGCGAGGCTATCTTTGCCCTGGTCGGCGCCTATACGGTGGGTCTGGACCAGCAGATACTCGATCTGCTGCGCGAACAGGATACACCCCTCATCGGGCCGTTCACCCTCGATCCAGGTGACGGGATTATCAACGCCGCCGCTTTCTACCTGTATCCGGGGTTTGTCGAGCAGGCCCGCGCGCTGGCTGACGAGGCCTTCAAGGCGGCGTCCGCCGACAAGCCGGTGGTGTTAATCGGGCCCGAGGGCGAGCATGTCGACCGGCTGGTGCAGGCGGTGCAGGAGCAGCAGGGCGCGCGCGGCACCGAGTCAGACGTGAGCGTACGCTATCCGCGCGGGGAGATGGATGTCGAGGCGGTAGCCGGGCGCGTAGCAGCCAGCAACAGCGATACCCTGTTCTTCTTCGGCGATCAGGCCGACCTCGAACCTCTGCTCGCGGCATTGGCAGAACGCGAGCAGAGCCCGCGCGTCTATCTGCTGTCGGCGTTCGTGCCGCGGCCGCTGTTCGATTCGCCGCCGGCGTTTGACCAGCGGATTTTTCTCGCCTATCCGACGCTGGGCAGCGACATCAGTGACAGCGGCCGCAGCGAATATGGAAAGCTGGCGCAGGCGCACGCGCTGCCGCCCGATCACCTGCAGGGACAGATCGCCGCCTTGGCGGCTGCCAAGCTGCTGGTCGAAGGCCTGAGAGGTGCCGGTCGGGACCTGAGCCGCCTGGCGCTGGTGGATGCCCTGGAAACGCTCTATGGCTACGAAACAGGGCTGACACCACCGCTCAGCTATGGCCCCAACCGGCGCATCGGTGCCCGCGGCGCACACGTGGTGGCGGTGGATCTCGTAAAAAAATCGTACGAGCCGGTCGGCGGCTGGCATGAGCTGCGTTGATCTGTCTGCTGGGTTCTCCGTTAGCCGTTCGATTATCTATGCTCATCATGGCAAACTACGGGGGTGACGGTTTCCCTCGATGGCACGGGGACAGTGTGAGGTGTTCTATGAATACGAATTTGCCCATATTCCTGGTGGATGATGACGCGGCGGTACGCGACGCGCTGTGTCTCTATCTCGAGGGTATGGGTTTTGTCGTCAGGACATTTGCTTCAGCCGAAGCCTTTCTGGGTGAAGTCGATGCCATCGGCCGCGGCGTGCTCGTGCTCGACCAGCGGATGACGGGGATGTCCGGGCTGGAACTGCAATCAGAATTGAAAGTGAGGGGCATGGAGATGCCGACTATCTTCATCACCGGTCATGGCGACGTGCCGATGTCCGTCAGGGCGATGAAGGAGGGCGCGACGGATTTCCTCGAGAAGCCGTTCCGCAATAGCGACCTGCTGACGAGTATTGAGCAGGTACTTGCCCAGGACGCAGCGAAAGTGGAGGATTATCGTCACCACGCCGAAGTAAGGGAGAAGTACGACAGACTGACGCCGCGCGAAAAAGAAGTGATGGGGCACATTGTGCAGGGTCTGCCGAACAAAAGCGTTGCCCAGCTGCTGGGCGTCAGTATGCGCACGGTGGAAGCGCATCGGGGCCGGGTGATGGAGAAGATGGGTGCCCCGTCTCTCCCGGATCTGGTGCGTATGGCTGCTTTCTGCGTTTAGTGCTTGCCCGCAGCATAAGACAAAGAAAAAGGTGATGGGTATCTATATACCCATCACCCAATCCTAGTCAGACCCCAAGCATTTTTCTACATAGATGTGCCCATCGATCGGTACATCCCCCCCTCCCTGATAATTAGTTTGCCTTTCCCTGTCTTTCCCATATTCTAACTTTTGAAGTTAAGATGTTGCCCTACACCCAAAGGCTGGTCAATTCGTAATTGCCACAACAGTACTATTCCCTATAACTGCCGGATTGCTGAATGCGCCGCGTGTATTGCTCTATGGCTACGAACACCTGGGGCAATCCGTTTGAGATTGGTGGTGCTGGAATCGTGGATCGTTGGCAGAGTCAGCGGCTTGCATGCCCGCCCGTTTGTGGCACCATGCAAACCTGTTTCAAGACCTGACCCGATACTATGTTAAGAAGGCTGAAAGAGCTTAGAGCGCGTGCCCGCTACCTGATCGACCGGGCATTCGCCCGCGAATTTGCGGGTCAGTTGCTGCTGCTGTTTGTGCTGGTTGTGACAGTCACGCTTTTTGGTATGACAGCCGTATTTTTCGGTCTCTTTTCGGAAGAAAATGCCAACATCAGCAGCATACCCGTGACCGTCGACAAGGGCTTCTGGGATTCGGCCTGGTGGTCATTGAACCAGGTGCTGCGCCTGCGTGGCTTCGAGCGCATGTATGGCGCGACCGGTGCGGTGCTGGCGTATGCCTTCTTCCTGTCAGTCATGGGGCTGGTGGTCTTCAGTGTACTGATAT
>Ga0316198_10001240_pt1 | contig 14829 bp, 12 predicted proteins | sample OudBieAanoxic_MG_FD_204935 | JGI IMG/M metagenome (GOLD analysis project Ga0316198, IMG submission 204935) | Coastal sediment microbial communities from Oude Bieten Haven, Netherlands - site A anoxic | ecosystem: Environmental > Aquatic > Marine > Coastal > Sediment | place: Netherlands...
CATTTAAAGACAGGTATATCTTACATAAACACTGCAGTAAAGTAATAGAGGGAATGACCATAGCTTCCCATATAATAAAAGCAAATTTGGGGTTTATCTATCTCAGAGGAGAATATTTTTATTTGAGAGAGGTAATAAAAAAAACCATAGAGGATAGAAAAAAAGCTGGATTGCTGGGAAAAGATATTTTGGGTATAGATGGATTTGATTTTGATATTGAAATAAGGATGGGAGCAGGTGCCTATATATGCGGGGAGGAAACAGCCCTGATTGAATCACTGGAAGGTAGCAGAGGGGAGCCCAGAAACAGACCGCCTTATCCAGTGGATACAGGTTTTAATGATAAACCCACAATAGTTAACAATGTGGAAACTTTTTTAGATGTAAATTTAATCTTTAAAAATGGTATAGAATTTTTTAAAACCTACGGGACTTCTAAATCTACAGGAACTAAATTTTTTAGTGTTTCTGGAGACTGTGAGGCTGAAGGGATATATGAACTGCCCTTTGGAATAACTATAGAAAAATTGATAGAAAAAGTAGGAGCCAAAAATATAAAGGCGGTACAGGTAGGAGGAGCAGCGGGCCGATGTGTCAAGGTGGGAGATTTTAAAAATAGGATAGCTTTTGAAGCTGTACCTACAGGAGGCTCTATCATCTTATTTAATGAGGATAGGGACATGCTGGAAGTAGCTCAAAATTTTATAGATTTTTTTGTAGACGAAAGCTGTGGTCAATGCACCCCTTGCCGGGAAGGGAATAGAAAATTATCCGATGGGTTAAAGCTTTTAAAAGAAGGACGATGTTCTATAGCATATTTAGAAGAATTGATGGATCTGGCTGAAACTATCAAAATTTCTTCCAAATGCGGGCTGGGACAATCCAGTCCCAATGCATTTATATCTATCGTAGAAAATTTTAAAGATGAAATTTTAGGAAGGTTACCAAAGGAGGGAAGCGATGAGTGAATGTCGGGCAAGCAAGGCAGAAAAAATAAGGTTGGCCTGTGAAAATAAAGATCAGTCATGTGAAGAAAAATTGATAGATATAACCATAGACGGAAGGAAGAGGACAGTAAAAAAGGGAACAACTATTTTGGAAGTGGCCAGATCTTTGGGGATAAAAATACCCACTCTATGCTATCATGAAGATCTTTGTATTGCAGGAATATGCAGGATTTGCCTGGTGGAAGTTGTGGGAATGGAAATTTTACAGGCATCTTGTTCCTACTCTATAGAAAGGGAGATAGAGGTAAAAACCCATAGTCATAAAATTAGAAAAGCCCGAAGACATATATTAGATCTTATGCTTGCTAACCATGTGGGAGAATGTTATTCCTGTATAAGAAATGGAAATTGTGAGCTGCAAGATCTGGCAGACGATTACGGGATCACAAAATATCCATTTGGGCACCCAAATAAGACGGTGAAACCAGTGGATTGCAGCAGTATGTCTATAGTCAGGGATATGGATAAATGTATCCTTTGCAGAAGATGTGTGAGAAGTTGTGTGGATCTGCAGGAGGTAGGAGTTTTCGGGGTAAAAGAGCGGGGAGACAGGTGCTATATCTCTACCTTTGGAGACAGAAATATGGAGGATGTGATTTGTATCAATTGCGGGCAATGTGTGAATAGATGCCCTACTGGTGCTCTTCATGAAAAGGATCAAACTGAGGAAGTCTGGAAGGCGTTGGAGGATAAAAATAAACATGTGGTTATTCAGACAGCTCCAGCTCCGAGAGCAGGGATAGGAGAGTTGTTCGGGCTGGCTCCTGGTAAAAGTTTAACTTTAGAAATAAATACAGGATTGAAATATTGTGGATTCGACAGGATATTCGATACTTGCTTCAGTGCAGATTTAACCATCATAGAGGAGGGATTGGAACTTCTTTTGAGGTTGAAAAAGAATTTATTAGAGGGAGGAAATGAAGCTTTACCTCAGTTTACATCGTGTTCTCCAGGATGGGTAAAATATTTAGAACATTTTAATCCCAAATATATAGAAAATTTATCCACTGCTAAGAGCCCTCAGCAGATGTTTGGAAGTATTATAAAAACTTACTATTGTGAGAAAAATAATATTGATCCAAAAGATGTGGTAACAGTGGCTCTCATGCCGTGTACAGCTAAAAAGTTTGAAGCAAGTAGAGAAGAGATGTGTGATTCGGGGTACAGGGACATAGATTATGGGTTGACCACAAGAGAACTGGGGAAGATGTTTAAGGAGGTAGGTTTAGATCTGCCTAACTTAGAAAAATCAGAATTTGATGATCCTTTTGGTGGTATCAGTGGGTCTGGAGTTATTTTTGGAGCTACAGGTGGAGTAATGGAATCTGCCATACGGACAATCTATGAATTAGTCACAGGAAGGGAGATAGAATCGGTATTTGATGAAGGGGAGATCAAGGTAGTACGAGGGTTTGAAAAAATAAAATATGCAGAGTTGACTATAGATAAGGTAGGTGAAGTTCCAGAGCTTTTAAAAACACATTTTGATAATTTTAATTTTTTAAAGGGTGTTACCCTAAAGGTGGCTGTATGTCATGGAACTGCCAATGCTAAGATGGTGTTAGAAAATATAGAAGCTGGTGGGGAGTTCAGTGGATGTCATTTTATAGAATTTATGGCCTGTCCTGGAGGATGCTTAGGGGGAGGAGGTCAGCCAATTCCTACAAATAGTGAGATAAGAAAGGCTAGAGCTCAGGCGATTTATGGAGAAGATAAAAAATCTGCCATAAAAAAATCATATAAAAATCAAGCAGTTATAGAATTATATGAAAAATTTCTAAAAGATGGCCCTGGAGGGCATAGTGCTCATAAATTTTTACATACTGAATATATTGGAAGAGGGAAGAAACTAACTTAAAAAAAGATAGCAGTCAATTTTTTCATTTGACTGCTATCTTTTATTTATTTAAATGTTTATATAAACATTTTTTTAGCTGTTGTTCCATGAATCGAGTTTAGTTTTTCTAAAAATTCATCAATGACATGATTTTCGGCGATTAATTCAAGTAATATTAAACCATCTTGAGAGCAAGAGACATCTCCTACATCATGAAGGCCTAACCTCACCTTGATATAACAACCATATTCAGTAAGGGTATTTTGCACAGGGATGGCAGCTTCATTCCTATTTTCTAGTTTGATACCTACAATTTTAAATTCCATAACTCCTCCTATAAAAAAATATTGACTGAGATTTTGTATTGTTTTCCTAAAATCGCCAGCTATTAATATGAGTATAGGTTAAATATATGGAAAAAACAAGAGATCAATCTAAATCTTCTTCTGAATATAAATTTTTGTAAAGTTCTTGACGTTTTAAGAAATATTTATTCTTAAACTTATTTTGTCTATCTGTAAAAATACGGATAATAGGCAGTAAAACACCTGCAACTATACCGGCAGAAAAACCATTGTTATATAGATTTAATCCCCCATGAACAACACCGATATTTCTAACAACTGACATGTGAAGCCATCCTGCGGCGATACCCCAAATAGGACCATATACTCCTGAAATTGGAGCCATAGCAGTACCAAATAGAGCCGAAAGAACTAAGACAAATTTATCCACTCCGGTGGTTATACCAGCTAACCAAACCCCGAACAGGATAGGTGTAATATTTAGAGGATGTTTTCCAAAGGCAGAAAAACCAACGATAGTTAAGATCCCAGCCAAGAGAGGTCCGCTTAAAGTCTCTCCTACGAGGAGGATGAAGGCGAGTGATAGAAATCCATTGATTCCCATATTGATAAATGAAAGTCCATATCCATATTTTTCTACAAAATCAGATTTTAAACCATCACACTTTAATAGTTCTTTATAACCACTAAAACTATTATTATTGATATAGAATCCTACTAAGATCATAACTAGAAAGACCATAGAACAAGTGATCAACAGTACCAAGTGATATTTAGTAGAAATTAGTTTTTGAGGCTCAATGTTAAAATCATAAGCCTTGAGGATGGAGGTGATGACCGCTCCTAAAAGTCCTCCGGTAAATCCTAGATTATAAAGGTTAAATCCTTCATGAAATGAAACCATCTTTTGGGCTAATGGAGTAGCGATGAATCCTATAACTATTCCCAAGACCATAGCTAAAAGGTAGGCCTCCTCAAATGAACCTGAACTAAATGCCATGGCACTGATAAATGGTGCCAATGCACTGGTAAACATAATTGTAGGTAAAACTGTTTTGAAATCTAAATGCTCAAACTTGGCATACATAATTCCGCCGAGGTATATAGGAAGGACATTAAATATATTTTTTCCAAAGAATGAGAATCCAAAGACTGTAAAAAAAGCAGCTAGAACTAATCCGCTAATCTTTACTTTGAAACTTTTAACCAATATAAAGTTAAAAATAAGTAAACTGAATGCATTTAAAAATGTAGCTCCCAACCCGCCGATAACCAAGAAATCGGTTATGAGTGTTGAGGGAGATGTGACTATATTCTTTAGCCCGATAAGAATATTTGCTTTGTCGATAATAACAAAGTAAATAAAAACTGTCAGAATGGCAAAAACCAACATAAGGGTTAAGTTTTTAGCTTTTTGCAGCCTTCCACAGCTAAATTCATCCATAAAAAATCCTCCTAATAAAATACAATAAATCCCAATCTTTACAATTGGTATAGACTTATATTATACTTTATTTGTAGATAAAAAAACAGTGAAAAAAATTTAAGTATTAGTTGTTTTGTAAAAATAGTTAAAAAACAGAGGTGGATAGGATGTACTATGTATATATGCTGGGGTGTGGAGATGGAAGTGTCTACACGGGGATGACCAATGATATAAAAAAAAGAGTGAAAGCTCATAGATGCGGGGAAGGAGCCAAATATACCAGAGGTAGAGGACCCTTTGAGATCCGTTCTCTGTGGGAGATGAAAACAAAATCCCAAGCCTGCAAGGTGGAATATTTTATTAAAGCACAGACTAAAAAGAAAAAGGTATTATTTTATACAGATGGGGAATATTTGACCAAATTAATATATGAGGAGAAGGGAATAGAGATAAAAAAGCTGCCTCAATGGGAATTGAAAGAATAAAATATTTGATTGCTGTGAAGATTAATTATGATGAATTAAAAAAAAGATATTTCTGCGTTTCTAGCGCAGAAATATCTTTTTTTAATATTTCAAGGTTTTTCCCAAAAAATTCTTTAATTCTAACGTCTGTGGATTGCTAAACAGCGAAGCTGCTTCTCCAGCTTCCACAACTCTGCCCCCATCGATAAAGAGGATGTAGTCAGCTACATTTTTAGCAAACCCCATCTCGTGGGTGACCAAAATCAAATCTTTTTTCTCCTTTTTTAACTCTAAAATGCTGTCTAAGACCTCCGATGTCAGAGCAGGGTCTAATGCTGAAGTCGGTTCATCGAGCAGCAAGAATTGAGAATCAAGAGCCACAGCCCGTGCTATAGCTACCCGTTGCTGCTGCCCCCCTGATAGTTGGGAAGGGTATTTATGACCATGTTCTCCCAATTGAAATCTGTTCAATAGAGTTTTAGCCCGAAGATTTGCCTCGGCCTTTTTTATTTTATGTACTTTTTCCAGTGGCAGAGTGATGTTGTTCATCGCCGACAGATGTGGAAAAAGATTGAATGCTTGAAACACCATTCCAATAGTTTTTCGGTAGTTGTGCAGATCGGCCTCCTTAAATGAAAGGGGTCTGTTATTTATGATAATATTGCCCTCTTCTGGAATTTCCAAACCTGCTAAGATCCGTAAAAGGGTAGATTTTCCACCGCCAGAAGGACCAATGATGACCAATGAGTGAACCCCTTTTATATCCAATTCCAAATTATTTAGAACAATCTGGTCGCCATATATTTTTTTTAAGTTTGATATATTAATCTCCATATGAAAACCTCTTTTCTAATTTTTTTGACAGATGGGAAATAGGATAAGTCAATAATATATATCCTACAGCTAAGACGGCATAATTTTCAATGGGAGTAAATGTGATAGAATCCACTTCCTGAACATTTTTTGTGAATTCATTTACTGCAATTATAGATAAAAGAGATGAATCCTTGATAAGGGATGCAAACTGTCCTGCAAGGGGAGGCATAACCCTCTTTATAACCTGTGGCAGGATTACATATCTATACTTTTGAAAATTGGTAAAACCCAAAGCTTTGGCTGATTCAATTTGTGTTTTATCGATGCTGTCGATTCCGCCTCTGATAATCTCTGCAACGTATGCACCAGAAAAGGTGGCCATAATAAGGACTCCCATAACGTATCGATTATTTATATCCAAAGCTGTTCCAACTACATAGAAAAACAGATAAATCTGGACGATAAGAGGGGTTCCTCTTATCATTTCGATAAAAATTTTAGTGAAATAATGAAGAGGCAAAAAGTTACTTTTTTGACCCATAGCTAAAAGGCTGCCAATGATCAGACTGCAAATTAAAGAAAATATAGAGATCATAATGGTTATAAAGAAACCAAAAATAAATTTATATTTAAACTCTAAAAATACTGAAAGTCCTTGAGATTCGTAGTTTAACCTGCTAAAAGCATAGTTCCAAAATATAATTGCTATGATAAAGATGAGTGTTGTATTAACTATTTTTGCTGACAAAGTTATATTGAATGTATCATCTTTTGCATAGAATAAGTCCTTAATTTTCATATTTTAGAAGAAAAAAGGGATATTTCTTTTCTCAAATTCTTTTTTAGGTTCAGAAAGATACTTGTCAGCTAATCTGTCTAAACTTCCATTTTTTTTATAACTCTCTATAAAGTTATTTATTTGTTTTCCTAATTCATTGTTATTTTTGTTGTATGCGATAGCCCAATATTGAGGAGTTTCCTCAAATGGTTTTAAGATTGGTTCGGTAGTACCTTTGTTTTTTTCCCAATTTTTTAAGATTGTTAATGGATCGTAGATAAAAGCATCCACTTTTCCCTGGGTAACCTCTAAAATACAGGCACTTTCCTTGTCAAAGACTAAAATATTGGCCTTTGGGAAGACCTTCATAGCTACCACATGGCCGGTAGTACCTTTTTTTACTGCTATTTTCTTGCTTTTTTCATTCAAATCCATAGGATCCTTTATTTTGCTTTTTTGGTTGGCTAAAATTGCAAGATTTGATTTTGCATAAGGAGTGGAAAAGTTGATAGATCTCTTTCTTCTGTCTGTAATACTCATAGACGATAAGATAATATCGATTTTTTCAGTTTTTAATGCAGGGATAAGACCTCCGTATCCCATGTTCTCGATAACAACGTCTCTGCCTAGATACTCTCCTAAGTCTGAAGCCATATCGACGCTGAAACCGCTAGGGTTTCCGTATCTATCGGTAGTTTCAAATGGGGGATAAGCCAGCTCCATTCCAACCACTAAAGGTTTTTTTCCAAAGGTTATAACACTAAAGATGATTAAAAATAAAAATATAATTTTTTTCATAAATCCCTCCCTGGATTTCCGAGTTAATTTGTAAACAATAGTCTGATAATCTAATTATATACTATAACCTTATTAAATAAAAATTTAAATTTCCTTTAAAAAATAATATCTTTAATTTTTTATAGTCTAGGAAATTATACCCAGGAGGGACATCACCAAAGTACTGGTAATTTATTTTGTGAACGTAGAATTTTGCCTGTCTGCAAGGTTACGCAGCTTATTTAGATGATTGGAATAGTTGTATTTAAAAAATAAAAAAAGGGGCATAGCCCCTTATAATGATCTATCTATAGATACTTAAGATTGTTGATTTGTTGTCATATGAATAGTAGTTGGCATATTCTTCTATGCTGCCCTTGACTCCGACATGGCAGGTTACAGTCTTTACCTCAATTTTATTTTTTTCTTTCTTTTCTCCTAAAACGACTCTATATCTCATATATTTATCCCCCTAATTCAATCATGTGATTTTTTTCCCTTTCTTCTTAAGAATAGTATATAATTTTAAGTTTTAAATGGTTAAAACTGAGCCGTTTTCAAGAGTAGAAAATTTAAATTAGGAATTGGGATAAAAAAAATATATAATAAAAAAAAGAAAGAAGGCAGGAGGACTTATGGAAGAAATTAGATATAGGCGGGAACAAAAGCTGATAATGAAGTATACCAACGGAAAGATGGCCATTCCGGCAGTTCCTGGAGGAGGGAAGACTTTTATCCTCAGCAGACTAGCTGTTAAATTAGTAAAGGAATTAGAGGTTGAGGAGGAAATGTTGATCCTGACCTATATGAATTCATCTGTAAATAATTTTAAACATAAAATAATGGAACTTCTACACAAAAGAGGAGAATATGAACTGTATAGAAAATTTCAAATAAAAACTATCCATAAACTAGGGTCGGATCTTTTGAGGGAGCATGGTGATACCTTGGGCATTACAGAGAGTTTTCAAACTATGACAGATGCTAATAGATATTATTTGATGAGTTTGGTTGTAATGGATTATAGAAGGGAAAAATCTAAAGATTTAGATTCGTTTTTGGATACAAAATATGGTGGAAATGGAATACAGGTAAGGTGGGATAAAGAGCTGGTCAATTTAACTTTAAAGATGATTTGTGTGATTAAAAATAAAGGGATGACGGCTAAAAGATTATATGCTCGGAGTAAAAAGTATAGAAAAGATAGTTTGTTAAGAGTAGTAGGAGAATTGTTTTCTAGATACGACTTGAAATGTAAAAAAGATGGGATCTTGGATTATGATGATATTTTGTTTTATACCTACAAGTTGTTGAAAGAATCTCCTCCTCTAGTGGAAGAACTTAAATTAAAATATAGATATATCTTTGAAGATGAAGCTCAAGACAGTAACATCCTTCAAAATAAAATAATAAATTTGATATCCAATGGGAATTTGGTCAAAGTAGGAGATCCTAATCAGAGTATATTAGGGACATTTACCTCCAGTTCCCCAGAGATATTTAAAAATTTTATAAGGTCTAATCCAAAGGTGGATATGTTTACTGCAGGCAGAAGTACAAAGAGTATATTAGAGGCAGCTAACCATTTGGTAGAGATCGTGACTGTAAGGCATCCTCTTGAAAAGGTGAGAACAGCTCTGCAACCTCAGTTTATAAAGCCTGTGTTGGAAGGAGAGACACCTTCTAATCCAAAGGTAGACGGGTATGGAGTGAAAACCATAAAGGTTTTGGGGTGGGAAGAGGAAAGAGATAGATTGATAAGGGTGATAGAGGGGTTTATCAAAAAATATCCCGATAAAAATGTAGGAATTCTTTTGCCTACTAACTATAGGATAGATGAGATAGCCAGGATATTTAGGAGAAAAAAGATAGGTTTTCAGATTCTCAGTGATATACCAGAGAGCCTGCTGGAACTTATGAATTTTTTAGGTGACTTCTTAGAATATTTGGCTCGACCATTTGAAAATAAAAGATTGGTTAAATTATTGGAAGATAATTTTTTTGTGGATGACGAAAGGGAAGTCAGGGAAATAATCTCTAAATTTATAAGGTCAAATCTTTTAGAAGATGTTCTTTATGGAGAGGCAACCCCTAAACTAGATAAATTTTCATTGAAAAAATATAAGGCGGTTTTAAAAAAAATCCGTGCTGTATTGGAGTTAAATCAAAGTTCACTGGAAAAGGTTATAGTCTTTATAGGAGAAATATTTGAAATTCACGACGAAAAAAGGTTATTGATAGAAAAAATATCTTATGATCTAAAAAAAATATTGAAATATAATCCAAAATGGAGTCTGCTTGATTTGGCTTCTAATTTAAAGAAAGCAAAGAATAGTGAGTTTAGTTATATGGCTAAGGCTGTGGAAGAAGAAGGGGTTTTGGAAAATAAGGAGAAATTTAAGATAACCTTATCTAGCTACCATAGAAGTAAGGGGATGGAGTGGGATTTTGTTTATTTGGCAGGAGTGGACAATAGGACGTTTCCTGTCCATCTAAATGAAACCAACTATGGTCAATGCTACTATCTAAAGAAAGAGTATGAATATCCTCAAATTTTTGTAGAAAAAGAGTTTGAGAGGGAGTTTGTAGATAGAAATACAGAAATAGGAATAGTAAATAACAAATTGGAGAAAATAGCAGAAAATGCAAGGCTGCTCTATGTTGGGATGACCAGAGCCAAGGAGTATCTCATGATTAGCGGGAATGCAGAAAATGGAGTTTATTATTTAGGAGAGATAGAAAAATTTATAAAGAGCAGGGTTAATCTATAAAGTCGGATTGATTCATAAAGTAGGGTTAATTCATGAATTAGCCCTACTTTATGAATCTTTGTATGAAAGGGAGTTGAAATATATGGAACCAAATTTTTATTATAGTCAAAATTCATTGGGGATATTTAAGCGATGTCCAAAGATGTTTGAATATATCTATATAGATGGTATATCAGGAAAAGAGATGGATCCTAAATTGAAAAAAAGAATAGAAGCTGGGACAAATTTTCATATCTTAGCCGAAAGGTATTTTAATGGGATGAAAGATTATTTCTACATAAAAGATGGAGAGCTTTTGGAGTGGATGGCTGTATTGGAAGAAAAATATCCTGAAGATATAGATTGTAGGAGTGAATTTGAGATAAGGCAGAATAAAGGTGGAATCAGGCTAATGGCAAAATATGATTTAGTTGTTATAGATAACGATAAAATAAAAATAGTGGATTTTAAAACAAATAAAAATCCATATAACTTAGAAGTTATGGAAGAACATATTCAGACAAAAGTTTATATGTATCTTTTAGGAGAAAATTTGAAAAATGTGTTTCCCAAGATAAAAATAGAGGATATCAGCATGGAATATTTCCAATTAAATTACCCCGAAAATCAAATTTTTATAAAATATAATAAAAAAAAACATGAAATAAATAAAAAAATATTAAGAGAATTAATAGATGAAATAAATAAAAATAAAAAAAATTTGGACCTCAAAAATAATGGAACCTGTGTAAAATGTGGGTTTGAGAGTTTTTGTAAAGGGGAAGCAAAAAAAACTTAATAAAAAATCAAAAAAAGTGTTGACGAAAACCTGTAAACACGGTATACTTCTTCTTGTCCGCGAGGGAAAGCGAAAACGCAATGAACTCACAGGCGAAAAGAATAAACGTTTTAAATGATTATGCCTGGGTGGCGGAATCGGTAGACGCACGGGACTTAAAATCCCGTGTCCTCTGTGGACGTGCGGGTTCAAGTCCCGCCCTAGGCACCATTTAAAACAAAAAATCCATGTCGCGGGATAGAGCAGCCTGGTAGCTCGTCGGGCTCATAACCCGAAGGTCGTAAGTTCAAATCTTGCTCCCGCCACCAAAACAATTGAATAACCATATATGTATGCGGGAATAGCTCAGTTGGTAGAGCGTCAGCCTTCCAAGCTGAATGTCGCCAGTTCGAACCTGGTTTCCCGCTCCATATGCGCCACTAGCTCAGCTGGTAGAGCACTCGACTTTTAATCGAGTTGTCACAGGTTCAAACCCTGTGTGGCGCACCATATATGAATCTGTAGCTCAGTTGGATAGAGCAACGCCCTTCTAAGGCGTGGGTCAGGGGTTCAAATCCCTTCAGGTTCACCATTATATGGATCTATAGCTCAGTTGGTTAGAGCACTCGGCTCATAACCGAGTGGTCGCTGGTTCAACTCCAGCTAGATCCACCATTTATTTCAAATGTGGTCCGTTCGTCTATCGGTTAGGATTCTTGGTTTTCACTCAAGCGGGAGGGGTTCAACTCCCCTACGGACTACCAATTGAAATAAAAAATAAACAAATAATTGTTCTAAATGATTATGCCTGGGTGGCGGAATCGGTAGACGCACGGGACTTAAAATCCCGTGTCCTCTGTGGACGTGCGGGTTCAAGTCCCGCCCTAGGCACCATTTAAAACATTTATACACACATTGTGTGGTTGGATTCCCGAGTGGTCAAAGGGAGCAGACTGTAAATCTGCCGGCTCAGCCTTCGAAGGTTCAAATCCTTCTCCAACCACCATTTACGCCTATAGCTCAGCTGGTTAGAGCGCACGCCTGATAAGCGTGAGGTCGGTGGTTCAAGTCCACTTAGGCGTACCATTTTGGGGATATAGCTCAGTTGGGAGAGCGCCGCACTTGCACTGCGGAGGTCAGCGGTTCGACCCCGCTTATCTCCACCAAAATCGCCTTGATAGCTCAGTTGGCTAGAGCACTCGGTTCATACCCGAGCGGTCGATGGTTCGAATCCATTTCAAGGCACCATTACAACATTACAAATTGTGGTCCGTTCGTCTATCGGTTAGGATTCTTGGTTTTCACTCAAGCGGGAGGGGTTCAACTCCCCTACGGACTACCAAATTGTAATAAGCTCGCATAGCTCAGTTGGGAGAGCACCTGCCTTACAAGCAGGGGGTCACTGGTTCAAGTCCAGTTGTGAGCACCATTTAAAACTTTATAATTTTTGGGGGTGTAGCTCAGTTGGTTAGAGTGCCTGCCTGTCACGCAGGATGTCGCGAGTTCGAGTCTCGTCACTCCCGCCATTAAATTATAAACATATGTATGCCGCTTTAGCTCATCTGGTAGAGCAACTGACTTGTAATCAGTAGGTGATTGGTTCGACTCCGATAAGCGGCACCATATATATAGTAACTTGTTGGGCTGTCGCCAAGCGGTAAGGCAACGCACTTTGACTGCGTCATGCGCAGGTTCGAATCCTGCCAGCCCAGCCAACTATAAACTTTAACACCCTTCGGGGTGTTTTTTTGTATATATAAATTTAAATATATATATGGTATAATCTAGAGAATGATGAAAAAAATTGGAGTGAATAAATATGAAGTTATCGGTAGGAATAATAACATATAATGAAGAGCGAATTTTAGGAAAAACCTTAGAAGCTGTAAGAGAACTTGCTGATGAGATAATCATTGTAGACAGCAATAGTTCGGATAAAACTATAGAGATCGCTCAATCTAGAGGAGCTGCAGTTTATACTGAAGATTGGAAGGGATTTGGTCCTCAAAAAAACTCTGTAATAGAAAAATGTAAGGGTGAATGGATCCTTCTAATCGATGCAGATGAAGTAATAAGCGAGGAATTAAAAGAAAGAATTAAAAATATAATAGATGGAAATAATCAATATGAAGTATATGATATAAACAGATGTTCGGTATGTTTTGGAAAGGAATTAAAATATGGCGGGTGGTCTAATCAATATGCTACCAGATTGTGGAAAAATGGCAGTGTAAGGGTAAGTGATAACTTAGTTCATGAAGAATTTGAAACAAAATCAGCTAAAGGAAAGATCAAGGAAAAGATATATCACTATACGTATCTGACTCTGAGTGATTATATAACTAGGTTTGACAGATATACTACATTAGGAGCCGAGGAATACCTTAAAAGAGGTAAAAAATCCAGTTTTTTTAATATAGTAATCAATCCATTTTTTAAATTTATAAGGATGTATATATTTAGATTGGGATTTTTAGATGGTATAGAGGGCTTGATAATAGCCCTGTTTAGTGGGATGTATACTATGACCAAATATTTTAAATTGAGAGAGATGGAAAAAACAAGTCTAAAATAAGAATAAAATTAATTATAGTTTTGAGGAGCTAAGTTATGAAAGATATAAAAAGGATCATAATTTCTAGAACGGATAAGATAGGGGATTTGGTATTATCAATTCCCAGTTTTTTTATGGTGAAAAAAATGTATCCCGATGCTGAAATAATAGTTTTGGTAAGAAAATATAACTATGAGATAGTGAAAAATCTACCTTATGTCGATAGAGTAGTTAAAATAGATGATTATAGAAGGGTGGAATTAATAGAAAAAATAAAATATTTTAAAGCAGATGTATTTATAGCTCTATACAATGATGAGTTTGTGATGCAGTTGGCTAAAGCCAGTGGCGCTAGGGTTAAAATAGGTCCATTATCAAAAATAAAGTCATTTTTTATATACAACAAAGGTGTTTTGCAAAAAAGATCTAAGTCAATTAAAAATGAAGCTGAGTATAATCTAGATTTGGTAAAAAAATTAGATTGTAAAAAATTTGATGATCTATTAGAGTTAAATACTGAAATCTATTATGAGGAAAAACACAGAAAAGCAGTGGAAGTATTCATAGCAGAAAAGGAGATGAAATCTCCGATATTAGTAATAAATCCATTTATGGGTGGAAGTGCCAAAAATATAAGTGACGAAGAGTATATAGAGTTAATAAAGGCTGTACTAGATAAGATTGCAAATATAAATGTAGTGTTGACATGTCATATATCAGAAGAGGACAGAGGACAGAGGATATTAGACGGTATAGGAAGTAAAAGTGTGCATCTATATGCCAATGGAGGAGATCTTCTAAATCTGGCAGCTATGATAGATAAAGCAGATGTATATTTCGGCGGATCAACAGGTCCGACGCATATAGCAGGATCATTGAAAAAAAGTATTGTGGCTATCTATCCCAATAAAAAGACTCAATCACCTTTGAGGTGGGGAGTATTTGGGCATAGGGATGTAACCTATATAGTTCCTGACAGGGATAAAAAAGAAGACTATAAACATAAATTTTTTGACAGCTATACAGATGAGACGAGGGAAGAGATCGTAGAAGCAATAGTCTCTAAGATAAAAAACTAAAAAAGGAAAGGTGAAATCATGGGAATTAGGGAATTGAATAGAAAGTTACAGGATTTTTTGAGACCTAAAAGATTAGCTTTAGGAAGGTTTTTATGGGATCGTAAAAAGAAACCGAGGTTGGAATTAAAGAAGATAAAGAATAATAATTTAATCAAAGAAGAAAATATAAAATCTATTTTGTTTATAAGAAATGACGGAAAGATCGGAGATATGATTATCAATACTTTGATGTTTCGTGAGATAAAAAAAGCATATCCA
>Ga0316198_10001241_pt1 | contig 14827 bp, 15 predicted proteins | sample OudBieAanoxic_MG_FD_204935 | JGI IMG/M metagenome (GOLD analysis project Ga0316198, IMG submission 204935) | Coastal sediment microbial communities from Oude Bieten Haven, Netherlands - site A anoxic | ecosystem: Environmental > Aquatic > Marine > Coastal > Sediment | place: Netherlands...
TGTTGTCCCGCCCTAAATAACCATAATCCTGATATTAATACCAGCAATGTTCTGCCTAGCTGCGTACTTAAAAGCTCACTGGTATGCACAAACGAAATATAAGCAAAGATAAAAAATATAAATGTAATACTGATATTCAAAACCTGAATCGTTGCTTTATTTACATCATTCAGTGTATCCAACGTATCTGGCCATTTAAATATGCGCCAAAATATCAGATGAAATATGATAAGCACTACTGTGTAGATACCGCCAACAATAATGAGTGCTTCTTTCATTCTTCTTTAGTCACATAAGGTCTCACATAAACGGCGCGAGAAACGGCCCCCCCGGCGAACGAAAGCAGCGAAATTGATGTGATTGTCATGTTTCATCGTCTTCAATATTTACCCACTCGACTGCAGGCTCTTTATACCTGAGCATTACTGCTGCTCGATCAATCACAGATTCAGACCTTTGGAAATATAACTACTATTCGGCTGCGTTCGCCGTATGGCAAACCAGACACAGTGCAAAGCGTATAACATTCTGAGTCTGGAGGTTGGGCGGCGAACGTTTTTTATGACATCTGTTGGTCATGATTGTCCTCACCGTGATATCGACCTGTTCTTTCTTAGCAATTCTACCGGCATCAGCAAGCCGTCACGCTTCAAAGGGGCACATGCTGTATGAACCGCCGTAGTCAAACTTCACCATAACGCACTGAGCGCCCCAGCCAGCGCCGGATGATCGGTTGAATATGATCGGCATGATTTTCGCTCAGGTAAGCGGCCGCCTGCTCGACCTTGTTCAGCAGGCCCTGGTCGCGCAACAGGTCGGCAATACGAAACTGCAGCATGCCGGTCTGGCGGGTGCCCAGCACCTCGCCGGGACCACGCAGTTCCAGGTCCTTGCGGGCGATTTCGAATCCGTCGTTGCTTTCGCGCAGAACTGCCAGGCGTTTGCGCGCCAGTTGCGACAATGGCCCGCGGTACATGAGGACGCAACTGCTTTGCTCAGCACCGCGCCCGACCCGGCCGCGCAGCTGGTGCAGCTGGGCCAGGCCGAGGCGCTCGGCGTTTTCTATAATCATCAGCGATGCGTTGGGCACGTCAACGCCGACCTCGATCACCGTGGTCGCCACCAGCAGGTCGATATCACCCTGTTTGAAGTCAGCCATGCGCCCAACCTTCTCCTGCTCCTTCAGCCGTCCGTGCACCAGCCCGACCCGGAGTTCGGGCAAGTTCTCCGCAAGCAGCACCGCCGTGTCTTCAGCCGCCTGGCATTGCAGGGACTCCGACTCCTCGATCAGGGTACAGACCCAGTAAGTCTGCCTGCCCTCACGGCAGGCTTCGCGAACGCGTTCGATCACTTCGGCGCGACGGCTGTCGGGTATTGCCACGGTCTGCACCGGCGAACGCCCCGGCGGCAGCTCGTCGATCACCGACGAATCCAGGTCAGCGTACAGAGCCATGGACAGGGTTCTGGGTATCGGCGTCGCCGTCATGATCAGTTGATGCGGGACCTTGTGCTGCTCCCTGCCTTTGTCGCGCAGAGCCAGGCGCTGATGGACACCGAAGCGATGCTGCTCGTCGATAATAACCAGCCCGAGGCGCTCGAAGGTAACATCCTGCTGGAACAGCGCGTGGGTGCCGATGAGCACCTGAACGCTGCCATCGGCCAGGGCGTCCAGCAAGCTGCTACGCGCCTTACCCTTGACCTTGCCCGATAACCAGCCCACCCGGATCCCGAGTGAACTGAACCATTCGTCGAAATTACCGAAGTGCTGTTCGGCCAGCAGTTCGGTCGGCGCCATGATGGCCACCTGGCAACCGCAGGCGACCGCCTGTATGGCCGCTGCGGCTGCCACCACTGTTTTGCCGGAACCGACGTCGCCCTGCAGCAGCCGCATCATGGGGTGGCGGGCGGACAAATCCCTTAACACCTCGTTGACAACACGCTGCTGGGCGGCAGTTAACTCAAAGGGCAGGGACTGCATGAAATGCGTCAGCAGTGTGTGGTCACCGATCAACGCTTCCGCCTTGAACCTCGATGCCCGTTGGCGTATGCGCCGCAGACTGAGGTGGTGGGCCAGCATTTCTTCGAAGGCCAGGCGTTGCTGGGTGATATGGACACCCGCCTCCAACGCCTTGAGGTCAGCGTCCGGTGGTGGCCGGTGAACATAGCGCAAGGCAGACTGCAGATCGCTCAGCCCGAGCTTTGCCCGCAGCTCCCGCGGCAACCATTCCGCCAGGCGATTGTGGTCGCACAACTGCAATGACTGTTCACTGAGCTTGCGCAGGGTAAGCTGTTGAACACCTTCGGTAGCAGGGTAGATCGCCGTCAAGCGTTCTTCTGTCGGCGCCGGTTCATCGTCGACCAGACGCTGATATTCAGGGTGAACCATTTCCAGTGTCGCCGGTCCCCGGCGCACTTCCCCGTACATCCGCAGCCGCGTGCCGCGTGATAAAGCCTGCTGTTGAGCTTTGCTGAAATAAAAGAATCGCAACAGCAACGAACCGCTGCCGTCGCTGACCCGTAACAGCAGGCTGCGCCGCCGGCCGTACTTGATTTCGGCCAGATCCACTTCGGCCTCGATCACGGCATGATCACCGGGCCGCAGACCGCCGATCGGTACAATGCGGGTTCGATCCTCGTAGCGGCGCGGCAGATGAAACAGCACATCCTGCACCGTCTCTATGCCGAATGCCGCCAGCTTCGCCGCTGACCGGGGACCCACGCCGCGTAGCGTGGACACCGGAAGCGTGTCCAGTGTGGCTTGTTTATGCTGCAAGCTGTTCAGTCATCGAAGACCAGAATGGCGTCCATCTCCACTTGTGCATCTTTCGGCAGCGCGGCAACACCGACAGCGGCACGCGCCGGATAGGGCTCCTGAAAATAGCCTGCCATGACCTGGTTGACCAGTGGAAAATGCCCAAGGTCGGTGAGAAAAATATTCAGTTTGGCGATATCGGCCAGGCTGCCGCCGGCGGCCTCGCTGACAGCAGCCAGATTGTCGAATACGCGACGGATCTGCGCTTCCATATTGCCTTCCACCATCTCCATGGTTTCCGGGACCAGCGGAATCTGTCCGGAAAGATACACCGTATTGCCACTTCGTACGGCCTGTGAATAGGTCCCAATCGCCTGCGGTGCTTTATCCGTATGTATCACTTTGTGCGGCATGTTGTCTCCTGTCAGCTCTTGCTGCGGCTAATGCGCATAACCGCTGGCAGCTTGCGAATACAGCGCATCACGCGCGCCAGATGGCCGCGGTCATGGACCGCAACGGTAAAATTCATCGAGGTGTCCAGTCCATCACGCTCCTCGATGGAAACGTTTTCGATATTGGAACCGGTTTCCGATATTTCCGCCGCGATGGTGGCCAGCACCCCTTTCTGGTTGCTGACATCGACGCGTATTTCCGCTGGAAACTCGCCCTTGATGCCCGGCTGCCATTCGACATCAATCCATTTTTCCGGCCGTCTGCGAAAATCGCTCAGATTTTTACAGGTCTCGGTATGAATGACCAGCCCGCGACCCGAGCTGATAAAACCGACAATAGCGTCACCCGGAATGGGGCGGCAGCAGCGCGCGAAGTGCACCACCATCCCTTCGGTGTCACGAATGGCCAACGGCTTGCTATGACCGGTTTCGCGGGCTTTTTCCTCGCCGCCTTCTTCCATCGGTACCAGCCGGCGAGCAACCAGCATGGCCATGCGGTTACCTAAACCGATATCGGCATACAGGCTTTCCCTGCTTTTGAAACCGCATTCCGTTATCACCTGGTCAAACGGCTGATCCTGAATATCAGCCAAGGCACTGTTGATGTTCTGCAAGGCCTTGTCCAGCAGGCGCTGACCCAGTTCCGTGGCCTCATCGTTCTGCAGATTTTTCAGATAATGACGGATATTGGTCCGGGCCTTGGCGGTGGAGACAAAATTCAGCCAGGCGGGATTGGGGTGGGCACCCGTGGCGGTAATCACTTCCACCGTTTGACCGTTTAACAGCGGCGTGCGCAACGGCGCCAGGCGCCGGTCGATCTTGGCGGCAATACAGGTATTGCCGACATCGGTATGCACGGCATAGGCAAAATCCACTGCGGTCGCGCCGCGTGGTAATTCCAGGATATCGCCGGCGGGCGTGAACACATAGACCTCATCGGGAAACAGGTCGATTTTGACACTTTCCAGAAATTCCAGTGAATTCCCCGCATTGCGCTGCATTTCCAGCAGCTCGCGCAACCATTCGCGCGCACGGGTCTGGGCATTGTTACTGCCGGTCTTTTCGCTGCTTTTGTATAGCCAGTGCGCTGCAATACCGACCTCTGCAACCCGCTCCATGTCTTCGCTACGGATCTGGACCTCGATCGGCACGCCGTAAGGACCAAACAGTACCGTGTGCAGGGACTGGTATCCGTTGGTCTTGGGAATAGCAATGTAGTCCTTGAACTTGCCGGGCACCGGTTTATACAGGTTATGCATCATGCCCAGCACGCGATAACAGGTATCCACGCTGTCGACAATGACGCGAAAGGCATAGACATCGAAGACTTCGGTAAACGACCCCACACGGTCACGAATTTTCTTATACAGACTGTAAAGGTGTTTTTCCCTGCTCAGCAGACGGCAGCTCAGCTGCTCCTCATCCAGGCGCTGCTGAATGGCCGATTCAATCTTGTTGAGAATTTCCTTTCGATTACCACGTGCTTTTTTCACCGCACTGGACAACACCCGGTAGCGCATCGGATACAACGCGGCAAAACCCAGCTCTTCGAGTTCCAGACGGACCTGGTTCATACCCAGCCGGTTGGCAATGGGCGCATAAATTTCCAGCGTCTCGCGGGCAATACGGCGACGCTTTTCCGAACGCATCACACCCAGAGTACGCATGTTGTGCAGGCGATCGGCAAGTTTGACCAGAATGACGCGGATATCGCGCACCATGGCCAGAATCATTTTACGGAAATTTTCGGCCTGGGCCTCGGCCTGACTTTCAAATTTGATCTGGGTGAGCTTGCTGACGCCGTCGACCAGCTCTGCCACGTCTTCACTGAACTCGCTGGTTACCGTTTCCTTGAGTGTCCCCGTATCTTCAATGACATCGTGCAGAATGCCCGCGATGATACTCTCCGCATCCATGCGCATCTCGGCCAGAATGTGCGCCACTTCAATGGGATGGTAGATATAAGGCTCACCCGATACGCGCGTTTGGCCTTCGTGCGCTTCAGCGCCGAACAGGTAGGCGCGATAGATCTCGCGGACCTGCTCGGTTTCCAGATAGGATTCGAGGAGGTCCAGCAGATCACTGATCAGGAATCGCGATGCTTCGGGATCAGAAATGGGTGCCGCACTAACCATGCCTCCAAATCATAGGCCAAATCCGCCCGTCAGCAAACAAAAAAGCCTGTTTGAGGACATGCCGGGATGGCCCGCCCGTTACGCCGTTTAGCCGAGCCCCCTCCGACCCGTCTCCAGCTTAGCCCGCCGGCATCGGCGGCACAGCCTCTGCACCTTCAGGCATGGCCAGCGCTTCGATGGCTTCGCTTTCCTGTTCAGGTTTCTCGTCGAGGATACCGGGAGTCACATAATCCTCCTCGATTTCACGCAGTGCCACCACGGTCGGTTTGTCATTTTCCCATGCCACGAAAGGTTCGGCGCCCTTGGACAGTTGACGTGCCCGCTTGGTCGCCACCAGCACCAGCTGGAAGCGGTTATCCACCTTATCGAGACAGTCTTCTACAGTAACACGTGCCATATCGAATCCATTGCAGTTCGGTTGAGCCAACTCGTGAGTGTAATCGAATCAGCCTGAAGGTTCCAGTAACCCCTTCAATTGACTGCAATAGCGTTGTTGCTGGGCACCGCTGCGCAAACGCCTGGCTCGAAACACAGCCTCCAGCTCGATCAGTGCCAGATCGAAATCGTCGTTGAATATCAGGTAATCATATTCATCGTAGTGCTGCATTTCGCTCACCGCGTCGGCCATGCGACGAGCGATCACCTCATCACTGTCCTGACCCCGCGACGTCAGTCGGTCGCGCAACGCCTCGCGGCTGGGCGGCAGAATAAACACCCTCACCGCCTGCGGAAACGCTTCGAAAACCTGGCGCGCGCCCTGCCAGTCGATTTCCAGTATCACATCCTCGTCGGCCGCCAGGCATTCCAGCACGGTCGCCCGGTGGGTACCGTAATAATTATCAAATACCCTGGCGTGTTCGAGAAATTCACCCTGTCCCACCAGGCGCTCGAACTCGCCCTTGTTAATGAAGTGATAATCAGCCCCATCCTGTTCACCCGGCCGCGGATCCCGCGTGGTATGCGATACCGAAACCATCACCCCTGGCAGCCGCTCCAGCAACGCTTTGACCAGACTGGTTTTTCCTGCACCGGACGGTGCCGAAACGATGTACAGCGTTCCCAATGACATTCTGTATCTCCATATTTTGATTGGCAACTATTCCACGTTCGCACCTGAACGCCAATAACTCTGTTAATAGATTGTTTACAATCTATTTATTAAATATTAATTTCTTTCAACTATCTTTATAGCTACCCAGAAACCAATGGTAGGGGGTGGTATGAGTATTCGGGAAGCACAGGGACTACGGCCGATGAACCTCATGGACGACACGCGTTAGCGCATCTATAAAAAATTCGACGTCATCTTGATTCAGCTCCCTATGATGCTCGAGGAAACGGCGGACCGGGCGCCGGGTGTTGCGACTGAAGAGCACACCATCGCGAAGCTCCAGAGAATCGCGCACAAATGCGGCAGCGGTGTCGTGGCAGCTACTGCACTCGTTCTTAAACCTTGGTTGAGTGTTCGCCTGTGCGAGCAACATGGTATAGACCGCATCGACCTCGTGACCTGCCAGGTAATGGGTGTGAAGAAACCGGCGGAGATCGTTGACGTGGTGCCTTCCTTGCAGTTCGCCACCGGACACGCCCAGGGATTTGCGGGCGAAATCACTCGAATGCCCATGGCAGGCTGCACAACGGTCGTGCCACAGCCAATGCAGGTCCATACCTGACGCCCGGACCGCCGGTATCACCAGTAGCGCCGTAACCATTAAGCAGCCTGCTATCAGGTCGGCTCGCGTAGCCTTTGTGCGTCTCTTTATCATGGCGGAAGGATGACCGTGTTATACGTCGGCGAAAACTTTACTAAAATCGAGTATTACGGGAATCACTTATGTGCATCATATCGTGGCGCATCCGAACATAGCCCGTCTGTGGGCCGGTAAAGGTGCTGGTTCCCCTCGATGGTGTTTTGAAAGTGTGTGTACAGGCACGGTAAGTTATCAATGAATCAGTTCGGATTTTCCAGCCGCTGGTGAGGAAATATATCGACTAACAAGACATTTCCAGATATGCCCGGATTCTATTCCACGTTCTGCACCTGCTCACGCATCTGCTCGATCAACACCTTGAGCTCCACCGACACCGACGTCGTTTCGCTGTCGGCCGACTTGGACCCCAGCGTATTGGCCTCGCGGTTGAATTCCTGCATGAGGAAATCCAGGCGCCGGCCGACCGGCTCATCACGCTCCAGCACCCGCTGTACTTCCACGACGTGCGTATCCAGCCGATCCAGTTCCTCATCGATGTCTATTTTTTGCGCCAGGAACACCAGTTCCTGCTCCAGCCGATCGGTGTCAACCCGGGCCTCCAGCTCTGCCAGCCTGGTTTCCAGTTTCTCGCGAATCTTCGCCTGCACCTGCGGCAGACGCTGGCGGGCTTTTTCGACCTGCTGCTCAATACCTTGCAGACGCGCGACCAGGAGTCCCTTGATCTTTTCCCCCTCGCGCTCGCGCGTCGCCACCAGGTCGTCCAGCGCCTGATCCAGCAGCGCCAGCGCCTGCTGCTGCACCTGGCCGGTATCGGGCTCCGGTTCCGTTACCACACCGGGCCAGCGCAGCAGATCGATGACCCCCGGCGAAGTTGCTTCGGCTGAGCGCTTTTCAACCCGCCGGCAAGCATCCAGAACGGCCTTGAGTCGATCCTGGTCCAGTTCCAGCGCCGACTCCACCTGCGCCACCCAGCGACAACGCAGAACACATTCCAGCTTGCCACGCCCTAGACGGGCGTTGACCCGCTCGCGCACCAGCGGCTCCATAGACCGCAACTCGTCAGGAAGACGCACAAAGGCCTCCAGGTAACGATGATTCACAGACCTGAGTTCCCAGGTCAGCTCGGCATCCGCTTTCTCAACGCTGATACGGGCAAAAGCCGTCATACTACGGATCATCTCAAGTCACCCTCTTTTCCTGCCGCTAGATACATATCCCAACAAACTGTTTTAATGAAGGATTTCGTTGTCGGGCCACAACTGCTACAGGCCGACAGTCTAGAGGATCATGCGTAAAAAGCTAGACAGTTTAAAACCCGGCACTCGCCTGGATGGATATCAGCTGGAAAAAACGCTGGGTGGCGGCGGTTTCAGCGTGGTCTACAGTGCGCGCCAGATGAATAATGATCGGCGCGTTGTTATCAAGGAATACATACCCAACAAGCTGGCGAAACGGGATCGGAGCGGACTGGTGAGAGCCAGAAATGAAGATACCGAAAACCGCTTCTACCGTGGACGCAAACTGTTTTTCCAGGAAGCCAGCACCCTGGCGACATTGAAGCACACCAACATCGTCGACGTGTTTAATTTTTTTCAGGCCAACGGAACCGTGTATATGGTCATGGAATACCAACCGGGTGAAAACCTCCAGCACTATCTGCAGGGCCGACGCGGTGGCCTGAGTGAAACATTCCTGCGTACCGTGTTTCCACCTTTATTGGAAGGTCTGGAGTTGATTCACAATAATGACCTGCTGCACCTGGATATCAAACCCGGCAATATTCATATTCAGCGTGGCGGCCAACCGCTGCTGTTGGATTTTGGTGCGGTACACGGCTTCCCGCAGAGCCGCCAGGAGCAACCGGGGCAGGTCATAAGCCCCGGGTTCTCTCCCATAGAACAATATGACAGCAGGGGTTATGTCGGTCCCTGGACGGATCTGTATGCCATCGGCGCAACCATGCGAGCCTGCATCGACGGTCGACCGCCAGTCAACGCGCGCGAGCGGCATGAAACTGACAGCCTGAAACCGGCACAGTTTGCCTTCCGCGGTCGCTACGCAGACAACCTGCTGCGCGCCATTGACTGGGCAATGGAAGTCGATCCGCTGCTGCGCCCGCAGAATGTCGCGCAGTTTCGAGCGGCCTTGACCACGGAAACAGTGCCTGAACCGGAACAAACCCGCTCTGCCTTTGACCGCCTGGCGAGCGCGCTGTGGGGAAGGGGATAGGCATGAAAGTCCTTACCGCTTCCTGCAACCGGCTGGGTAATCGCTCCAGCAACCAGGACCGCTGCCTGGTGCTGGAAAGATCAGACCGTGTATTGGTTGCCGTGGCTGACGGTATGGGAGGCCATGCACGTGGCGACCTGGCCGCCCAGACTGCAGTCGACACCCTCAGACACCGCTTCCTCAACCAGCATGACCGCATCACCGAACCTGAACAGTTCCTGAAAGCGGCGCTGGAAATCGCTCACCTGGAAACCGTGGAAGCAGGTCGCAGCAGTACACCACCCGTTGAACCCCGAACCACTTGTGTGGCGTGCCTGGTTCAGGGTAATCAGGCCTGGTGGGCCCATGTGGGTGACAGCCGCCTGTACCTGCTGCGCAACGGCCGCCTGGTGACCCGTACGCGGGATCACACACCGGTTGAAGATCTGCTGCAAAGTGGTGTCATCAACGAACATGAACTGAGCACCCACCCACTGAGAAACAGTGTCAACCGTTGCCTTGGCGGTGCACTCAAGTTCCCGAAAATCAGCTTTGACCACGCCGAATTGAAGTCCGGTGACACATTGTTGCTGTGCTCGGACGGCTTGTGGTCTGCGCTTCCCGAGCACAGACTGCTCGACCTGCCGGCTGCCGGTGAGCTGGAATCCGCGCTCAACGAACTGAGTGAAGAAGCCGAGAAGTGCAGCTACCCGCACAGCGATAACATCAGCCTGGTTGGTCTGCGCTGGCTGTCACCAACCGAAGCGCAGACAGCCAACACCCCCTCCAGCGCACAACAGCACGGCGAAACGGCTGCGGTTGAGGAAAAAGACCCCCTCCAGCAGGCCATCGACGAAATCAACCGCGCCATTCTGACCTACGCGTCGGAAATGAAAAAATAGCGTGTTTAATTGGGGTCAGAGCCTACTTTTGGAAAATCGGCTCTGACCCCAATTAAACACTCCGCTATAATGCTCGCCAATATTCAGCCCCGTAGAGGAAACTTCATGCGCCCGAGCAAGCGTGCACCAGACCAGATGCGAGCAGTCACCCTGACCCGCGATTACACCATGCACGCCGAAGGCTCGGTGCTGGTCGAATTCGGCCATACCAAGGTCCTGTGCAATGCCAGTGTCGACGACCGGGTACCCGGTTTCCTGCGCGGCAAAGGTCAGGGCTGGGTCACCGCCGAATACGGTATGCTGCCGCGCTCGACTACGCAGCGCATGGGCCGCGAAGCGGCACGCGGCAAACAGGGTGGGCGTACCATGGAGATTCAGCGGCTCATCGGTCGTTCGCTGCGCGCGGTGGTGGATATGAAAAAACTCGGCGAGCGCACGGTTACTATCGATTGCGACGTCATACAGGCCGATGGTGGTACCCGTACGGCCAGTATTACCGGTGGTTTTGTCGCCCTGGCCGAAGCCGTTCAGAAAATGCTGTCAGACGGCACGCTGGCAACAAATCCGCTGACCGGATCCGTGGCATCCATTTCCGTGGGCATCTACCAGGGCACCCCCATTCTTGACCTCGATTATATCGAGGACTCCGGCGCCGAGACCGATATGAACGTCGTTATGACAGAAAGCGGTCAATTCATTGAAATTCAGGGTACCGCGGAAGGCCATCCGTTCAGTGAAGACGAAATGAAGCAGATGCTGGCGCTGGCCAAGAAAGGCATCGGCGAATTGTGCGACCACCAGAAATCAGCACTGGCGGAGTAGCTGCACGATGAGAGAACGCATCGTACTGGCCAGCAACAACGCAGGAAAAGTTCGTGAATTCAATCAGCTGCTGACAGGCAGTGACATTGACGTGATACCCCAGAGCGAATTTTCGGTTGCCGAAATCGAAGAAACCGGTCTGACCTTTGTGGAAAATGCCCTGCTCAAGGCACGCAACGCTGCCGCACACACCGGCCTGCCCGCTGTGGCGGACGATTCCGGTCTCGAGGTGGACGCCCTGCAAGGCGCACCCGGCATTTACTCCGCGCGCTATGCTGGCGCCGGCGCCAGCGACCAGGACAATGTGCAAAAGCTGTTGGACGCACTGAAAAACGTACCTGAGAAAAAACGCAGCGCACGCTTTCAGTGCCTGATGGTATATATGCGGCACGCCCAGGACCCGACCCCGCGCATCTTTCAGGGTACCTGGGAAGGGCAGATTCTGTATGAAACCAGAGGTGACAATGGCTTCGGCTACGATCCGGTGTTCTATGTGCCGGATCAGGGATGTTCTTCGGCACAACTGTCACCCGAGGTCAAAAACAGCCTCAGTCATCGTGGCCAGGCGTTGCAACAACTGGTCCAAAGCTTGATCACCAGCGCTTGAACAGGCACCTGTAAGAGCGCCGTCCCCCGGCGCGATAACGCAGTCAGTCGGCAACCGCCGCCGTGCTCGTTAAACTGTCGGAAACCAACCCAGTGTTCACATTTAAAGCACCACCGCCGCTGTCTCTGTACATCCACTTCCCCTGGTGTGCGCGCAAATGCCCGTATTGTGATTTCAACTCCCATGCCGTTGACGACAACCTGCCTGAAACGGAGTACGTTGAAGCCCTGTTAAGAGACCTGGAACAGGAACTACCCGCCGTCTGGGGTCGCCCGGTAAAAAGCATTTTCATGGGCGGTGGCACACCGAGCCTGTTCTCACCCAATGCCATCGATCAGTTGCTGGGCGGAATACGCGCTCGCCTGCCGCTGCATCCTGCGCTGGAGGTCACACTGGAAACCAATCCCGGCAGCGCCGAACAGGAAAAGTTTGCCGCTTACCGCCAAGCCGGTATCAACCGGCTTTCGATAGGTATTCAGAGCCTTAACGATAGCCACCTGCAGGCTCTTGGGCGCATCCATGATTCGCGACAAGCGTTGCGCGCCGTCCATGCAGCGCGCCTGGCGGGATTCGATAACTTTAACCTGGACCTGATGTTTGGCCTGCCACAACAAAGTGTTGCACAAGCCATTGAGGATTTGCAGGCGGCGGTCGCATTGCAGCCGGCACACCTGTCCTGGTATCAGCTGACCCTGGAACCCAATACCCTGTTTTACGCCCGCCCACCAGTGCTTCCCGACGATGACCGGAAAGCTGAGATGCACGATCTGGGCCAGTCGCTGCTCGTTGAACACGGCTATACTCAGTATGAAGTATCCGCCTATGCACAGGCCGGAAAACGCTGCCGCCATAACCTCAATTACTGGAAGTTTGGCGACTATATTGGTATCGGTGCCGGCGCCCACGGCAAAATCACGGCGGCAGCCCGGGGCATAATCCAGCGAACCTGGAAAAGGCGACACCCGAAACACTACCTGGCGTCAGCCGGTACAGAACAATGCATCGATGGTCAGCGTGAGTTGAGCGAAAGCGAAGCACTGTTTGAATATGCCTTGAACCGACTGCGCCTTAGACAGGGATTCAGCTTGCACGAATTTGAAGCAGCCTGTGGCCTGCAACGCGACCGGATACTGCCCATTGTGCACCGGGCACAGAGCGATGGTCTGCTGATCCTCGACGGTGACCGTGTACAACAGACCGATCAGGGTTGGCAGTATTTAAACAACCTGATGGAACGGTTTTTACCCTAGTACTCCTTCTAGGTGTACTAGCCCGCATTTCTCACGGGGCGGCCGGAGAGGGACAAAAGGTATTGAAGTTGTGAAGGGTTTTGTGATCAAAAGAGAAACAGAGTGTTTCCGGGACAAGCCTATCCCGGCCCTGGCTTGTTCTCGCGCGCTTGCGCTTGTTCTTCACTCAAGTGGTAGCTACGGCTACCACTTTCGCTCCAGAACGGCGTCCAAGCACACGAGTCCGGCGCCAGCATCCGGGATCCCCGTGAGAAATGCGGGCTAGCGCCTGTTGACACCATGGAAGCAGGACAGAGGAGGTTGACTATGCTTGAAGCTGCCCGAATTGATTGCCCGTATTGCGGTCAACAGTTTGAAATCGAGGTGGATTGCTCAGCGGGTGGGCAACAGTATGTGGAAGACTGCCCGGTTTGCTGCCAGCCAGCCGAACTTACGACACAGGTGGATCTGTACGGTAATCTGCTCGGTGTCTCCGCTATACGCGGCAATGACTGATTACACCCCCATCGACTGCGCGCTACACAGCGAATATGAACTCGCCATTCTGCACCGATTGCACCTGCGGATTTCCTGGTCCCGGCCGGATGGTCGGCGACACGTTGAAGTGCTCAAACCGCATGACCTGAAAACCCGCAATCAGGAGGAATATCTGATTGCAGAACAAGCCGATGGTCAGCAATTGGAAATTCGTCTCGACCGCATCAGAAAAATCGAACCCATCCCCGGTGCACATCAGCGGGACTGAATGCTCCATGAAAGCGTTAAATCTTTGACCGAATCAACATCAGGTGTGCCAGGCCATTGATTTTCTGTCGCTGGAAATTTGACACAATGCTGAATTCAGCCCATTCACCTATAAGAAAATAGCCCTATCCATGCCCTCAGCATGGTTTATCCACCGATCGCATATGTAATTTTTACAATAAAAACAGTTTGCCATGATAAATTCGCGCCCTGTTAGGGCGCCAGCGGGTGCCTGTGATATTCTCGTAATATAAATAATAAGAAAATTGCAGCGGGTCTGCGATAAAGTCGGCGGAGGTCACTATGCCAGAACTACAAAAAGAACAGCAGAAAACCCGAAAACCTCTTGTGGATTTCGACAGTTGGTCGAAACTCGCCCGCTCCGATCCCGAGGCTTTTGAAGCCAGGCGCGCGCAAGTCATTGAACAGATGATTCAGCGCATGCCGGCAGATAAACGACAGCGCATGCGCTGCCTGCAATGGAAGATCGACCAGGTTCGCGCCCGCGCCAGCAACCCGCTATCCGCCTGCATCAAGCTCAGCGACATGATGTGGGATTCACTGGCAGGACCCGGCGGGCTGCGCGAGGTACTCGATGGCCTGGGTCAGCCGACCCGCACCGGCTCCGCCAGGGCCAGAGTACTGAAACTCAAGCGGGTACCCTGACCCCGCCCGGCGACGGCCCACTGCTGCAGGACTTGTCCGGCCAGCTGCTTTACCGTATTATCTGCGGCCTTTCGGCAGGCATCCGAGCAACTCGCTGCGCCGTCAAGTGTTTTTTCGAGGCCAAAGCAAATGAAAGCAGATATTCATCCCGCGTACGCTGACATCGCCGTAACCTGCAGCTGCGGTAACAGCTTCCAGACCCGCTCCACGGTAGGCAAGGACCTTGCCATTGAGGTGTGTTCCAAGTGCCACCCCTTTTACACGGGCAAACAGAAAATGCTCGACACCGGTGGCCGGGTCGATCGATTCCGCCGCAAGTATGGTATGAAAAAGTCCTGATGCCCGCAGACCTCCGTCTGCTGAAAAAGGCGCCCCCCGCGGGCGCCTTTTTTATTTTACTGCTGTGGCTGTCAGCAGCTGCCGCCGACAACTGTTCCCCTCATGCCACCAGCGAACCGGTACAGGTCCGGTATGTCCACGATGGTGACTCGCTGGTGCTGGCGGATAATAAAAAAATTCGCCTGATCGGCATTAACACACCGGAGATCGCTTACCAGGACCAGCCGAATTTTTTTAT
>Ga0316198_10001242_pt1 | contig 14820 bp, 10 predicted proteins | sample OudBieAanoxic_MG_FD_204935 | JGI IMG/M metagenome (GOLD analysis project Ga0316198, IMG submission 204935) | Coastal sediment microbial communities from Oude Bieten Haven, Netherlands - site A anoxic | ecosystem: Environmental > Aquatic > Marine > Coastal > Sediment | place: Netherlands...
TTCCCCGCAGGATGCGGTTGATTCTGTGCTGGAGAAGAAAAAAATGAAAATGGCGAGCCATAAGCGGATTTTGGTCACAGGGGGCGCAGGATTTTTAGGTTCACATCTTTGTGAAAAACTGTTGCGGAGCGGTCACGAGGTTGTATGCGTTGATAATTTCTTCACCGGCAGCAAGGACAATATTCTTGAGTTCTTCAGCAATCCGCGTTTCGAAGTCATCAGACACGATGTCAATTTCCCGCTCTATCTCGAAGTTGATGAAATTTATAATCTGGCCTGCCCGGCGTCACCCATCCATTACCAGTACGACCCGATACAGACAACAAAAACCAGTGTGCTCGGTGCGATAAACATGCTTGGCCTTGCCAAGCGCACCAGGGCCAGGATTTTCCATGCGTCGACCAGTGAAGTCTATGGTGACCCGCTGGTACACCCACAGAAGGAAACTTACTGGGGGCACGTCAATACGAAAGGGGAGCGGGCCTGCTATGACGAAGGCAAACGCTGTGCGGAATCCCTGTTTTTCGACTATGTGCGGCAACACGCGCTGTTGATAAAGGTTGCGCGTATTTTCAATACCTATGGGCCTCGGATGCACCCGGAAGACGGGCGTGTGGTATCCAACTTCGTTATACAGGCACTGAAGGGTGACCCTATAACCATCTATGGCGACGGATCACAGACACGGTCATTCTGTTATGTCGATGATCTTATCGACGGGTTTCTGCGCCTGATGGGTAGCCGAGATGAATTTCAGGGTCCGGTGAACCTCGGTAATCCCAATGAGTTCACTATACTGGAGCTTGCTCAGAAAGTTATCGACGTTACCGGATCACGTTCCAGGCTGGACTTCCGGCCTCTTCCTTCTGACGATCCGCGGCAACGGCAGCCCGATATCACACTGGCGCGCAATGAACTTGGCTGGCAGCCCAAGGTTTCGTTGGAAGAGGGTCTGAACAAAACCATCGAATATTTCGACACCCTTCTGAAGGTCTCGAATCGGCTCAAATACGTTGAATTCGGTCGCGGCAACCGTCGTAAAGGCGCAGGCAACCGACGTCTCGCCCGTTCTGAGGAGTACAACATGCCTGAAGGAATGACGGATCGACGCCGTGGTGCCCAGGATCGTCGGGATTGCAACGGCGTGAGCTCCTCAACGTCTTCCATGACAGCGTAACCGCGATAGTGAACTCAATACTCGTCACAGGTGGTGCCGGTTATATCGGCAGCCATACCTGCAAAGCGCTCCATCATGCCGGTTTTACGCCGGTAACCCTGGACAACCTGGTTTACGGCCATCGTGAGGCAGTAAAGTGGGGGCCGTTCATCGAGGGTGACCTGAATGACCGTGCGCTGCTGGAGCAGGTGATTCGAGAGCACGCTGTCACAGCGGTCATACACTTCGCCGCTTATGCCTATGTGGGAGAGTCCATGCAGTACCCGGAGAAGTATTTCTCCAACAATGTGGTCAACACACTTAATCTTCTCGACGCCATGAAGAATTGTGGCACCGGGAATATTGTATTCTCGTCGACCTGTGCGACCTATGGGGTTCCCACGCGGCTCCCTATCGATGAGCTGCACCCGCAGCATCCGGTCAATCCCTACGGGGAATCCAAGTTATTTGTCGAGCGGGTACTGCAGTGGTATGAGGTCGCCCATGGCATCAAGTCAGTTCCGCTCCGATACTTCAATGCCGCGGGAGCCGATGCCGAAGGTGAAATCGGCGAGGATCACACGCCGGAAACACATCTCATACCACTGATAATCGAAGCGGCACTGGGTCTCCGCTCTCATGTACAGGTATTCGGCACGGACTACCCCACACCGGACGGAACAGCCATACGTGACTATATCCACGTGACGGATCTGGGTGATGCCCATGTCAAGGCACTGGAGTACCTGCTTGCCGGTGGTGACAGCGTGGCGCTCAATCTCGGTACCGGTAATGGCTACTCGGTTAAGGAAGTGATTTCTGCAGTGGAGAAAGTGAGCGGCAGATCGGTGCCGGTACAACTGGCGCCGCGCCGTCCTGGGGATCCTTCAGAACTGGTGGCGGATGCAGTCAACGCCAATCAGCGACTCGGCTGGCGATCAACACATTCCAGCCTGGAAAACATTGCCAGAACGGCGTGGCAGTGGCATCAGGCCGGACAGACACCGTTTTCGACGCCGGCCATCAAAAGCACAGTCGGTATGTAGACTGTTCCCTACAGACAAACGTCGCGTTTCTGTGCGCGATAAACAATTATAACTATAACGATAATGATGAAAAATCAGAACGCCCTGAACATTGATTCCGCCATTCCGTTAGATGTTCCCACCAAGAACGCTGAAATCCCTATGCGTGCAGCAGCCGCGCAGCCGAGACCGAGGGTACAGGGCAAGTTTATCTTTGTCGGTGAAGAGAAGCTGTGGATCAAGGGTGTGACCTATGGCACCTTCCGGCCCGATGACACGGGTCTGCAGTATCCACAGGCTGAACAGGTTGCCCGGGATTTTGAGCAGATGGCAGCCAACGGGATCAACGCCATCCGGACCTATACCGTACCGCCACGCTGGTTGCTGGATGAAGCGTTAAAGCACGCATTGCACGTTATGGTCGGCATTCCCTGGGAACAGCACATCACGTTCCTGGATGATGTCGCGCGGGTACGCATTATCGAAAATCAGGCGCGTGCGGCGGCACGCGCCTCCGCCGATCATCCCGCCGTTCTTTGCTACTCGGTGGGCAATGAGATCCCTGCGTCCATCGTGCGCTGGCACGGACGTAAACGCATCGAACAATTTATCGAACGCCTTTACCGGATCGTCAAGGCAGAAGATCCTCACGGGCTTGTCACCTATGTGAATTTCCCGACCACCGAGTACCTGCAACTGCCGTTTCTGGATTTTGTATGTTTTAACGTGTATCTGGAGTCGCAGCAACGCCTGGAGGCTTACCTGGCCCGTCTTCAGAACCTGACCGATGAACGTCCTTTGCTCATGGCGGAGATCGGACTGGACAGTCAGCGCCATGGCGAACAGGCGCAGGCCGACAGCCTGACATGGCAGATACGCAGTGTGTTCAGCTCGGGATGCGTGGGCAGCTTTGTTTTCGCATGGACCGATGAATGGTATCGGGGTGGTCACGATATCGAAGACTGGGATTTCGGACTGACGACCCGCGAACGCCGGGCAAAGCCGGCCCTGTCCGCCGTTTCCCGGGTGTTCGCGGATACCCCGTTTCCTGCAGCCACTCCATGGCCGGGTATATCGGTTGTGATATGCAGTTACAACGGTGCCCCTACCATCAGGGACACCCTGGAGGGTCTGCAGAAGCTTTCTTATCCCGACTTCGAGGTTATCCTGGTCAACGACGGCTCGACGGACGATACCGCCCTGATCGCGGCAGACTATGACGTCAAGCTGATCAGTACGGAAAACTGTGGCCTGTCAAATGCGCGCAACACGGGCTACCGGGCCGCAAGCAAGGAAATCATCGCCTATATTGATGATGATGCCTACCCGGATTCCGACTGGGCACATTATCTGGCGTTGACTTATCTCGATGGAGATTACGCGGGTGTTGGCGGCCCGAACCTGGCACCGCCCGGCGACGGCTCCGTCGCGGACTGTGTGGCCAACGCGCCAGGCGGTCCGGTACACGTGCTGCTCACTGATACCGTCGCAGAGCACATCCCGGGCTGCAATATGAGCTTCAGGAAGTCGGCACTCGAGGCGGTGGGTGGATTGGATCCCCGCTACCGTGCCGCAGGCGATGACGTGGATCTGTGCTGGCGGATCCAGGATCAGGTCGGGCCTATCGCCTTTCATGCGGCGGCAATCGTATGGCACCACCGCCGCAATTCGATGCACATGTACTGGAAGCAGCAACAGGGATATGGCAAGGCGGAGGCTTTGCTGGAAGAAAAATGGCCGGAGAAATATAACGAGCTCGGACATACCAGTTGGGGCGGGCGGCTTTATGGCAAAGGCCTCACGCTGAACCTCGGCGCATTGCGCTCGCGTATCTATCAAGGCGTGTGGGGCAGTGCGCCGTTTCAGTCACTCTACCAGACGGTGCCCACCACGCTGTCGTCTTTGCCGCTGATGCCTGAGTGGTATCTGTTGATTGCTTTGCTCGGTGTATTGTCGCTACTGAGTCTGGGTTGGGCGCCACTGGGCTGGTTTGTGCCCGTATTCCTGATTGCGGTCGGGTTGCCCGTTGCGCAGGCCTTGGTCAGTGCAGGTAGGGCCAAATTTACCTCCGTGCCACAAACGCCGACACAACGCCTGAAGTTATATGCCATCACCGCCTTCATGCACCTGCAGCAGCCCCTGGCGCGCCTGATCGGCCGTCTGAAACACGGCCTGACCCCTTGGCGCAGGAGGGGGGCAGGGCACCGGGAACTGCCGGTGCGCAAAACCGTATCCCGCTGGCATGAGCAGTGGGAAGACCCGGCGCAAACCTTAGCCAGGCTGCATGCATCAGTGGTGAAAGCCGGCTCGGTCGTCGTGGCGGGTAGCGACTATGACAGCTGGGATCTCGATATACGTGGTGGGTTGCTGGGCTCGGTACGCGTCTTGATGGCGACAGAAGAGCACGGTAGCGGCAGGCAGATGGTGCGTTTTCGAATGTGGCCGAAATGGAACACGCTGGCGTTGCTGTCCCTGATACCCCTCATACTGATATCAGTCGGTGCCGGTACAGATGGAGCATATCTCGTGAGTGCCTTGTCTGCTGTGTGTACCATTATCGTTATCCTGCGTGTATTGATCGACGCCAGCTTGGCCATGGGCACTCTGTCCACAGTGCTTGAACAGTTGAACGATTCATGAATTAGGCGGTAATCGGATGGGTGTACAGAACACGTTTGGGCACAAGTACGCTCGCCTCATGCCGTACATAAAACGACAGTGGTCTGCGTTGGCCCTGATACTGCTACTGACCCTGATTACGGCAGCGGTAACCGCTCTTATGCCATGGCCGCTGAAGATTCTGGTGGATTATGCGCTCGGCGATACGGTTCTACCGCGGTATTTAAATGATTTTCTCGGGCGTCTCTCCCTGATACCGACACCACTACTGTTGATCAGTCTTGCCAGTCTTGCCAGTCTTGCACTGTTTGCATTGAACAGTATCCTGGGGCTTTTCACTACATGGTACTGGTCCGCCACAGGCCAGCGCATGGTTTACGATCTTGCTGCAGATCTGTTTCATCGACTGCAGCGGCTTACGCTGCTGTTCCACAGCAAGCACCCGGTGGGCGAGTCCCTGGATCGTCTGACGATAGATACATGGTGTGTTTATACAGCATCACAGGCACTATTGATTAATCCTGCCCAGAATCTTTTCAAGGTTGTGACAATTGGATTCGTTGCCTGGCAGATGGATACTCAGTTAACGTTACTGTCACTGGTTTTGTCCCCTGTTCTGGCTGCATCGGCAGTATTCTTCGGTAATCGTTTGCGTAAACGTGCACGGCAGAGTCGAGAAGCGCAGTCGAATGTGATGGCTTACGTTCACCAGACACTCACTGCATTACCTGTAGTCCAGGCATTCGGAACCGAGCAGCACAACCGGCGCCGCTTCAGAGACCTGACCGGCGACGCTGTCATCCGATCACAGCGAAATGTATTGCTGAAAAACAGCTATGAGCTGATCAATGGGTTGACCATGACGGCCGGTGCGGCAATCGTACTGTATGCCGGCGGACAGAAAGTGATATCCGGAACACTCTCTGTAGGCAGTTTGCTTGTTTTTGTCGCCTACCTGCGGTCACTGCAGGGCGCATTCGAGGCCCTGCTCAATACCTATGGAAATCTCAAGGGCGTAGAAGCCGGAATGGACCGGGTTCTGGAAGTGCTTGATGCTGACCAGGAAGTACAGGATGCATCTGCGGCGGTAGCTTTGCCAGACTATCCATGCAAGGCAGCCGCCAGTCTCACTTTCGAGGCGGTCAGCTTCGGCTACGAGCCGGGCCGAACGGTGTTGCACGATATCAGCCTGGAGGTAAGCGAAGGAGAAACAATAGCGCTGGTTGGCGCTACGGGTGCCGGAAAAACAACGCTGGTTTCGCTGATCCCACGGTTTTTTGATCCCTGGCAGGGGCGGGTGATGCTGGACGGCACGGATATACGCAGTATCAAACTTTCAAGCCTACGCAAACAGGTTTCACTGGTACTGCAGGAGCCTTTTCTGTTGCCACTGACAGTTGCGGAAAATATCGCTTATGGGCGTCCCGATGCGGATCGTGACGAGATTATTGCAGCGGCGGTAGCCGCCAACGCAGATGAGTTCATACGGCAATTACCCGCAGGTTATGACACTGCGCTCGCTGAAGGAGGCGCCACACTCTCGGGCGGGCAGAAGCAACGGCTGGCGATCGCGCGTGCGCTGCTCAAGAATGCGCCGATCCTCATCCTGGATGAACCAACCTCGGCGCTGGACATACAGACCGAGGCCTTGTTTCTGCAGGCACTGGAGCGATTGATGCAGGACCGCACGACGTTTGTTATTGCACATCGCCTGTCGACGATTCGTAATGCGGATCGTATTCTGGTGCTTGAAGACGGCAGAGTTGCTGAGCTTGGCACGCACCAGGAATTGATGCTGGCCAATGGGTCTTATGCCCGTTTCTATGCGCTGCAGAACCCGCAAAAATACAGTCAGGTGGTGGCATGAAAGGCTGGTGGTTACGCCTGATCCATCATGTGGCACCGTATTCCTCGCAACTCGCCATATTGGTATTACTGGCCCTCATCAGTGCAGGCCTTACAGCCCTCATGCCCTGGCCGATGAAACTGATCGTCGATCATGTGTTCACAGCAGAGCCACTGCCGGAAACCCTTGCCTGGATAAGCCTACTCTTTGGAACAAGGGATGCCAGCGCACTGTTGGCATGGTTGGCAGTGAGCACACTGTTTCTGTTCATGGCGAATCGTGGCGTCCAGGTGTTGAAAGTCTATCTACAGAATGGCGTAGGCAGCCGCATGATGTATAGCCTGGGAGAGGAGATTTTTGATCATCTGCAGCGCTTGTCATTACGTTTCCATAATCGGCAGCACAGCGGCGACCTGGTACGGCGGGTAACGACAGACAGTGGCTGTGTACGGGAGCTGGTGATCGGTGTTTTTATACCGGCACTTGCCTCCTTTGCGAGCCTGCTGATCATGTTTGCAGTAATGTGGCAGTTAAGTCCGATGCTGTCAGCAATCGCAATGTTTGCGGCTGTACCGATGCCGGTACTCATCAGGATCCTGGCTCCCAGGATGACAGAGCGCGCATACGTCCAGCAACAGTATGAAGGTCGAATGATGGCTCTGGCAGAACAGACCTTGTCCGGACTGCCGGTGGTTCAGGCCTTTGGTCAGGAAGATAACGAGGAGCAACGTTTTCGAGTCCTGTCGGAGAAGACCATAAACGCATACCTGCGAAACCTTGTCTCGCAACTACAGTTTAATGTGGGTGTGAATACAACAACAGCAGTGGGTACGGCGGTCTTAATGGCTGTCGGTGGTATTCAGGTGCTGAACGGATCCCTGACCATAGGCAGTCTTCTGGTCTTTCTCACCTATGTCGCGGCACTCTACGGTCCAATGGAGACGCTGGCCTATTTGTCTTCCAGTTATGCGTCCGCGAGTGCGCGGGCGCGAAGGGTTCTCGAGGTGCTCGATACTGACCGAGAGGTGGAGGATGTGCCCGGTGCTGTGCTACTGCCGGAGCAAAGAAAGGTCGGGGGCAGCATCAGTTTTAAAGATATCAGTTTCGGTTATGAGCAGGGTCGGGCAGTGTTGCGTGACATCAGCCTCGAGGTTCAACCCGGGGAGACGATTGCCCTGGTTGGCCCCACCGGTGCGGGAAAAACCACGCTGGTTTCGCTGATCCCGCGTTTTTTTGATCCCTGGCAGGGACAGGTGATGCTGGACGGGACGGATGTCCGCGATATAGGGCTCGCCAGTCTGCGCAAACAGGTTTCGCTGGTACTGCAGGATCCTTTCCTGTTGCCACTGACCGCCGCAGAGAACATTGCCTACGGGCGTCAGGAGGCGAAGCGCGAAGAGATTATTGCAGCGGCGGTGGCGGCCAATGCGGATGAATTTATTCAACGTCTACCGGACGGTTATGACTCACTGCTGGGTGAGCGGGGCGCCACGTTGTCAGGCGGGCAGAGGCAACGACTGGCGATTGCGCGTGCACTGCTCAAGGATGCGCCGATACTTATCCTCGATGAGCCGACCTCGGCGCTGGATGCCGGAACAGAGGCGCTGCTGCTGGAAGCGCTGGAGCGTCTTATGCGAGGGCGCACGACCTTCATTATCGCGCATCGCCTGTCGACGATCCGCAACGCGGATCGCATTCTGGTGTTGGACGGCGGCAGGGTCGCGGAAGTCGGTACACACGGGGAATTGATGGCGGCCAACGGACTGTACCGTCAGTTGAATGAAGATCAGTTCAACCACGATGTGGATCGGGAATCATGACAAGCAGACTTCGTATTATTGTAACAGGCCTGGTGGGTCTTTATCCTGTTGGCGGAGTAGCCTGGGATTATCTGCAGTATCTGATCGGCCTGACCCGGCTTGGTCACGATGTCTATTATTACGAAGATACCTGGAGCTGGCCCTATCACCCGGTGGAGAAAACCTATACGTCCGATGCGCGTTATTCGGTACAGTATATTGCTGAATTTCTACAGCGCTATGCGCCGGAACTGGGCGAACGCTGGCTGTATAGGCATCTCCATGAACAGGCGTTCGGGATGTCCCCAAGGGCTTTCGATGAGATCGCGAGAACCGCAGATCTGTTTATCAATATCAGCGGTGCCTGCATGATCCCCGACAGGCTGTCAGAACGCTGTATCAAGGTGTTTGTCGATACCGATCCTGGCTATAACCAGATTGTTCTGAGCGAACGGCCTGACTGGTCGGAGAATGTGGATCGCTGGTGTGCCGGTGTCGAGGCGCACGACGAACATTTTACCTACGCGGAGAATATTTACGGTGCCGATTGTCTGGTACCCAGACTGGGATTCAGCTGGAAGACCACCCGCATGCCCATCGTGACGTCGTTATGGACTTCGATAGCGGCGCATCCCGCTGACGCGACGGCTGCCTGGACGACTGTTATGACCTGGAACGCGTTCAAGGGCTGTCTCAGTTACCGGGGCACTGAATACAAGAGCAAGAGTGGTGAGTTCGAGGGGCTGATCGATTTGCCGCAGCGAATCGAGCAGACCCTGACCGTTGCCGTGGGCGGCGCGAACGCACCGCTGCAGCGGCTCGAAAGACACGGCTGGCGGGTGATAGACGGACCGGCCACCACCTTGACGCCAGCTCAGTATCAAGGCTTCATTCAGACGTCGCGCGGAGAGCTCTCGCCGGCAAAACACGTCTACGTGGCCATGCGAACCGGCTGGTTCAGTTGTCGTTCCGCCTGTTACCTCGCGGCCGGTCGTCCCGTGGTCGTTCAGGACACTGGCTTCAGAGCGATGCTGCCCGTCGGGGAGGGCATCCTGGCATTCAGCACAATGGATGAAGCAGTCGATGCCATGAACAGTGTCGAAGCAGACTATCATCGGCACACGCGGGCCGCACGGGAAATTGCCGGGGAATATTTTGATTCGGACAGCGTACTGAAACACCTGATCGACGAGACGCTGGCCTTTAAACCTGTCCCGTCGGTGCACTCGAATGACCAGTCACCCGACAAGGCCCCAGGACCGGGTTGAAAATGTTTGTTCTTCTATCCACCCAATGTAGCGGCTCGACCTGGATGATTGACATGTTGAACAGTCATCCCAAGGTTGTGGCGTATTCAGTACTTTTTATCGGTGGAGGGAGTGGATTTCCCAGCAACGTTCTTGACGTTCTGATCTCCAGAGAGACAGCCGCTGCGCGTGATGTATATCACGCACGACGGTCGCATAAACTGTCCCCTTGCCGAATCAGACTTGATGCCGCAACTCTGATTGACCGGCTGACAGAGCAGGTATCACAGGTCGAGAAGGCGAGTAGCGGTTACCGGAATATGGAACTGCCACTCATGGAAGTGTGTTACGAGGAACTGAGTAGAGACAGGGATTGCTTTTCCAAAGTGCTTGTCTTTCTCGGGGTTGATCCAGTCGTCGACAGCCTCAGCACATCACTGAAGAAAATCAATTCCGAGTCGCACCACGAGCTGATCGAAAACTACGCGGAGGTTCGCGAAACTCTCCGCGGAACAGCGTTTGAGTGTTTTCTCAGGTAAATCATGCATATTGCCCTGGTTTCACAAGAGTATCCTCCCGCTGCGCACGGTGGCATCGGCGCTCAGACGCAGATCAAGGCGCGAGGCCTGGTGTCACGCGGCCACGCTGTGCACGTCATTTCGCACAGCATGAGCGGTGAACGGGAAGAGTACTCCGAAAATGGTATTAATATCGTTCGGGTTCCCGCCTACGACGACCGGATGCCCATCCGCGATGAACCGGTGCGCTGGCTTACCTATAGCGTACGCGTGGCGGAGGAGCTCGCGCGCCAGGATGCTTCACATCCGCTCGACATCGTGGAATTCGCCGAATGGGGGGCGGAGGGCTATGCCTTTCTCCTGAACCGTACGGAATATGAATACATACCTGCAGTCATTCAGCTCCATGGTCCGCTTGTCATGTTCGCTCATACGATGCACTGGCCTGATCGTGATTCAGAGTTCTATCGAATTGGTACGCACATGGAGAGCACCTGCCTTCGGCTTGCGGACGCGGTCTATTCCTCCAGCCAGTGTTCGATAGATTGGTGCGCCAGCCACTACCAGTTATCCACAGAGAATGTTCCGGTTCTGCACACCGGTGTTGACACCGAACTATTCATGCCGATCGAGGTCGAGAAGGAATCGCGGCCCACGATTGTATTTGTTGGCAAACTGGTCGAGAACAAAGGTGTTATAGAGCTCGCCGAGGCGGGGCTGCAATTGCTGAACGAGTTTCCTGACCTGCAGCTTTGGCTGTTTGGCGGAGGGGAATCGGCCGTGATCGAGCAACTCGAAGCCATCGGCGGGCGCTCGCCCAACAGTGATTTCCTGCAGTTACGGGGATTCGTCGATCGCAGCAAGCTACCCGCAGTGCTGAATCGGGCTCATGTCTTCGCGGCGCCATCGATTTACGAGGGTGGGCCTGGGTTTGTCTATCTGGAGGCGATGAGCTGCGGACTGCCCGTGGTTGCCTGCAGCGGTTCCGGTGTGGCGGAAGTGATCACAGCGGAAGAGACCGGGCTCCTGGTTCCGCCAAAAGATGTTCACGCGCTGGCGAACGCCTTACGCCGCCTGCTCTCGGACCCTGCTTCGCGACGATCACTAGGCATGCGCGCCCGGGACTATGTGCTGGCAGAGGCCGACAGTCAGGTCTGTCTTCAACGACTGGAAGCGCTCTACGAAACTGTCGTGATTCGACATAGAGCAGGAACTGCGACGTGTTGAATGTACCTGTCCGTGTCGAGTTACTGAGCGATTTCAGCGCGATTGACGAGCCGTCCTGGAATCGACTGCTTGCAACCAATCGGAACTCCACTGTATTCCAGACGCTTGCCTGGCAGCGTGCCTGGTGGGAAACATTTTCCCGGGGAAAATTGCTGCTGCTTGCCGCATATGAGGGAGAGCAGTTAAGCGCTATTGCCCCGTTGTTTGCGGACGCGGGCATGGTTTTTTTCGTGGGTTCAGGAGGATCTGACTATCTGGATTTCCTGGGCGATGTCACGCGTACCGAAGTGCTGTCTGGTCTGTTGCATAGCGCGAGAAAATATACTCCCGGTTTTGTGGGCTTTCGATTTTACCATGTGTTGGATTTGTCACCGACCGGTCAGATGCTCGCTGAAGCGGCCGCGGGGCTGGGCCTGCAATGTTTCGATGAAGGGTCACTCGAGGCTCCCGCGCTCCGATTCGCCGACTGGCCGGAGGGCAAGCGCTCTCCGACGGAAAAGAACAGCCTGGTTCGCCATGAACGTAAGCTGCAGAAACACGGTGAACTGAGGGTGGAACACTTGTCGGAAAGCGGGCAGATCCTTCCGCTGTTGCCCGGTTTCTTCGACCAGCATGTCGAGCGCTGGAAGGATACGGGTTTTCCCAGTCTTTTCCTGGACGAGGTCCAGTGCAGGTTTTATCGCAATCTGACAAAACTTGCCGGTGCGGCCGGCTGGCTGCGATTCACACGGGTTACCCTTGACGATCACCCGATAGCGTTCCATTTCGGCTTCTGTGTCATGGACAGGTTTCTCTGGTACAAGCCAAGTTTCGATCCGGCATGGTCGCGATGGTCTCCCGGCGAAGTTCTGTTGCGCAGCTTGCTTTTGCTCGCGCAGACTGAAAAGAGCAGTTTGTTTGATTTCGGTCTCGGCACAGAAGCATTTAAGAACCGATTCGCAACAGAGGTGCATATGGTTCGCACGTGGGGAATGTATCCGCCGGATAACGGCGGAATTGACGAGGAGTCGATTGTTTGAACAAGCGTGTACTGGTATTGAGTCCGCATCCCGATGACGATTCCATCGGCTGTGGTGGAACGCTGCGGCAACATGTCGTAAACGGCGACAGTATCAAGCTGATTGTTTTGACATCCGGGGAAGGTGGAGGACATGGTCGTCAGTCGCCCGAAGAGACCGCAAGGATTCGCGAGTCGGAAGCGTTGGCCGCTGGCCGCGTGCTCGGTTTCGACGATGCCGAGTTCTGGCGCGAGCCGGACGGACGATTGCAAGTAAAACAGGAGCTGGTCAACCGTCTGCAAGAGACAATTCGAACATGGAACCCTCAGCTGATCTATTCACCGCACCTTGCCGAAAGCCATGCCGATCACCAGGCTGCAACCAGACTTCTAATTCAGGCGCTCGATTCAGCAGAATACTCAGCAGGGGATGTCAACGTCCGGCTGTACGAAATCTGGACGCCGATACAGGCGATGGACGAGATTGTCGATATTTCGGAGTTCGTTGAGACGAAGCTCAAGGCGATTCGGCAACATCGCACCCAAGTCGATATCATTCGCCTGGATGAGGCGGCAATTGCACTGAATCGTTACCGTGGTGAGATGCACAGTTGGCCGGGTGGTGACTATGCCGAGGTTTTTCAGGGGCTGGGCCAATGATCTATCATGTCTTTGCGAACAAATCGAATATAGGCGACTGGTTGTCGGCTCTCGGGATTCAGTCAGCACTTTCGGGACTCGAATTCAGCGAACATTTCTGCGATGCTCCGTTTATCGACGAGACGATGGCGGTGCTACAAAAGGCTGGTCACGGTGACTTCGTTGTCGTTGGCGGCGGCGGATTGTTCATGGATTATTTTGCGCCATTCTGGGAGTTGTTTCTGAAGAATGCCAATGGTTTCCCCTATGGCATCTGGGGGACAGGCTATTGCGATCTTACCCAGGAAATGTCGTTGCCACCTCGCGAGTTGATTGAGAAGGTAATCACTGGCAGCCGTTTCTGTTATGTACGTGACGATCTGACGCGCGGCCATCATCGTGATATGAATCTTCCGGCCGCGACAGGTTGCCCCAGCCTGATGATCCTGGACAAGCCAACGCACAAGGGCCGGGGATTGCTGCACGTCGATAATTATACGACGGTCGGCGAGAAGGCGTTTGCGGTGATGGACCAGCTGGGACGGGAATTTGCACAGGAAACGACTCGGCGCTATCGGCGCACAAACAACCGTATCCGACCCAACGACGAAACAGAATTGCAGGCGTGCCTGGAGCTCTACCGCCGATCGGATATCGTGCTGAGCTCCGCACTCCATGGCTGTATCGTGGGCCTGGCTTATGGCTGCAAAGTGGTGGCGGTATCGGGAGATCGGAAAATCGATTCATTCATGGAATCTGTGGGGCTGAGTGACTGGGTATTGGCAGCAAACGAGTTGGAACAACTGGAGCATCTGTTGCAAACTCAAAACGATCAGCGCTGGCCGGGTGATCGCGTGAAAGAGCTGCAACAGGCGAACCATCGCGTCGCTGCTGAAACGCGAGCCATACTGGAAACCCTTGGTGATCGACCCTATCCTTAATCCTGTTTTCTGGATGGAGAAAAAGGCGCTTATGCGGGAAATTACCTCAGTTGCCAGGGTTGCCTGGAACTGCGACCACTGCGCATTTGGGTCTGAATTCTCCGAATGGGAAACATTTCATCAGAATATTCAGGGTGTATTTCACAATATGGACTTTCGTTCAAAAGCGAAGAAGCCCCTGCTAACTAAGTAACATATATTAGGATTGTTTCGATGGGCTGCAGGGGTGCTGGTGAGGTGTCAGGTGGCTGTATTGTCCTATCTCTGTTTGGGTATTAGAATAAACTAAAATAAAACCCCGGCTTCAAACCGGAGGGAGAAGAGCAGTGAGAGTAATAGCAGTCAGTATTTCCACGTGCCTGGCAGCGTGTGTCGGCACGGTTCCGGTTACCTCAGCAGAGCAGGTTGCCAATACAGATCACAGCTCACTTCTACCAGCAATTCATCAGTCAGCAGAAGAGCCAGATCAAGCGCTCGCTGAAAACATCGATATTGTCAGCCTGGAATCGGAAGCCCTGCATATCAAACGCGAACCTTCATCAACAGAGGTGACCTACGGTCAGCAGGATGATGAATCTGTATTTGTGAAAACTGCCTATCAGGGTGGCGAGTTGTTTACCGTGGGGAGCTCGTTTACAAGGAATAAACAGGTCGATGACTTTGAGAAACCAATAGAAGAGAGCGGTTTCTGGCATATGAAGATGAGTTCTGCGGCCGGCGGTCCAGGAGCTGGCATTGATGTCGAGTTCGCTCAGAGTTCGTTCGATCCTGATACCAGCGAAGGTTTTGGTGCCGCAGAAAATCGA
>Ga0316198_10001243_pt1 | contig 14810 bp, 11 predicted proteins | sample OudBieAanoxic_MG_FD_204935 | JGI IMG/M metagenome (GOLD analysis project Ga0316198, IMG submission 204935) | Coastal sediment microbial communities from Oude Bieten Haven, Netherlands - site A anoxic | ecosystem: Environmental > Aquatic > Marine > Coastal > Sediment | place: Netherlands...
CCCGATGAGGATTGTGATGAGGTACATCTGTACCGTGAGCGGTAATAATGAACGGCAACCCGGCAGCCAATTGAGCCCAGAGCCCCAGAAGTCCGTCGGGCAGAACAAAATGTGAATGCACTATGTTATATTTGTTGCGACGACAAAGTTTTGAAATCACCGGCATCGCACCCACCAGGTATGAGGCGGCCTCCGGCACGCGGCATGATCGCAAATCTCTGCGAAAGCTAAGTACACGCTGAATACTCAGTCGCCCATATCGCTCTTGGCTTGGCAAACCCGCAAAACCCATCGTAACCAGATCCACGTCATTTCCATGCAACGCCAATTCGCGGGCAAGGCGAGCTGCGAACTGTCCACCACCGCCTCCCACCGGTGGAAGCTCATAACAGGTCATCAATATACGCATGGACATCATATTTCGCAGGTCATAAGCTGTTCAAGGCAGGTCCCTGTAGCCGAACTGTTCGGTTTCCATTCCACCGGCTTCCTAAGACAAATGCATGTTATGCATTTTTATTGGTATTCCGACGGCTGATGATGTACGAGCTGCTATTCCTTCGCGTTCAGGCCACTTTGGTTGACAGCTCACATATAGTGGTTGTCAAAAAAACGTTCCGTTATTCGAACGTTTTTTTCTACAACCACTTATACTCCCCTTCCGTATTTCGGAATTTATTTTTGAAAAGAAGTATAATCTCCCTCGTCCCTATGTGTATATGGGTGGACGTTTCAACAGGCGGTCGGCCAGGCGAATCGCCAGAGCACAAATGGTCAAAGCTGGATTGACATTACCGGAAGTGGGGAAAACGGACGCATCACTGATATAAAGGTTGTCCACTCCCCAAACCTTAAGATTCTGATCCACCACCCCACTTTGAGGGCTATTAGACATTCGCGCGGTGCCCAAATGGTGTGCTGCTGAAGTCAGCGTCGGACTGATTTCTGCCTCTTTTTTCTTGTAAGAAACCCGATTCGCTCTAGTTGAAAGCGCGTTCAAGGCCAGCACGTTAAAGGCTGCAATCGAATCAAGATCGCGATTACTAACGACCCAGTTTATTTTCGCGATGGGATATCCGTATCGATCTTTTTCGTCGGATAGTGACACTCGGCTCTGTGGGTTTGGAATTTGTTCAGTCAAAAAGAAAAGGTCTGCATTTCGATAATATGCTTCGACAGGCAAAATATAAGACAATAATCGATAGGCGGTATTGGGGTGTGAAAGAAGAGTCACAAAATCGGACACACCGAGCTTATTTTTTCTGGCTGTAATCAATTTCCGGCGCAGGTTTTCGAAGCGATCATCGATTCCATTTCTAAAAGAAGGCCATAGATAGAAGCAATGATTTGGCAAGCGATGGCGTCGCTGCTGCTCTTCCATCAACACGAGCCCTGTCTTAAAATGTTGCCCATGAGCAACGTTCACCGAATGATAAAGAGGCGCTTTACGGATTCTATCGAGCCGTATCTGGCTTATACTTCCCATGGGATGATCCATGAGAAAGCGGCCGATCATACTGCTGTTATGCCCGTTATCTTGATTCTTCCAGCGCTGGGAATTTAACATCAAGCGTGGCGTTTCCAAGGTTCCAGCGGCAATAACGAAATATTTAGCGTAGATGTCAATGGTATTTCCATTTGGATCGCGGGCAATGATTTTCTGTACGATATTCCCTTCGCTATTCGTTACGATTTCTACGGCCGCAGCGTTCATTAGTAACAGCTTTTCGCCGTGCTTGAATCGATTTAGTAAAACGTTCCTGAAATTCTTGGGTGGTCTTTTGTGTATGAAAAATTTGTGGGCAAGACATCCACGGTCGAAATCAATAGCAGCGGCAAGATTGGTGATCTTGCGATTCTCTTGTAGAGACGAAAAATAGGAAAATTCAGGCAGGCCCAGCATCCTGCATGCTTCGATAATATATGGCTTCAAGTCATCTAAACCAATAGGCCATCCGCTGTGAGGGATCCATGATCTATGCTCAAAATCGATCGGGTCCAAGAGTCCGCAAAGGCCTCTCCAAATATTGCTCGTGCCGCCTAAGGCAATCATGCGGGTAGCGGATAGCCCGAACGTGCGACCTACCGACTCACTCTGTATGAAGGCGTTTTCCTTCTCGCTACCTGCCTCGATGAGCACAGAATCATCCATTCTTTCTGAATAGCGGGTTATAAAACTACCGCCTCCGATACCTGACCCTATTACACAAACACGCCGATGTATCGTTTCCCGCCAATGGTATTTAGCCAGATCTACGATCATTAAAATGATCATCCTAAATCAGGAGTTTATTTCAAGTGATGATCGAGCGTTATCCCGTACATGAGTAACGCCCCGTCTGGGTGCCAGGTCTGCGACGATCACACAATTTTTGATGATTGCCGACCATAACAGGATATTATTAAAGAATGAAGAAAACTACAAGCACCGGCTGCGGCATTGTGACACAATAAAAAGGATGATTTGAACGGTTCAATTTAAATTTCGACTGAAACCGGTTTGTTCTGGGAGTTATGTGCTGTAACGCCTGCCAAGAAATGTCTGTAAGGTGAGAGATACCGATTACTTCTCAACCTCCCCTTCTGTTCGATCCATGGTTAAATTGACAAGGCAATCGCGCTTGTCGACGAAATTCAGGTACCGGAATCGATAGAGCATCCTATCACACTGCCTAACCAGGAAATAACCAGAAACCTTGCATTCGGAACCAACCGTTCTATATTTACGTGTATCTGATCCAAAACAGCATCAAAATTATAAAAAACTTGCCTTTCATTCGAAACTTTTACCTTTCGTATCAACCCGGCCGGAAAGGAGGAAAACATGAGCAAGCGAGCCAAGGACATCGCCGAGCAAATCAGGGCGTTCAGCGAGAAAGTTATCACGTTTGTCGAAAACTTACCCGATGAAGATTGGACCAAAGTCTGTGAGTGGGAGGAATGGCCGGTGGGTGCCACGGCGTACCATATGGGTGCCGGGCATTTTGCCATATCTGAAATGGCCAATATGATTATCAGGGGTGAAGAATTGCCGCCTCTGACAATGGATCAAATCAATGCCATGTCAAAGAAACAGGCACTGGATCATGTGGATTGCACCAAAGCCGACGCTTTAGGGGCCCTGCGGAAAAACAGCGAGAGCATGGTCGCTTTCGTTGCCGGGCTAAACGATGACGAACTCGACCGTAAAGGCAGTATGCCCGCCTTTGAGGGTGAAGTGACCACCGAGCAGCTCATCCGATTCGTCATATTCGATTCAGCAGCGCAGCACTTTGATAGTATGAAGGCCGCCGCAGACAGGACATAAGCGTCTCGGCTTTTTCCAATACGTCTAAAGGGATGCCTGAATATCTCTTTTTCTGTCGGGTGTTTCGAGCAGGGAATTGAATGATCTCCTGCAAAGCTGGAGGTGTGTTTTTTGAACCACTCAAAGCGGTCTTTGAAAACCAGTGGTTCGGACCACCAACTATCGATCGATTTTTCAATGTTAAATATTAATCATCGTCTCAGGTATTTGTAACTCATATTGCTGTCAATATTTGAGAGCCACCCCAGATAACCTGCGACGTTATCGATAGTTATTAACAGCAGGAACTACACGTTTCCTTTGAAATGCACCTGCCAAATAACAACTCGATTCTTGAGAATAATTACAGTAGCTGGGCCTGAGGTCAAAGATGCAGCCTATTCTTGTTCTGGAAAGAGGCCCCTGCCCCACGCTTTTTCTCACATATTACTTCGTTATTCGTCGACTTTCGCCATGCTCACTAGCCCGACATAAGATTCTAAAGCCACTTGAAATCGTATTAATAATTTTAGAAAAACAATGAATAACGATGACTAGCCTACAGTATTATTGTCTATCGTTTATTTTCTAATTGAATTTTGCCAAAAAACGCCAAGCAGCAAACGGATTCTCGGCTTTCTTAGCCCCAAAACTAATCCAAATATACGACTATTGAGGTGAAGAGGTGAAAGACATTCTCGTAAAAGACATAATGATCCCGATCGCAAATTATTACAATATTTATCGTTATCATGAAGCTTTGACAATGAAACATCTGCCGATGTTTACTTTGGCAAGGACCGTGAGATACTGATAAGGCGTGAGAAGACTAAGAAAAGGACATCCTATAGTTAATATTGACAACACCTGCCTTGATTATTAGCGTCTATGATATTGGAGCGGGCGCCTCAATATGCTGGGCTGCATCTGATTCCGGTACACATTTCACAATTATCCGTTCTCGATTCATCCGCTCTGAAAAAGCAACTTCTTATCTTTTGCCTCGGGCTTGCGCAAGGTGTCGTGACCATCGGAGGTATCGCGATGACTCGTATTTTACACACTACTTTTTCGCTTACCATGTACTTCGTGCTGGCATCAGGGGTCCTGGCCGCCAGTTTCACCCCGCTCGGCCATATCCCCGGTGGCAGCTTCAGCAATTTCGGCCAGGACGTATCAGACAACGGCGGCGTTGCAGTGGGGATTGACAAGGAGGCCTTCCGCTGGACCGCCACCGGTGGCATCAAGGGACTGGGCTTTCTCCCAGGCGGCAGCGTCTCCAGTGCAGCTTATGGTGTATCGGGCGACGGAATGGTGGTTGTTGGTTCAAGTCGCTCTGCCAATAGCGGCACCTTGAACCGTGAGGCGTTTCGCTGGACCAGCGGCGGCAGCATGGTGGGGCTGGGCGATCTGTCGGGCGGTGAATTTGACAGCGAAGCCAGGGCCGCTTCCGCCGATGGTTCAGTGATCGTGGGTTTCGGCACCAGCGCCGACGGTAATTCGCGCGAGGCGTTTCGGTGGACCAGCGGCGGCGGTATGGTGGGGCTGGACGATTTCCCGGGTGGTCTTTTTTTCAGCGCGGCCTACGGTGTCTCCGCGGACGGAAATGTGGTGGTGGGGTTGGGCAGGCGTGCATCGTTTGTAACGGAGGCCTTCCGCTGGACGGCAGCTAGCGGCATGGTGGGGCTGGGCGATCTGCCGGGCAGTGATTTCCGCAGCACAGCCTGGGGCGTTTCTGCTGATGGCAACGTGGTAGTAGGCGACAGCTCCTCTGCCAACAGTGGATTTGGTAGCGAGGCCTTCCGTTGGACGGCCGGCGGCGGCATGGTGGGGCTGGGCGATCTGCCGGGCGGCAGCTTTTGGAGCAGGGCCACGGGCGCCTCCAACGACGGTGGCGTCGTGGTGGGTTTCAGTTTCATCGACTCGGGTACAGAGGCCTTTGTATGGACCCAGGCCAATGGCATGCAGCGGCTGATCGATGTGCTGGTGGCCAATGGCGCCAACGGTCTGGACGGCTGGACCCTCACTGAGGCACAGGCCGTTTCGGCCGACGGTCAGTGGGTGGTGGGCAGCGGAATATCACCGGGATCATTCGATACTCAGCCGTTTCTCGCCTTTATTGCACCAGGCGACCCCGACTCATCGGTAAATCTGGTACCCATCATAGACCTACTGTTGCTAAACTAGGCAAAGCAACGGTAATCGTATTGGGAGACCAAGTCAAGGTGGGCAAAAGCCGTTTTCTGGCCGGCTTAACGCTATGGAAAGTCATGATGAAACCAACTATCAAAGACACGCCTTTTTGCATTTTACACCAACGTAACCCAAATCGATTAAAACCCGCAAATGCTGATGTCTCTCCGTAATAATTTAAAAACCGGCCAACCACAACATATAGTAGTTAGCCTTTTTCACTATTAATTGTGACAAGGCCGATCTATGTTTAGTACCGCAACCCCTTCCTTTTTTTAAGATAGCCGCCTCAATAAATCATCAGAATGACGGCTTTGATCTAAATGGCTGTCCAACTACTCCTAGTGTCGTTTCTCAAAAATATATTATCAAAATGGCGATGGATATTTAAAACACTTTTGCACCCATGTTCTAAAATATTACAAGCATCAACAAACAAATATCAAATGGTTCGACAAGCTCACCATCCTGAGCAAAGTCGAAGGACAATATTCAAATTCGAATTTCCAATGATTCAGAAAGGTTTGGAATTCGTGTTTTGTTATTTGGGATTTATATGGATTGTTCAGGGATTGGGATAAGCTTTAAAATCCATCCGATTTTTGTAAATTATATATAGGACACAACACTAGCCCGCACATCTCATGAATATTTTCATCAAATATGCAAAATAAATATAAATTCAAAGAGTTAAATCCTATTCTGCCGGTAAATTTTAGGGTACATTTTGTACCGCAACGATTGACAAAAAAGGCTAAAAATATTCACCCTTCGGGCGAGCCGCATTCGTCCATTTGCAGCGTTTCCCAGCATAGCTGGACTTCTCGCCTGTTTATATGTATTTCGGTGAGTCGTCAGGGGCTTGCGGTACCAAAGTACAGCTGCGCCCCAGAATGCCTTGCAAATGAACGAATGCGACTAGTGAAAAAATGCGGCTAGCTTACCTTCTGCCTACTGGGTTTTCATGCCTGAAATTATTTTTGGCGCTAAATGCTAAGAGTATGTCGCGTAAAGCCGAGCATTTACAGCGTTCTGTTCTATATTAATTTGACAAATATAGCGAATTTTTTTCAAATCGGTAGGCATTTTCCACTTTTTATACCTCTTTCATAAATAAATTCCGAAATACCAAAGGATAGGATGAGTGATTGTAGAAAAAATGTTCGTATAATGGAACGTTTTTTTGACAATCACTATAAACGTATTATCGCAATAGAAATAAAATTTTCAATCATATATAAGTGTTACCCTCATTCATAGGATAAAAGAGATGCCAATAATATACGAATATGAGTCGACCTTGAACATTATTCATACTCGTCCTTATGGCGTGCTATCACTTTTGGAAATTGGTAATTACTTCAATAAAGTTGCAAAGGATCCTGAAATTAATACCGAACTTATCGAGATCGTTAATTTTGAAAAAGTTGAAGATTTTCTTTTTTCATCATCTGAAGCTTTAATTATCCCCGAAATGTATAGAAAATTTAAAGATAAAACGAAATTAAAAGGCACCATTTTTATAGCTGAAAGTGATATACATTTTGGAATTTCTCGGATGTTGCAGAATATTCTCGAAATGAATGATTTACATGATGGTGTTTTTGTCGTACGTGATGAGGAAGGGGCGAATCTGCTAATCAAAGAGATAAACAGTTAAACCGAAGAGTTATACAAGATGAGTCCAACTTATCGCAAATTCGCCTGATCTACCTATAGTTACCTGACGATACTAATGTGACACCCTAACCCGGAAAATTCTTAAGTCCAACATTGACTTGGCACGATATGGATATGCGTGACGTTTAAGGCTAACCCATTAGGTAATTTCGTGCTATTTTTATCGATGCCTAAGGCATTAAGTTGACATGCTGATACAGACAATAGGAATAGAATTCCTACAAATAAAGATTTCGTTCCTCTAAAAATAGGTTGGCTTATGATTATGAAGAAGGTAAAAAACGTGGCTGATTTTGACGGTAAGTATGTGACGCTTGATGACGGTTCAGTTTACGTGAGATTTGATTTTGGCGGATTTTATGAATGGTATCGACTCACAGACAAAACATTTTCGTTATTAGATGTTGCCGCTTCCAAGGAATTGGAAGAATCTCTTGCAAACTCAGTTTTGTCGAGAAAGCCAAATGTTATCCACTTAGATGAAATTCGTTAATAATCTTGACGTAATTATTCAAAACAGTATCAAGATAGCAGGAACGACGGCTCTGAGCTGCTGCCGGCAAAAACGCATGAAGCTATCTCAAAATTAGGATTTTGGTTCAAGATCAAGGCGGATCCGAGTTTCCCCGCTGTGCGGAACTTCCCGCCTGATCGATTCTTCTTTGTGGGTCGCAACCCGCAGGCATACTGAAGTATGTCGAGGACTTGAAACGAGATACCAACGCGGAGATTGAGCCAAAAAACTTTTTTGAGATGGCTTGATAAAACATCTTTCCTTCTATCCGCCCGGGGTTAATCATCAGTCAGGTTGAGGATTTTCGACCTCATCCTGAGGTTTATCGGGAGTCTCCTCTGCCGTTATCGGATCATTATCAAATTTGCGTTGTCTTTTTTTCTCTTGTTTCTCTTTTCTTGCCAATTCTTTCTTACGCTTTTTAAATGAATAGTGTGATTTCGCCATAGGGTCACCTTGAATGCTGATACACCTGTATTGTGGTGGCACAAATTCAAAAGAAATAAAAAGGCACTCTGCTCAATTCGAAGAGTGCCTTTTTTACTCGGAATCGAAAGTTAAATCACCGTGACATTTGCAGCCGCAGGACCTTTTTGTCCTTGCTCGATGTCAAAGGAAACCCGGTCGCCCTCATTGAGAGATTTAAACCCGGCTGCGTTGATTGCTGAATGATGAACAAACACATCCGGACCGTCTTCCTGCTCAATGAATCCGAAACCTTTACGGTCATTAAACCATTTAACAGTTCCATTAGTCATTATAACATTCTCCTTTCCTTAAATTTTCAACGTTGCAAACTGGAGGATGCCACTTTGACAAATGGGTTTTTCCTTCAGAAAGAAACCGCCCCGCTCATTTACGACGGGACTTGATCGATTTTCAGAAATCTAACGCTTCTTTAAGTCAATAGCAAGCGAATTATTGTTTTCCCAAACAGAATTACTCCGATTTAGCCATTTTAGTGCTCTATCGGGCCGTTTTAGCGAAAAACCTCAATTCATAAAATTTTTGACGATGAGAAAATCGCATCTATATTTAACCAGTGACTTATGTTAGTTGTGCATGTGGCAGATTCAGACGAATTAGCAAGCTCATAATCCGGAAATTTCATCAATTTGAGGCTTTTGGGGTCAAACCATTTCGAGGTGATGCTGTCGTCCAGTCTACCGTGATCCTCGAATAACGCCGGTCGCCGGATCCCGAACAGCAGGCGGGGCCATGGGAGCCTTCGGTTGACCCGAAGGGTTAAATCTTTTCAGCTCTTTCATTAGATCTTGGGGAGGCACAAAGTGCCCCTCGGTTATACGGTCCGTGAGTTTAACCAATGCCCCGATATGGCTTCTTTTCGGCCGCTCGGTGAAAAGACTTCATAAAATAATCGAGTTAAGTGTTGGGACTTTACTATTACTTATCTCAAAAATATAGGATTCATGGCAAGGCACGAAACGGCGAAAAAGCAGTGCATACATGACGCATGTGAGCATTTTGAGCCGGCTCGCAACAAAGACAAGACTCTTGAATATTTTAAGATAGGCTCTAATATCAAGGATGAGGGTGCGTGTGATTTTTCCAACGTAATATACGAAAGCCTAAAAATGACGTTCAAGAAATCATAAGCTCAAATTTTATTCCCGGAAACGACGATCTAAACGGCGGGAAATACATGTCAAAAAAATATCCAGAATGCCCTATGTATAATCATACGAATTGTAGAGACGTTGACAATCCGAAAGTATGTGCCATTTGTCGTAAAGACAAATTATGTCTTCGAAAACAACCCAAAAAAAGAAAAAAAAGTTAGATACCGTCCAAAATTCATTATTCTACCTATTTTCTATAAAATGCAACAAAGAGAATGGCTACGAAGCTGGACAAATGATGTCGGCCTTGGTTTCTATCTGATTTCTGTTTAAATATTCACATAAAATTATAGGCTGCGCAATTCATATGTTTTGGTAATCCTCGGAAAATAAAATCGCAAGTTTAGACAATTCCCACGCTTTGACAACCCCCATTTTTTAAATATTATCCAGAAAATAGTCCTAATTTTTGCAATTATGAATTGGAGCAAATTAAAATGAATACGGTAAAAATTATTCATACAATCAGCTGTCATGCCGAAGGTGAAGTCGGGGATGTCATCGTGGGGGGCGTCGCACCACCTCCTGGCGAAACATTGTGGGAACAGTCGCGGTGGATAGCCAGAGATAGAACCTTACGTGACTTTATGCTCAACGAACCTCGGGGAGGCGTTTTCAGGCATGTAAACTTGCTTGTTCCTCCTAAAAACCCTTCGGCCCAAATGGGTTGGATAATAATGGAACCAGAAGATACCCCCCCAATGTCTGGATCTAATAGCATGTGTGTCACCACCGTTCTGCTTGAATCCGGCATTCTTACAATGCATGAACCTGAGACACGTTTGACATTAGAAGCACCTGGCGGGCTAATTCATGCTGTGGCAACTTGCCGCGATGGTAAAGTAGAGCGCGTGACCATTCATAATGTTCCTTCATTTGTGGATAAATTGAATGCAAAACTTGAAGTTACCGGCCTTGGTACCTTATCAGTGGATACTGCCTATGGGGGCGACAGCTTTGTAGTGGTGGAAGCGGAAGACCTGGGTTTCAAAGTATCCCCCGATGAAGCCCGGGACATAGCTAAGGCAGGAATTAAAATCACAAACGCAGCAAACGAACAATTAGGATTTAATCACCCCGAAAACCCCGATTGGAAACATATTTCTTTTTGCCAGATTACCGCACCGTTAAATAAAGAAAACGGTGTTTATGTCGGTCGTAATGCAGTTACGATTCAGCCAGGAAAACTGGACCGATCACCGACAGGTACCGGATGCTCTGCGCGTTTGGCTCTCTTGAAAAAGAGAGGGCTGGTAAAAGAAGGAGAAAAATACATAGGCGAATCTATAATTGGCTCTCGTTTTCATTGTCGTTTGGAATCTCTGACGCGTGTTGGGAATTTAGAAGCCGTAATCCCGAGCATATCGGGGCGAGCTTGGATTACCGGAACGCATCAGCACATGCTGGATCCAAGAGATCCGTGGCCCGGTGGATACAAGATTTCTGACACTTGGCCAGTATTCACTTGATCAACCCCCGGATTATCAATGCTGTGCGTCATTTTGGTATGTGTGCCAGCCTTGCCGTACAGATTATACAAGACGACATCATTGCCTGGTCATGCCCTTGATCAGGGCCAGCACATTCTTGCCGAGCACCGCGTGATTGTATCCGCCTTCCAGGATGGCAAAACAACCACCCCCATTGCGGTCTGCGGTCGACCGGACCCGATGGCCGATCTCCTCGTAATCATCGGTATGGAGCAAGCCTCCCCAGTCGTCGATGTGGTAGTCGAAACCAGCGGAAATGCCAATCAAATCCGCGTGGCAGTTTTTCATCACCGCTATCACCTCTTGCAGGTAGTGGCTTCGAGTGTGGACGTCCACATTGGAAACGGTCACCCAGTTACGCCGTCCTAAAATGTTTACATTGCCGTCTCCAAAGTGCAGATCGATGTCCAGTACGCAGGCGCTTTCGATTTTTTGCTGCCGCCGCAGCGTCTCTAACGCCACGGCCATGTTATTGAAATAACAGAATCCCCAGGCTGACGTCGCGGAAGCGTGGTGCCCCGGTGGACGGATCAGGCCGAAGCAAGGTTCGGAAAGACCGATTTGGGCAGTCTGAATGGCGCCGCCGGCAGCCAGGGCTGCGATGTCATATAATCCCTGATTAACGACGTTTTGGATATGCATCTCTGAATGGACCGCGGCGATGTGCTGGCGGATGGCAGCTTCCGCAGGAACAATCTCTACATGCGGCTTGATGGTTTCGACGATAGCTTCCATGCGTCCCGCAGCCGCGGCCGGATCCCCGGTATAGACCGGGTAGAAATCTTCATGAAATACAACTTTCATTTTACGATTGTTCTCACGCTTTCCCTTGCTTGGTCTGGGATGGATCGATGCCGACGCGGCGAGCCAGGTCGGATGTGAACAGGCCGTCCGGATCAAGCTGCCCTTTGACCGCCAAAAGATCACGGTAGCGGGGGTAGACGCGGTAGAATTGCTCCGCTGTCAGGACCTGGTCTTTGGCAAGGTGTATCTTGCCACCGCGCCGGACCGTCGCATCGATGAGACGGTCGACAGCCTCCCTGCTAGCGGCCGCGTGGCGCTTTTTCGGGTGGAATTCGAAGTTCAGGCTGTAGCCATCCTCAGAAAAAGAAATCAGGCAGTCATCCGGCTTGTGAGAGCGAAGGATGGTCGTTACCGGCGGACAGGGTGACGACTGACAAATACGCATCAGCTCGACAATGGCCTCGCGCGCGCTGGTTCGCGGGAAGGTCAGCTGAACCGTGTACCCGTTCGGTCCGCAAACGAGATGGGCCGGCGGGACGGTGAAGCTGGCCTCAAAGCTGAACCTGAGAAAAAGCTCGCTATTGGAAGAATGCCCCGTTTCATACGCCAGCTCGCACATGGAGTAGTAGAGCCGGTTGAAAGAATTCATCATGAACCGCTGGGACTCGAGCATGAGCGACAGAACTGGCCCGAATTTCTCATGAAGGGCCAGACCGAATTCGCGATGATGCTCAAGGCGTTCGTAACCCGCTTCGAGGGCTTGCCGGCGCTGCACTTCGGCTTGTTTTCCCTCAAGCCATTTCGCGGCATGGATCACCGAGCGCCCCATGCGGTGGCCGCGCGCATAGGCGTCCACCCACACGACGGCGGCATCATGTGATTTTTCGACTCGCGCCATCGTGTCGAGCAGCGCGTCGACGTTGGGCACAGGAATGCGGTTGATCTCAACGTATGGCGAGGGAATCGGGCGGAGTTGGAGTGTGGCGTCCAAAATGACGCCGAGCATTCCGATACCACCCACCACGGCATTGAAAAGCTCGTGCGACCGGTCGATGGTATGCATTTCGCCGTTGGCGAGCAGGAGGGTCAGGCGGACGACTTGATGGGCGAAGCTGCCGTGAAGCCATGCGTCCTTGCCGTTGACGTTGGCGCAGATGGCGCCGGCGACACTGGAATGCGATTCGGTCGGGCTGGCAGGAAGCATGAGCAAGCGGTGATGGACTGTCCGATATATATCGATGAGTCGCGTGCCGGCTTCGACCGTGATTTGTGCGTTTTCCTCGTCGAACTCGAGGATGCGATTCATGTCGCTCATGTCGAGCAGAACCTGGCCGTCGTTGAGAGCAAGATCTCCATAACCACGTCCGGCCCCACGGGCACAAACCGTCAGTCCGTTCTGCCGGCAGAAATCCAGCACTTCGCGGCATTGTTGGATCGACGTTGGCCGGGCGACAAGGGAGCGTGTCCGGATGGAGCCAACCAGAGATGTCATCTCTTTCCACTCCATGAAGTTCGGTCGTGCCTGCTTGTCAGATGGCATGGTGGGTCTCCAATAGACGCAGTAAATTCAAACGGGGCATATGAATACGCGTTGATCAGATATCGGACGCCGATCGTATTGTCAAGATTACACTTTTATCGTACAACAACAGACATTAATTTTATCAGGGGGCGGTTATTCTGACCGAGACTTTAAAATAGCTTCAAAACAGGAGATCAGATGGAAAATGCTGTAAGAATAGACCTGTTATCTAAATCCGATAAAATTCAGGTGCTGGATCTGTTAAGTAACGCCGAACTTCCGATTGAAGATCTTACAGATGAGAAAATGAAAAATTTTATAATCGCCAAAGGCAAGGATGACATTGTTATTGGCGTTGTCGGCGTAGAAATGTATAAAGAAAAAGGATATGGTACCAGAATCTATAATGAAAACAGAAGAATTTAAAAATATTTGCCCCGTGTCGGCCGTGTGCTTATCCAAAGTGCTTGATAGCGCATGACTACGGCTTGATGATCAGGCATATAAAAACCTTTCCCGTTTTGTTTACGATCATTTAGGGTAAAAGTTACTGAGGGGGTATATATGGTGAGGAAATACGTTTTCGTGCTTGTGTTGTTTTGGCTTATCCCGGTAACCGTTCTGGGCGGCGTATGCGATCCATTGCCGCCACCACAAGGAAATATCGTCGAGGTCGATACGACGAATAAGCTTGAAGTTGCAATAAATAATGCGGACCCCGGAACCACAATTCTCCTGGCAGACGGCACCTATAACTTGAATGGCGTTTATCTCTGGATCAGTACACCCAACCTAACACTACGTTCCAAGAGCGGTAATCCTGAAGCGGTAATTTTGGACGGAAGCTATGAAACAACTGAAATTATCGTTATTAAAGCTTCCGATATAACGATCGCTGATTTGACATTAAAGCGGGCGCGATACCACCCGATCCACGTGTCCCCTTCATCCGGTGAAGACATTGTGAATGCCCGAATTTACAACGTCCGTATCATCGATCCCGGTCAACAGGCCATTAAGATCAATCAGAATGGAAATTATTTCGCCGATTACGGAGAAATCGCTTGTTCACGTCTTGAGCTAACTGACACTGGACGAATCCAAGTTGGGGAAATTAATGGCAGCTGTTATACGGGGGGTATTGACGCACATCAGGCCAGAGGTTGGATAATTAAGGACAATGTCATCGAAGGATTCTGGTGCGCCGATGGCCTCTCCGAGCACGCCATTCATCTGTGGCGAGGAAGTCGCGACAGCATTGTTGAGCGCAATATACTCGTTGATAATGCCCGGGGGATTGGCTTCGGCCTCACAACGAGTGGCACTGGCCGAACCTATAGCGATGCCCCCTGCCCCAGCGCCGACTATATTGGCCATTTCGGGGGCATTATTCGTAACAACTTCGTCTTTCAAAATCGACTGCAACTTTATGAATCACAGGCCGGATTCGATTGTGGCGTATGCCTGTGGCAAGCATGCGATGCGAAGGTCTTGCACAATACGGTGGTTTCTACAGCTGCGCCGGTTTCATCCATAGAATGGCGATTTTTAAATACGAATGCAACGATCACAAACAATTTAGTCAGTCATAGACTGTGGGAACGAAACGGCGCAAGCGCTTCCCTTGCAGCGAACCTTGATCATCAGCCGCTATCTTTGTTTGTCGACGGGGCTGGGGGCGACCTCCACCTTGTTGCGCATGCGCAGGAGACTATCGATAAAGGCGTGCCTGTTGGCGGGA
>Ga0316198_10001244_pt1 | contig 14810 bp, 14 predicted proteins | sample OudBieAanoxic_MG_FD_204935 | JGI IMG/M metagenome (GOLD analysis project Ga0316198, IMG submission 204935) | Coastal sediment microbial communities from Oude Bieten Haven, Netherlands - site A anoxic | ecosystem: Environmental > Aquatic > Marine > Coastal > Sediment | place: Netherlands...
GATTACCGGCGGCCACAGCCTCACGCACCATGCCCAGTGATACACCCCATGTACGCATGCGTTCGGGATCCAGAAGGATCTCGTACTGGCGGACCATGCCGCCGACGCTGGCCACCTCGGCCACGCCCGGCAGGGACTGCAATTCGTACTTGAGGAACCAGTCCTGCAGGCTGCGCAGTTCGGCAATATCATTCTGTCCGGTGCGGTCGACCAGCGCATACTGGAACACCCAACCGACCCCGGTGGCGTCGGGGCCCAGCGCCGGCCTGACTTCCGCCGGCAGCAACGCGCTGGCCTGATTCAGATACTCCAGCACGCGGCTGCGCGCCCAGTAGATATCGGTACCGTCCTCGAACAGCACGTAGACATAGGAATCGCCGAAGAAGGAATAGCCGCGTACGGTGGTGGCGCCGGGCACCGCCAGCATTGCGCTGGCCAGGGGATAGGTCACCTGGTCTTCCACGACCGCGGGCGCCTGGCCCGGGAAACTCGTGCGGATGATGACCTGGACGTCGGACAGGTCCGGGATCGCGTCCACCGGTGTCTGGCGCACGCTGACCACGCCCCAGGCAGCAGTCAGCAACGCCACCAGCAACACGACGACGCGATTGCGAACGGACCAGAGGATGATGGCCTGGATCATGGCGCGCCTCCTAGTGCCGATGCGCGTCGCCGGATGGCGCCGCGTCGCCGCTGCTGACCCGGTTCAGCTCGCTGCGCAGGCTGGCCTCGGAATCCAGCATGAACTGACCCGAGACCACTACCTGCTCGCCGGCTTCCAGCCCGGCGCTGATGGCGGCCATCTGCCCGGATTCGTAAGCCACCGTCACCGCCCGCGGCACGAATCCATTGTCGCCGGCGTCGATGATGACGCGGTCTTCACGGCTGGTGCGGATCAATGCCTCCCGCGGGATCTGCAGGACCGGGGAGGCGTCGCGCTCGCTGATCCGCACGGTGGCGAAACTGTTGGGCTTGAGACGTCCGTCCGGATTGGCAAAGGACAGGCGCACGCGCACGGCCCGGGTGACGGGGTCGGCCTCGGGATAGACATAGGACAACTCGCCGCGCAGGGCGGGATGGTCGCTCTGGTCGAGGGTGACGATCGCCGGCAGACCCGGCGCCAGCCAGCCGGATTGGCGCGTGAGTACATCGGCCTCGATCCATATCCGCTCCAGATCGGCCATCACCACCATATCCGTGTCCGGCCGGACCAACATGCCCTCGCGCACGTCGAGCCGGGTGATCACACCGTCCATGTCGCTGCGGAAGACGATGTAGCCGTCCACCTTGCGCTCCTTGCGCAGACGCCGGATCTCGGCAGGGCCGATACCCAGTGCGCGCAGCCGGTTTTCGGAAGCCTTGACCAGCGCATCGCCGCCCATCCGCAGGGCCTGCAGGAACTCCTCCTGGGCCGACTCCAGCAGCGGCGAGAACAACTCCACCAGCGGCTCGCCCTTGGACACCCGATCGCCGACCGAACTGACGTGCACCCGCTGCGCCCAGCCCTCGGCCCGGGCATGGATATGACGGACCCGGCTTTCGTCGTAGACCACCTGACCGACGGCATCGATGGTCCGGGGCAGCGGGTCCCGGATCACCGGCGCGACCCGCACGCCCAGGTTGTTGCGGACTTCCGGACTGATGCGCACGGCGGCTGGCCCCTCGTCGGCGCTGTCGCGCTCGCGGGAGACCAGGTCCATGCCGCAGATCGGACAGCTGCCGGGTTCGTCGGCGGTGACCTGGGGATGCATGGGACAGACGTACCCCGGCTCTGTATGAGCCAGCGCGTGAGCCTGGACCGCCTCGGCCGTGGGCGCCTCGGGGCTGCGGTCGCAGGCGCCGAGACCGGCCAGCGCGACCGCGGCAAATAGCAGATAAAAACGGTTCATGGGGTCTCTCCCGTCAGATACAGCAGATCCGCCTGGGCCAGCAGGCGTCCGGCCCGCAACCGCAGCAGCCGGGTGCGGGCGTCGAGCAATGTCTTCTCGGCGCGCACCAGCTCATCGAAGGGCGCCACGTCGTTGCGGTAGGCCTGGCGAGTCGCCTCCACCGTGGCCTCGGCCGCCGGCATGACCCGCTGCCCGAACAGCGCCAGTCTCTCGTCGAAGGATCTGAAATCGGTGGTGGCCGCGTCGAACTGCTGCTTCAGCTCCCGCTGGCGATCCTTGAGACCGCTGCGCAGTTCCAGCTCCCGCGCGCTGGCCGAGGCCAGGGTGCGATCCTGCCGCCGTTTGGGGAACAAGGGCAGTTCGAAGGTCAACATGGCCGAGACAAAATCCGGACGGCTGTCGCCGTCGTTGTCCCGACCGTCGCGGAATCCGTAGGCCAGATCCACGGCAAAAGCCGGGCGGTATGCCTGACGGGCCAATTCGACACCGATCCCGCCGGCCTCCACCTGTTGGAACTCCGCCATGATCAGGGGATGTCTTGCCAGCGATTCGCCGACGGTATCGGGGGGCGGCATCGGCAGCACGGGCAGCCGGCTGGCGTCGACCTGGCCAGCCGCCTCGCCCAGCCAGCGGCTCAGCTCGGCATCCCGATCCATGGCCGACTGGCGCAGGCGGACCGCTTCTTCATCCAGCAGATCCCGCTCCATGGCGATCCGCAACAGATCGTGCTGCTGCCGACGGCCAGCCGCGTAAGCGGCGGTGACCGATTCCTCGAGCTGGGCGAACCAGAGTTGCTGATCCCGCAGGATCTCCAGGGATTCCTCGACGCTGGCCCGTTCGATCCAGGCCCGACGCAGGACCCGCACCACCTCCCGGCGTCGGGCGTCGGCCCGGGCAGCCTCCGCTGCCGCCAGGGTCTCGGCGCGATCACGGCTCAATCCCCGCGTCTGCCCACGAGGGAACTGCTGGCGCAGCCCCAACTGGACCTGGGTCATTGGCTCCTGGTCCAGGGCAAAGCTGTCGGTGGGCAGATTCAAGGCACCGAAACGCAGCTGCGGATCCGGCAACTGGGCGGCAGCCACCGCATCGTCCTTCAGCGCCTGGCGTCGCTCCGCCAGACCCGCGAGACGGGCGTCGCGCTCAAGCGCGAGGCGCTCGGCGGCCTCCAGATCCAGCGTCTGGGCCACCGCGGCGGGCGCGGCAAAGCAGAACACCAGGCAGGCGATGGGAATCGGAATTGCGCGGCCACGGCGGCCGCGGGTCATTACAAACATGAGACGTCTCCTCAGACAGACCGGCGAAAGAAAGCTCGGGTCCGGGGAGACGCTAGTTCAGAAAGACGCAGTGCCTCAGGTGCAGGGGTGGGCCGTCACGGACCAGGGCGCTGGTCCGCGGCGCCGGCGGCGCGGTCTCGATACGCAGCTCGGGCAGCCGCCATTCGGGAGCCGGGAGCGCCACCATCGAGACCGTGTCCGGCAACTGCGGAGCCCGGCCGTCGAAATCAAAATCTTCGATAAACGTGCAGCGACCGCCGTCATCCTGGCCGTGGTGGGCGTCTTCAGGGCAATGGGGACAATCACCGTGCTCGTGGGGCGCCGGCAAGGCCGGGGCGGCAGCCATCAGACAGGGCTGCAGGGCCATGTTGAGCCACACGACCACGAACATCGCCACGGTCGAAAGGACCGTGCGACGCTTCTGCCGACGCTGTCTCAGTACCCTGATCACTCCCCTGAGCCTACTCCGGGGGCGCCGCCGTGTCCAAGACCCAGGTCAAAATATCCTTTCCGCCTCAGACACGTAGAATGGGCTCATGAACCGCTTCCTGCCCTGTTCCGGTCTCATGGCCCTCCTTTTCATCCTCAACGGATGCGGCCCGGCGCCTGATGCCGCCCGGCCTCTGGCGCTGGATTCCGCGGCCGGCGCCAGTCTGCCGAGACTCACCGCCGGCGGCGATGATCAGCTTTGGTTGAGCTGGGTGGAGCCCGCGGAAGGAGATGCTCACCGCTTGCGGTTCTCCCGTTTCCAAAAAGACCGTTGGGGACCGGCCCGCACCGTCGCCGAGGGCCGCGACTGGTTTGTGAACTGGGCGGATTTTCCGTCCGTGGTGCCGCTGGGCCGGGACCTGGCCGCGGCCCACTGGCTGGTCAAGCGTCCGGGCGGCACCTATGCCTACGACGTGGCAATCTCGATCTCCACTGACGGCGGTGAGAGTTGGGGCGAACCGCTGCGGCCCCACGAAGACCGTAGCGCCACCGAGCACGGGTTCGCCACCCTGTTCCCGGTCGGCCATGAGGCCGGCGATGAGGTCGGCGGTAAGGTCGGCGCCGTGTGGCTGGACGGCCGCAACATGCCGCCGGCAAATACGGGCGGGCATGCCGGCCACGCAGACCACGGCGGCGGCATGAGCCTGCGCTTCGGCCTGCTCTCCCCCGGCTCGGGCGCTATAGCTGATAAGGAGGCTGATCGGGAGGCAGACCGGGAGATCGATCCTCTGACCTGTGACTGCTGCCAGACCGGAGCGGCGGTCAGCGGCGACGGCGTGGTCGTGGTCTATCGAGACCGGACCGCCGAAGAGATCCGCGATATTTCCTATACCCGCTTTGAAGATGGTCGATGGTCCGCGCCTCGCACCCTGGCCGCCGACGGCTGGCGGATCGAGGGTTGCCCGGTCAACGGTCCCGCTATCGACGCAATCAGTAGCGCCGTGGTCGTGGCATGGTTTACCGGCGCGGGCGAGCCCAGGGTACAGGTCGGCTGGTCAGCAGACGGGGGCCGAAATTTTTCGGCGCCGGTGACCATCGACAGGGTTGGGGTCCTGGGCCGCGTCGATGTAGCCATGGTCGACGACGACACCGCCGTCGTCAGCTGGATGGCCGGCGGCGGTGACGAGGGTCGCGCCGAAATCCGATATCGACGGGTGGATGCCGACGGCACGCTGGGTCCGGTGCGTCGCCTGGACACGACCAGCGCGGCTCGCGGAGCAGGATTTCCCCAGCTTGCGGCCGGCGGCGGCGGACTGGTGTTCGCCTGGACCCGGACCGGTGGAGACGGCGGCATCGCCACCATGACGGTGCCTTCCGTGCCTTGAGTCCGGGTCCGTGCGACCGACTTAGGGAGTGCCGCCCTGCCCGGATTCCCGCAGACGCCGCACCTCGGCTTCCAATTCCTCGATCCGTTTCAACAGCTGATCGTAATCCGTCGCCGGTTCGTCGTTCGCCGATTCCTCTGTCGCCGCTGGCGCCGGTATGGTGACCGGCGCCGGCGCGACTGGCGGCGCCGGTGCCGTCGCGGATGAAGGCGTGGCCGGCATCGCGGGCGCAACGGTCGCCGCCGGCACGGGCTCCGTCGGCGCTACAGGCGCTGCGACGGGTGCGACCGGCGGTTTGGCTTCCAGTTCCTCGACCCGGCGTTTGAGAGCGTCGTACTCTTCCTGGGTGACGGGGGTGGATTCCCCCTCGCTCCCGAGATCGTCGAGACCGGTCCTGACCGCCACGTCGCCGGGCAGGAATGGCCGCACCTGCCGTTCAGGCATCGATGCCTCGGGCACCGCCGCGGTGCTATCGAAGGCGAAGCGTGCAAGCACCGGCCGATGATCGCTGCTGCGCTCGGTGTCCGGGCAATAGTTGTTCTGGGGATACATGACCGAGGCGTCGCTCTTCCAGGAGCGGGCCGCTCCGCCCAGCAACACGTTGTCGGCGATGCGCCCCCGTTTGCCACACCAGGTGCCGGTGTTGGGCTCCGGTCGCAGCCAGGTCCATCCGGCACCGGCAAGGAAGCGGTCGAAATCGGCGTCGCTCTCATCCTCTTTCAGATCGAAATTGAAGCTGCCCACCGCCACCACCGGCAGCGTCTGCCTCTCAGCCCAGGCGGCCAGTGCCGCGCTCTGCTTCCCGCGTCGGCTTGCCTGATCGGAGAAGTTCACGACCACAAACAGGAACTCGGGGCCGTCGCCGGGACGGAAGTGCGCCGCCAGCGGCGCAGCGTGCCGTTCGGTGGCGCGCGCCTCCAGGATCTCTTTGCTGGCGAGCAGCTCCAGCCGATCGCGGCGATAGAGGATCAGCATGCGATCGTTGGCGCCGGTGCTGCCGAGGAGGCTGCCGAACTCGGTATCGCCGCCCTCTTCTGCGCCGAGGCGCAGCGTCTCGGGCCAGTCCTGCTTCTGCCAGACCTCGGTCAGGCCCCAGATGTCGATGCTCTCTGACCGGCGCAACTGGGCCGCGATGAAATCATCGCTGGCGTCGTCGGAGTCCACGTTGAACCCCACCACCGCGAGGGTACCGGCCCCGGCAACAGACGTGACCATCCACAGGAGGATGGCGAGCGAGAGATGCTTGAACATTCGTATTCTACCCCGGGGCGCCAGCGGCCAGGCTGCCGGCGCGCGGCGCGCGGAAGTCCACGCGCCCAAAATCCGCCAAGCATGCGTCGGTTCTGTTTCGGAAATGTTACAGCCGGCCGTCACCCGGCGCGCCGCAGCGCCTCGATCCGCTCCGGGATCGGCGGGTGAGACATGAACAGGCGCTTGATGCCCTGTCCGACCCCACCCGAGATGCCGAAGCCGTGGAGCTGGGCTGGCATCTCCGCCGGCTGACCACCCCCCAGCCGCTGCAACGCTGAGACCATATTTTCCCGGCCGGCCAGCTTGGCGCCGCCTGCATCGGCCCGGAACTCCCGGTGTCTGGAGAAGGCCATGACGATCATGCTGGCGAGGATGCCGAGGAGGATCTGGGCGACGATGGAGGTGATGTAGTAACCGGGCCCGAACCCGCGCTCGGTGCGGAACACCACCCGGTCGACGAAGAAACCGATGACACGGGACAGGAAGATGACGAACGTGTTCACCACGCCCTGGATCAGGGTCATGGTCACCATGTCGCCGTTGGCAATGTGGCTGACCTCATGGGCCAGCACTGCGTCCACCTCTTCCTTGCGCATATTCCTTAGCAGACCCGTGCTGACGGCGACCAGGGCGCTGTCCCGGCGCGCGCCGGTGGCAAAGGCGTTGGACTCCGGCGCATCGTAGACCGCCACGTCGGGCATGCCGATCCCTGCCTGGGTCGCGTGGCGTTTGACCGTATTGACCAGCCATGCCTCGACCTCGTTGGCGGGCTGATCGATGACGCGGGCGCCGGTCATCCGCTTGGCGCTCCATTTGGAGATCGCCAGGGAGATCAGGGCGCCACCAAAACCGAGCACCGCCGAGAACACGAGCAATGCCCCGAGATCCAGGTTGACGCCCTGCTCGTCCAGCAGCCCCTGGATGCCCAGCAGCTGCATGGTTACGGCCAGCAGCGCCAGCACCGCGACGTTGGTCGCCACGAACAGGAAAATCCGCTTCATGGGTTCTATCCTCCGCTATCCGGCCGCAATCCCGGGCCGGTCTTCGCTATTGGATGGTGTCAGGGCAGGTGAAGTTCAAGCCCGGACGCCGCATTTGTTCAGATCTCGGCGATGGCGCCCTTGCGCACACCCTCGTATGCCCGCACCCGGAACCCGGCCGCCGGATGCCGATGTTTCAGGATCGCGGCGATGTGCCCGGCGATGCACTCCACCGTCGACTCCGTGTCCAGCAGATCGCAACGGGATCGGGGGATCACCAGTTCGAACTCACCCTGCGGTGCCCGATACTGGAAGGCGTAACAGCTCACGCCTTCGCGCTCCACCTCACCCCGCAGGTCCGCCCGTGAACCGAGATAGATATCACGCCAGCGGTCCGCCAGCCAGCGTTCGTCGGCCTCACTGCGCTCACCGTCGCGCCAGACCTGGATCCGGGAGCGATGGCCATGGGCGATGCGCTGGCAATTGCCTTCATGCTGACGCAGGCCGTGCACATAGCGATACGACGGTCCGTCGATCACCTCCTCGCGCAGATGGAGATGTACGGCACTCACGTTCTGCGGCATCGCCGCCTTGATCGCCGCCGCCAGATGACGTTCGACGCCAGCCCGGGTCACCGAACCGGTCTCCAGCACACACAAGGCGTCGTGGGGCGAACGATGGAACAATTCGCCCACACCAGTGCGGAACCGGAGGCGAGTCTCCTCGCGATCCTGCTTGAGATCCAGCGCGTCAGCCGCCGCGGGGACCAGCAACTTATGGTCCACCGTGTTATCGATAACCGCTTTCACGGTAGGTTTGACCTGGCCGAAATCGAACACCATGCCCTGCACGTCCAGTTCGCCCTCGAGTTCCAGATCCACCAGCCAGCTCTGGCCCAGCAGACCCCGCTCCGGGTCCAGCAGGGCGCAGTCGATGACGGTCAGCTCCTCGACGAACAAACAGGCCATGGGCGGGTGGTGCCTCGATCCGGACGGGGCCACAGATTCTAAGCCAGACGCGCCGACTCCGATATGCCGACGCCGGCCCATGCCATATACTGCGGGGATGCCAGCCTTCCGAAATCGACCCGCCAGAGCGTGACCGCAACATCGGTATCGAGGCGCTCTGAGCTCCGCATGCTGGGCTGGCGGGAATGGATCCGTTTCCCGGATCTGCCGCTGCCTCCGATCAAGGCCAAGGTCGACACCGGCGCCCGCACCTCTTGCCTGCACGCATTCGAAGTCAATCGCTTCGAACGTGACGGCAAGGACTGGGTGCGATTCCGGGTCCACCCCGACCAGCGGGATCGCAGCCGGGTCGCAGTCTGTGAGGCCCCGGTGCTGGACCGGCGCCGGGTCACGGACTCCGGCGGCCATCGGGAGATGCGCTGGGTGATCGAGACCCGGATCCAGCTCGCGGACCAGCTGCAACGGGTGGAACTGACCCTCACGGATCGCGATACCATGCGATTCCGGATGTTACTGGGACGTTCGGCCATGAAGGGCCACTTCAGCGTCGATCCCTCACGCTCCTATCTTTGCGGCAAACCTGCGGCATCGAGCAACGACCGGGAGGTCGAACGATGAAGATCGCCATCATGTCCCGCAACAAGAATCTGTATTCCACGGCCCGCCTGATCGAGGCCGGCGAGAAGGCCGGTCATGAAGTGGTCGTGGTCGATCCGCTGCGCTGCGTGATGAATATCACCTCCAGTAAGCCGGCCGTCATCTATGGAGAAAAACGGCTGACGGACTTCGATGCCGTGATCCCTCGTATCGGTGCGTCCATCACCTTTTATGGCCTGGCAGTCCTGCGCCAGTTCGAAGTCACGGGAGTCTATCCGCTGAACGAATCCGTGGCGATCGGCCGCTCCCGGGACAAGCTCCGATCGATGCAGTTGCTGGCGAGAGCCGGTCTCGGACTGCCTGTGACCGGGTTTGCCCATCGCCCGGACGACATCAAGACCATCATCAAGCAGGTGGGCGGGACGCCGGTTGTCATCAAGCTGCTGGAAGGCACCCAGGGCAAGGGTGTGGTGCTCGCCGAGACGCCCAAGGCGGCGGAGAGTGTGATCGATGCCCTGCGGGCGCTGGATGCGAACTTCCTGGTGCAACAATTCGTCAAGGAAGCCGGCGGCGCCGACATCCGCTGTTTCGTCATCGGCGAGCGGGTCGTGGCGGCGATGAAGCGGCAGGCGCTGGAAGGGGAATTCCGCTCGAATCTGCACCGCGGCGGGACCGCAACGGTCGTCAAATTGAAGCCCGACGAACGCGCCGCGGCCGTCCGCGCGTCCAGGAAGCTGGGTCTGAACGTCGCCGGTGTGGATCTGATCCGCGCCGCCGACGGGCCGCAGGTGCTGGAGGTCAACTCCTCGCCGGGCCTGGAGGGTATCGAGCGCGCCACCGGACTGGATATCGCCGGCCAGATAATCAGCTTCCTGGAGAAGAACGCGCGTCAGCACAGGACCGGGACACGTGGCAAGGGTTAAACACGACGGCAAACCGGTCACGATCGGCGATACCGAAATCCCGCCGGGAGCGCGAAAGACTTTGCCACTGCCCGTAGCCATGCTGTACACGCGGACGCCGGTGGAGATGCCGGTGAACGTGATCAACGGCCGCGATGATGGCCCGCGGTTGTTCGTCAGCGCCGCGGTCCACGGCGACGAACTGAACGGCATCGAGATCATACGCCGCCTGCGCAAGGCGCCGGCGCTCAAGCGCTTGCGCGGCGTCCTGTTGATGGTACCGGTCGTCAATTCCTTCGGCGTGCTGCAACACTCGCGCTATCTGCCCGATCGCCGCGATCTCAATCGTTGTTTCCCGGGCAGCGAGACCGGCTCGCTGGCCGCCCGCCTGGCTAATCTGTTTATGAGTGAGATCGTGCGCAAATGTACCCACGGCATCGATCTTCACACCGGCGCCATTCACCGAAGCAACCTGCCGCAGATACGCTGCAATCTGTCTGATCCCGATACGGAGCGACTGGCCCGGGCGTTCGGGGCGCCGGTGATCATCGACGCGCAGAATCGTGACGGCTCGCTGCGCGGCGCCGCCGCGGAGATCGGCGTACCGACGCTACTCTACGAAGCCGGTGAGGCACTTAGATTCGACGAGATCTGCATCAGCGGCGGCGTCCGCGGCATCCTCAACGTCATGCGCGCACTGGGCATGCTGCCGCCTTCCCGCAGCAAGGCGGCCACCAAGGAAGCCGTCGTCGCCCGCTCCAGCAGCTGGCTGCGCTCGCCCGAAGGCGGCCTCTTCCGCAGCCACGTGCGGCTCGGCGCGCGGATCGACACCGGCGACCTGATGGGCACCGTCACCGACCCCTTCAGTGACGCGGAAACAGAATTACTTGCCCATACCCGCGGCATCGTGATCGGCCGCAGCCGTCTGCCGCTGGTCAACGAAGGCGATGCCTTGTTCCACATCGCTCGCATGGCGCGGCCCGGCGAAGCGACCAAGGCGATCAGGGCGTTCGCCGATCCGGACCACCAGGAGGGCCTTCCGGATGACGAGAGCGCCATCATCTAAGTGACCATCGATACCGGACGCTGGTATGGGAAAAAAAGACGCGGAAAGACGACGGGATTTCGGGCCGGCCAGCTTTGCCATCCGCCTGATCGTGGCATTGCTGCTGGTCCTGCTCAGCTATAATCCCACCGGGATCTCCTGGTTTGACTGGCTGCAGGCCGACCTGCCGGGGATCACGCCGCTGGTGGCATTGACCGGTGTCGCCCTGTTGATCGGTTGGGTCATCTACATCCGCGCGACGCTGCGGTCTCTGGGCACCCTGGGCCTGATCCTGGCCTTCGCCTTCTTCGGCGCCTTGTTGTGGCTGGTCATCGACGCCGGTATCGTGCCGGCGGACAGCGTCGAGGCCATCACCTGGATCGTGCTGGTTCTTTTGTCGCTCGTCATGGCGGTCGGGATCTCCTGGTCTCACGTCCGCAGGCGCCTGACGGGACAGTACGATACCGACGAGCTGGACGGCTGACCGGAAGGGTAAATGCCCGAATCATGAAGGAGAGATTTATGGCTTTGATCAATCGGACCATCCGTTGGCTGAGTGTGCTGTCGATGGGCGCGGTGCTGACGGCCGCCTTCGTCCCCGCTGCGCAGGCCGCCTCCGCCCAGGAGATCGACATCAAGGTGGATGCGGCACTCAAGCGCTTCCGTGACGACGTGGACGGCGCCGGGGAATTCCTGAAGGTGGCCAAGGGCGTGCTGGTGTTCCCGTCGGTCATCAAGGCCGGTATCGGCATCGGTGGCGAGTACGGCGAGGGCGCCCTGCGCATCGGCGGCGCGACCGTCGATTACTACAACACCGTAGCCGGTTCGATCGGATTCCAGCTCGGGGCCCAGGCCAAGACTGTGATCATCATCTTCATGGAGCAGAAAGCACTGGAGAACTTCCGGAGCAGCAAGGGCTGGGAGGCCGGCGTGGACGGCTCCGTCGCCTTGGTCGAACTCGGCGCCGGAGAGTCTCTGGACACCACCAACATCCGGGATCCCATCGTCGGTTTCGTGTTTGGCAACAAAGGACTGATGTTCAACCTGACCCTGGAGGGCTCCAAGTTCACCCGCCTCGACAAGAGCAAGGGGAACGGCGGAGACAAGCAGGACACCGAGGCTCAGTAGCCGCGCTCCACGCTGACCACCGACAGCATCGGCTCGCCGGCCACGTAACGGCGCAGGTTCTCGCGCATCACGATCCACAGCCGCTCGATGCGCCGGTCTGAACCGGCGGCCACATGGGGCGTGATGATCACGTTCGGGGCGGTCCACAGGGGATGATCCGCCGGCAGCGGCTCGGGCTCGGTGACGTCGAGACCGGCGCCGGCGATATCACCCTGTTCCAGGGCCTGGATCAGGTCCGCGGTCACCACGCTGCGCCCCCGTCCCACGTTGATGAAATAGGCCGTGGGCTTCATGGCGCTGAAGAATCCTTCATCAAACAGATCGGTGGTGGCCGCAGTCAGGGGCGCCGCGTTGACGATCACATCGGCTCGCGGTGTCAGGGTCATCAACTCGTCTGCCAGTCCCACATAGCTGACATACGGCGGGCCTTCCCGGCGACTGTTCCGGGTGGCGATGACCTCCATCCCGAACGCATGGGCACGGCGCGCCACTTCGGTGCCGATACCGCCCAATCCGACCACCAGCATGGTCTTGCCGGTCAATTCCCACAGCTTTTCCTCGGGGACCAGGCCCCGCTCCCAGCGGCGCGCATCCTGGGTATCCCGATAGCGATACAGGCCCCGGGAGAAGCTGAGCAGCATGGCCATGGTGTGCTCGGCGATCTCCGGACCGTAGACCCGCTGGGCGTTGGTCACCAGGATGTCGCCTTCGGCGATGGCGGGGATCCGCAAACAGCGTTCGGCGCCGGCGTAGGGCAGCTGGATCCAGCGCAGCGCCTTGCCCGCGGTCAGAAGACTCTCGGAGCAGAACCCGATCGCCGCGTCGGCGTCGCCAACCAATTCCGCCGCGGCGGCTGACGTGGGCGCCGCCACCAGTTCGACCCCGGGTGCGGCCGGCTGCAGCCAGGCAAGGCGTTCCTGATCGGCCCGGACCACGATGCGCTGCGGCTTGCGCCAGCCCGGCCGTTCCCGCACCGGGGCCGGCGCTTGCTTGAGATTCAGTTCGGCCAGGACCTGTTGCACGGAGCGGGCGTCTTCGTCCGCCAGCGCTCCGGGGACGCTCACCGCCATAAGAAATGCCAGCGGGAGAATCCGGACCCAGGAACGGGCCGCCATCATAGCTGGCCCCTGCGTATAAGAAGGCATGACTGTTTCCACCCTGCTTGCCTATCCGATCGATGCCAACGTTAACCGAAGGCGCTGCTACATGTCCCCTGCTGCAGACCGCTCGGAATTCGGCTATTGATTGAGGAGGGATCGGCAAAATCCACACTCCATCACCGGCCGATCGAACACAAGGAGCAAGACATATGGCGGTAACCTGGGTGGTGACAGCAGACAGTACTTCTGCAAACGTCTTCGAAATTCTGAAAATAGGCGGCGATTTTCGCCCAATTAGCGAATTTAAACATGCCCAGAGCCAGATGAAAGGCAGTGATCTGGCCAGCGATCGCCCGGGACGCGCATTCGATAGCGGCGGCACCGGACGCCACGCGATGGCGCCTCAGGTCGATCTGAAAGCCCATGAGGCGGACGTCTTCGCCCGCGAAGTGTGTGAATTTATCGACAACGCCCGGGTCAAGAACCGTTTCGAACGGCTGGTCGTGGTGGCCCCGCCCGATTTCCTCGGTCGGCTACGCCAGCACATCTCCCCGGAGGCCAACAAACTGGTGACCGAAAGCCTGGCCAAGAATCTGCTGGGTTGTGATGGCAGGGAGATCCGGGCGAGGCTGCAGAGCGTGCTCTAGCTATCGCGTCTCGCCAGCGGGTCGCTATTCAGTCCGGAGGTGGGCTGATCCGCAACGGCTGAGGCCGCGATCCGATTAGCCAGATCCGGGTGGCCCTGGCTTTCGGCCATGTCCGCGGCCGAACGGCCCAGCTCATCTCGCAGGTCGGGGTCGGCGCCGCGCTGGATCAACTTCAGGACGGTCTCTTCACGGCCGTTATAGGCGGCAGTCATCAGCGGCGTCACGCCACGGATGCCGCGCAGATCGATCTCGGCGCCCGCATCAAGCAGTTTGTCCACCAGGTCGGGTTTGCCCATCGTCGCCGCCAGTATCAGCGGGGTAACCGTCGTCCCCGGCGGCCCGTCCGGGGGTGCGCCTGCCGCCAGCAGCAGCCCGAGAGCCTGACCCGATCCGTTGACCGCATAGGTCGCCGCGTTCCAGCCTTTGACGGTCGACTTTGTGGTCACGGCGCCGCGATCCAGCAGCAGATTGATCATCACCGGATCATCCCGTTCCGCAGCTTTCATAAGCGGGGTGACGCCGGCGCGGTTGCCCAGATCCACTTCGGCGCCTGCGTCCAGCAGCAAGCGGACTGCATCCGGCTTGCCGGCCCAGGCTGCTAACAGCAGCGCGCTGCTGCCGTCGTTCATCATCACCCGCAAATCCGCACCCCGCTTGAGCAGCACACTCAATGCGGGACCATTGCCTTGCCAGGCGGCATACAGCGCAGGCGAAAGGCCGCGATGATCCTGATGGTCGATTGCCGACCCGGCGTCGAGCAGCAACTCCACACAGCGACGTCCGCCACTGGCGGCCGCGAGATTCAGCGGCCCGCGGCCGCGGGCGTCCTCCACGCCCGTCTCTGCGCCGGCTTCCAGCAGCTGCCCGATGACCGAACAGAACCCGCCATTGGCCGCCAACAGTAACGCGGTGTCACCAGCATCCGAGCGGGCATTGGGGTCCGCCCCATGGCGCAGCAAGACGGCGACATTCTCGTCACGACCGCGGGCGGCGGCAGCCATCAACGCACTGGCTCCATCGTCATCCCGGGCATGGACCGATACACCGGCGTCCAGCAGCCAACGCAGGTGCTCGACATCTCCGGCGGCGGCAGCAGCCAGAAGCTGCCGGTCACCATCGACCGGCGCAGCGCTGGCCACCGGGACCGCAGACGGACTCTTGGGAGCCGAAACGCAGCCCACACTCAGGATCATTACCAGTGTGCACAGAAACAGC